>Ga0181520_10003157_pt1 | contig 29313 bp, 26 predicted proteins | sample PEATcosm2014_Bin_29_FD_132451 | JGI IMG/M metagenome (GOLD analysis project Ga0181520, IMG submission 132451) | Peatland microbial communities from MTU Mesocosm Facility, Houghton, MI, USA - PEATcosm2014_Bin02_30_metaG | ecosystem: Environmental > Terrestrial > Soil > Wetlands > Peat | place...
GCGACGACGATCGCGATCACCACGCCAACGACAACCAATGCCAGCACAGACCGGGGCGAGGCTTCAGGGATTCCATGATTCGCGTCTGCCGCCTCGTGGCCACCTGCATTCCCCGGCGCCTGGTCCCGGCCGGTTGCGGGCGATTTCGATTCTTCGGGATTCATAGCTGTATCTCCGTACTGAAAGACGGCGTTGATTCGAATGGCGTGGCTGGCCTGCGGTCACTCATGGCTGGCCTCTTTTCCGGTCCCTGGCCCAGGCTGCACGCGGGGCGGATCGTTGCGGTGCATCAGGGAGAAAAAGACCGGCACGAACGTCAGTGTGCCGAACGTAGCGAGCAACAGGCCGCCGATGACAGCGCGGCCGAGCGGGGCATTCTGTTCTCCGCCCTCGCCCAGGCCAAGTGCCATGGGAACCATACCGATGATCATTGCCAAGGCGGTCATGATGACGGGCCGGAAGCGGGTGAAGCCCGCACTGAGTGCAGCCTCCGCCGCGCTCAGGCCCTCGTCCATCTTCTCCTTGGCGAAGCTAACGACCAGGATGGAGTTGGCGGTGGCCACACCCATGCACATGATCGAACCGGTGAGGGCAGGCACGCTGACGTGGGTTCCGGTAAGGAAGAGCATCCACACAATCCCGGCGAGTGCGCCGGGCAGCCCCGCGATGATGATGAAGGGGTCGAGCCAGCTTTGGAAGTTCACCACAATGAGCGCATAGACAAGGACGATCGAGAACAAGAGGCCATAGAACAGTCCTTCAAACGAGCTGTGCATGGTATCGATCTGGCCGCGCAGGAAGATCTGGGACCCGCGCGGAAGCTTGGCCTGGTTGTCTTTGATGATCTGCTCGACCCGCCGCGCGACGCTGGCCAGATCGGTGCCTTCCACCGAGCCATACACATCGATGATCGGCTGCGCGTTGTAATGGCTCACCAATCCGGGTTCGACGCCGCGCTGGATCGATGCGAGGTTCCCGAGAATCTGCGGCTGCAGGTTTGTGCTGCTGATCGCAATGGGAAAGTTTTCCAGTTCCTGCAGGCTCTCTACGTCGTACTGCGGCGTCTGTACCGCGATGTTGTAGCTGACATGGTTCTGCGGATTGAGATAGAAAGTCGGCGAGGTCTGAAAGCTGCCGCTCAGACTGGTAAGCAGGTCCTGGGCGACATCGCGCTGGCTGTAGCCAACCTCCTGCGCGCGGGTGCGGTCGACGTTGACCGTCCATTTTGGCTGGTCGAACGGCTGCTGGATGCGGAGATCGGTGGTACCGGGAACGCGGCTAATCTGCTGCATCAACTGTTCAGCGAGCGCACGGTTGTCGTCCACCTTCAGGCCGGCGACCTGTACGTCGATCTGTGCGGGCAAACCGAAGTTGAGAATCTGGCTCACCATGTCGGTGGGCAGATAGTAGAACTCCGTACCCGGAAAGGCCTGCGTCAGGCGGTCGCGCAACGCATGGATGTATTCGGCCGTCGGCCGATGCTTTTCCGCCAGCGATACCAGGATGTCTGCGTCGCCGGTGCCAACGGGAGCCGAGTTGGAGTAGGAGAGATTCAGCCCGGAGTAGGGCAGCCCGATATTGTCAATGATGGTGGAAAGCTCCGACTTGGGGATTTCGCCGCGGATCACCTGCTCAATCTGGTCGCACAGCCGCGCCGTGTCCTCAATACGGGTTCCGGTGTGTGCGCGCACATGGAGCTTGAACTGGCCACCGTCCACCGAGGGGAAGAAATCCTGCCCCAGCCAGGGATAGAGCACAACCATCGACAGGCCCCAAAAGGCCACAATCGATAGCAGGAACGCTGCTCGGTATTCGAGGCAGAGCTTCAATCCCGCGTAATGGCGCTTGCGCAGTTTCTCAAAGTAATGCTCGAAGGTGATCTGAAACCGGACCAGCGGATTGCGACTGGCCTGCGCCTGTTCCACGCGATCATGCTCGTGTCCCTTCAGCAGATACTTCGCCATCGTGGGCACGATCGTGCGCGAGAGGAAATAGGAGGCAAGCATGGCGAACACAACCGCCTCGGCCAGCGGGACAAACAGATACCTTGCAACCCCGGAGAGGAAAAACATTGGAACAAACACAATGCAGATGGCAAGCGTAGAGACAAACGCCGGCACCGCGATCTGTGCAGCTCCGGTCAAAATCGCGTCCTCCACTTCTTTGCCCAACTCGAGGTTGCGATTGATATTCTCGATTTCCACGGTCGCATCGTCGACCAGGATGCCGACGGCGAGCGCCAGTCCCCCCAGGGTCATAATGTTGATCGTCTCGCCCAGCGCCGACATGGCCAGCAGCGAGCAGATGATCGAGAGCGGAATCGACACAGCGATGATGAGGGTGGAACGCCAGTTCCCGAGGAAGATCAGGATCATGACCGCCGTCAGGCAGGCGGCAATCACGGCTTCGCGCACGACGCCGCGGATTGCCGACCGGACAAAGATCGACTGGTCCGCGATCGGCCGGATCTGCAGGGCCGGCGGCAACTGCGCTTTGATCATGGGCAACTGCGCGCGCACGGCCGAAATGATATCCAAGGTCGAAGCGTTTCCGGTCTTCTGCACGGTCATCAGCGCCGAGCGCTGCCCATCGACGCGCACGATATTCGTCTGCGGCGGGAATCCATCGCGCACATTGCCGATATCGTGGACGTAAACGGTGGCGCCATTGACGGTCTTGATGGGAAGGTTGTTGAGTCCTTCGATCGAGTCGGGGGTACTGTTCGTCTCCACCTGGTAGTCGATGTGACCCATCTTCACGTCGCCCGCAGGCAGGATGATGTTCTGCGCTCCTACGGCACTCACCACATCGGAGGCGGACATGCCATAGGCCTGCAGCTTCTGGGTGTCGATGTCGACCTGCACCTGCCGCTGTTTACCGCCGTACGGATACGGCAAAGATGCGCCCTGCACGGTGGCTAGCTGGGTACGGATGAAGTTGGTGCCAAAGTCATTCAGTTGCTGCTCGGTAAGCCCGTTTCCGGAGAGCCCGAGCTGCAGCACCGGCACGCTGGACGCGCTGTATTGAATGACCAGCGGAGGGGTGGTGCCCTGGGGGTACTGGCGCAGCGCCGTTTGCGCGATGGCGGTGATCTGGGCCACAGCCTGGGAGATACTTACGTTGGGGTGGAAATACACCTTGATGACGGAGACCCCGTTCAGCGTCTGCGACTCAGTGTGATCAATGTCATTGACGGTTGTGGTGAGGCTGCGCTCGAACTGCACCACGATCCGGTCGCTCAGCTGTTGCGGCGAGAATCCGGGATAGTTCCAGATGACCGACACGACGGGAATATCGATATTGGGGAAGATATCGACCGGCGTCCGCTCGATGACCACTGGTCCGAGAAAGAACAGCAGCAGCGAGAGCACTACGAAGGTGTAGGGTCTCCTGAGTGCGAGACGAACAATCCACATCAAATCACCATTAGCCGGGAACTACTTCGGCATGCGCCGAAGATAAATCGCATTGATTGCCGCAGTGGGTTGTGCGACGAAAAGTCAGTGTTCTCAGAGCGGTATTGCTAGACGAGCGGTTCAGTATTTAGACGCGTCACCTTCCCCGTAAGATTCAAAGGTTGCTCATGGCCCGATTTCAGCCGAACCATTTCGATTGGATTTTTCAAGCTGTCGATACTCGGCTCGCCGGAGGCCTCCGAAGACTGCCTCGACCACGGCCTCAGATTCCCGTTCGTTGATCGCACCGTGGCCAGCGAGCAACCTGAATATCATGGGCCCGTAGATGAGATCGAGAACGATCTCGCCGTCGATCTCTTTGCGAATTTCGCCGCGGTCGACACCGCGCTGCCACATCACGCGGGCCGCAGCGCGCCGGGCAAAGAGAAATCGCTCCCGAAACAGGGCAAGAAACTCCGGATCGCTCTGCCCTTCCGCAATGAACTGCCCGAAGAGACGCCCAAGCGGACTGGTATAGAAGGCCATCAGCGACTTCAGTTGCCGGGTAAAATCGAGCTCGGCAGATCCTGTGTCCGGCGTCGGAACCTGCTGGGTCATGCCGGCCAGATATGCATCCAGCGCCACCAGGCTCTTATTGGGCCACCACTTGTAGATTGTCGCTTTGCTGACACCAGCTCGCTGCGCGATGGCGTCGGCCGTAACCTTGCGGAGCGGCTGCCGCTCCAACAGGTAGAGGGTTGCCTTGAGTATGGCTGCTTCCGCCTCAAGGCTGCGACGCCGACCACGATTCCTCGGTTCATCGGCTGCTACAGATGGATGTGCCTTTGCGATGTTGGAATCTCCTGGGGCACGCCGAAGGCGCTGCCTGATAATAGTAAACTATACGTTCAGTCCGGAATATCGAAGACCGGTCTTTTCTGGTCCAGAGTAGCGCAATGCGCACCAGCTAACGCGTGATGCAGCCCCTGAGCGGCATCAGTGCGCGTCGGTCCCGGGCACCGCGTCGAATGCATGAATTGCGGGAAGCGCGTTGTGCTGATCGTCGAAAAGATCGCGCTTGGCGATCGCGCCGCCGGCCATGGGCTCCCACCAGAAGATGCCCCGCACTTTGCCGCTGGGGGCTCCCAGCACCACCTGGTCGAGTGCCTCGAGATACGCCTTCTGTCCCTCCGGCGTCTGCGGAAACGGCGCCAGCTTGCCTTTGAAATCCTCGCCAGACCGCCAGTCGTAGGCCGTCTCCGCGACGACGACACTCTTGTGATAGGTGTTCCAGACAAAGGCGAGATTGGCTTTCAAGTCGTCCAGGCTGCCCTGCCACCAGGGATAGAACGACTGGCCTACGACGTCGTAGGGCACATGGTATTGCGCCAGGCGGTCAAGAAACGACCTGGTCGCGGCCTGGTTTCCGCCCTTGTCGACGTGAATCATGATTGCGGGACGTCGGGACCACCCGCGCCCCTTGTCGACACCATGAATTCCTGCAAGCAACAGGTCGGCGAAGTTCTGCCAGTTGGCAGGCAGGCGGCCGTCCGGCCACATCATTCCGGCGGTCACCTCGTTGCCCACCTGCACCATGTCGGGCAGCACATGCTGTTTGCGCATGGCGGCAATCGTGTCGCGCGTGTAGGCGAAGGTCGCCTGCACGAGTTCCGCGTGAGACTTCTTTGCCCAGGCCCGCGGCACGGTCTGGTGCCCGGGGTCAGCCCAGTCGTCGGAGTAGTGGAAGTCCAGCAGCACTTTGAATCCGAGTGCTTTCGCGTCCTTGGCCGACGCGATGGTGTAGTCGAGATTGTTTGGCAGCGATATGGGGTTGACCATCACGCGCAGGCGAATCCAGTTGTAACCGTGATGCTTCAGGATCTGCAGACCCGGCTCGGCGACGCCCGCGTCTTTGAAGACCACTCCCCTGCTCTCCATCTGGCGCAGGAAGGAGACATCCGCGCCCGCGATAAAGCCCTGCGCGCCCGCACATTGGGCGCACAGGGACAGGGCACCGGCGAAAGCCACCAACAATTTCATCAGTTCAAAGTATCAGGGTTGAACCTGTTCGGGTTCGAGTTCGAGAGAGTCGAACCGGCGCCACTTGTAGATTGCAATGGACACGATCCAACTGAGGGCAAACAGTCCGACAATCGCGTAGCCAAGCAGGCCGAAGTTGGCGTTGAGCGTGTTGACGAGGTCCCAGAAGGCGCCCCTGGCATGCAAACGCGCGGCAAGCAGTCCGAGCGCCTCGATCCCGCCCACGGCGAAGGCGACGACGACGGATACCGCGGTAATGGTGAGGTTGTAATAGAGCTTGCGGATCGGCTTGACATAGGCCCAGCCATAGGCGCCCAGCATCAAGATATTGTCGGTTGAATCGATGAGCGACATGCCCGCGGCGAAGAGGGCCGGAAACACCAGGACCGACCACAAGGACAGCCCTCTTGAGGCCTCCGCTGCAGAAAGGCCGAGCAATCCTATCTCCGTGGCCGTATCGAATCCCAAGCCGAACAACACGCCCAGCGGATACATGTGCCAACTGCAGCGGATCATCTTGAAGATCGGCCGAAACAACCGGGCAAGGAAACCGCGATTCCCCAGCAACAGGTCAAAATCTTCTTCGACGTAAGCCCCTCCGCGCCGCACCCGCATAAAAGTGCGGTACACCGAGCTGAGGACAATCAGATTCACGATGGCAATCGCGAACAGGAAGAGACTTGACACCAGCGTACCAACGACACCGCCAATCTCCCGGACGGCGTCGATGCGATGCTGGAGGGCGAGCGCCGTGGCCGCAATCGCGATGGAGCCCACAACGACGACCGTGGAATGCCCGAGCGAAAACATCAGCCCCACGGCAACCGGACGCTTTCCCTCCTGCATCAGTTTTCGTGTGACGTTGTCGATCGCGGCGATGTGATCGGCGTCCACGGCGTGTCGAAGCCCAAAACTGTAAGCAAGAAACGCGGTACCCAGAAGCACTGGATAGCGGTGAAACGCGATCAGCGCCCAGAACCACGCGGCCAGATTGAACGCCAGCAGCATGGCATAGATGGCAAAGATCTTGGCTTTGGTGTTGCCCGGTTCGTCGTTGAACAGGCTCCGCAGGAGGGAGTTCATCGGAATCCTTGCGGGCGCGGGCAAGAGTGCCATCCGGTCCCGTGACCATGGTCCCGACCTGCAGTCACCGGCAGCCGATGCGAATTGCGCTGACGGAGGCGTTGGGACGGAAACGCCGTCCCTCAAAACGTAACACGATTTCAAGAAGCATGCTAATCCGGGTGCGGGTGGGAGTGCGCGTGCGCGCCCTGCTTCAGGCTGCTGCCGGAGGTGGTAAGAACGAGTTTTCCGAGTTCGACTCCGCGCAGGGCCAGCATGCCATCGGCAACGGACTGAATCTCCTTGCCCCGGCCCTTCATAATGATTACTTCCAGGCAGTAATGATGGTCGAGGTGAACATGGGTGGCCGCGAGCACCATGGTCCCGGCACCGTGCTGAACTTCAGTCAGCTTCTGTGCGAGGTTTGGCACATGATGGTCGTAAACCAGCGTCAGGGTACCCACCACAGGTTTGTTCGACTCGACACTCTCGGATAAGAGCGCCTCGCGGATCAAGTCACGGATTGCCTCGGAACGGTTTGCGTAGCCACGCTTGGCAATCAACCGATCGAACTCGTTCAGCAGATCATCTTCGAGGGAAACACCGGTCCTGCTTAGCTGTGCCATCGCCCGTCTCCGTCCCGATTGTACTGGCGAATGGACGCAGGCGGCATCGCCGATCAGCGACGGACCCGGAAAACCGGAGGAACTGGCCGCCGGCCAGCGATAAGGGTCGCGGGCCGGCTCATGGCCTACATGGTCACGGTTGCGTGTTTCCATGCCGGACGAGAGGCCAAGGAAAGCATCTCGGTGGCACTGCCCGCACCTGCGCCGTCGACCATGGCCCGCAGCGCTCCCACCACATCTTTCATATGCTCCGCCTGAGCATTCAACTGCTCAGCCGCCGCTGCACTCTCCTCAGCGTTGGCGGCGCTGCTCTGGGTTACCTGCTCCATCTGGGTGATTGCCCGGCTGATCTGGTCGATGCCGCTCGACTGCTCGACGCTTCCGACGTTGATCTCATCCACCAGGATCTTGACCTTCCCCGCTTCGGCTGTGATCGCGCGGATCGCCACGGCAACCTGGTCTACTTTCACCCGGCCGCCGTCGGATCTCTGGATGGACTCTTCGATCAGGTCGGCCGTGTCCTTTGCCGCCTGAGCGCAGCGCTGCGCCAAATTGCGCACCTCGTCGGCGACCACGGCGAAGCCCATACCCGCCTCGCCGGCGCGTGCCGCCTCTACCGCCGCGTTGAGAGCGAGAATGTTTGTCTGGAAGGCAATCTCGTCGATCACCTTGATGATCTTGGATATCTTCTGGCTGGACGCATTGATGCCGTCCATCGCGCTGACCATTTCAACGAGCGACTGATTGGTCTTCTCGAATCCCTCCTGAGCTCGCGCCACGGCCTCGGCTGAGTTCCGCGAGTTCTCGGTGGTGCGGCGCGCCATCGAATTGATCTCGGAGCTGGCACTGGAGGTCTCCTCGATGGTTGCAGTCTGTTCCGAAGCTCCCTGCGCCAGCGACTGGCTGGAAGCCGCAACCTGGCTCGCAGCGGAGGCAATCTGGACCGCCGATTCGGAGAGTTCGACCACGCTCTTGCGCAGCAGGGCGTTGATCTGACGAATGACGAATACGACAACCACCCCGACGCCAGAGGAGAGCGCCAGCATGACCAGCGCAATCCAGCGGCTGCTTTCGATGGACGAATAGGCAGCCTCTGAATCGTTGGCCAGATGTTCGTCCTGCGTTTTCAGGACCTGAACGGTATCCGCCTGCAGGCGGTCGCCCAGCGGCACCAGAGACTTGAAGGCGTCAACCGATGCGGTCATATCCCCGGCCAGCGCGGACTTGTACAGCACCAGTTCCTCCTCCTTCACCTGGGTCAGCTGTTCGCCTGCGTCTTCGACCGCCTGCTTGTCGGCAGCGACGATGATCAGCGGCGAAATGGCGTCGATGTCCTGGCGCAGGCTGTCCGCATTGGCGGTGAACTCCTGGTTGTATTTCTCGATCGCAGCCGCATCTTTCATAAAGCCGCGCGCTTCAATGCCTCTGCCGTCAGAGAGCATCTCGGAACCTGCCAACTGCATCTCGTGCGCCAGCGACTGCTTTTTCACCGTCGCGCCGACAATGCTGTGGACGCGGTCGCCGATGCTGGAAATGATCAGGACGGAGGTAATGCCCAGGGCGAAGGTGAATAGAACGAGGGTTCCAACACCGAGAAACAGCTTCTTGCCGACTGTGAACGTTGACATGGTCTTGAACTCCGGTTTTGCACTAGGACTCTGAATTTGCCGGCTGAGCCTGGGTTGCGCCGTTCCGCCTCACCGGCCTCGCGCGATCATCCGCATCGCAATGCGGACACGACCGCGCCGACATCCCTGTTATCGGCATAAGAACTCGCAACGATAGCGGCATTCGGATGGCACTCGAACGCAGCATGCCGACAGATAGCCCTGGCCGCCGAAGGACAACACCGAGCCGCCGGCATTCCTGCTGCGCGATGTCATGTCTGCCGGATTCGCGCCGATAAGCGCTGTGTAGCCCGATCGCCCGCCTCGGCGTGGACGGGACGCACCGCAAAGGACATCATGCAAACGACCACCTCGTTACAGGCCGCACAACCGGTTATTCCGCTCGACATCGGAAAGCGCGCGGGAAAGTATCTGATCTTTCATCTCGGTGTGGAGGAGTTCGGCACCGAAGTGCTGAAGGTTCGCGAGATCATGGGGTTGCAGGACATCACGTCGATCCCGCAGGTTCCGCCGTATGTCAAAGGCGTTATCAACCTGCGCGGCAAGGTAATCCCGGTCGTCGATCTGCGGCTGAAGTTCGGAATGGAGCCGGAGCCCTACACGGCGCGCACCTGCATCGTCGTGATGCGCACGCGCCAGGCCGAGGAAGACCTGATGATCGGAATGATCGTCGATGGCGTGGTCGAGGTCCTGAATCTGACGGCGTCCGACATTGAAGACACACCCGATTTCGGGCCGGGGGTGGTAACGCCTTATCTGACGGGAATGGCGAAGATCAAAGGCAAAGTTAAGATTCTGCTCGATATTGACCAAGTGCTCAGCGGCACGGATCTGCAGGGGTTGAGTGCGTTGCTGCAATAGCAAGGATGCGCCTGGAATGGCGTTCGGCTACGGCTCGAACCGCGGCGCGGGCTGACCGATCGCGCGCGACACATCCAGCGAAGGGGGACTATGCCTGAAGTCGCGGCCAGTGCCGATCAGGTTGCTTTGAGGGACCAGATTGACGAACTCTCAACCCGATTGATCTTAGACGGTGTTGCCGCCATCAGCCCGGCCGACTTCGACCGCCTCAGCCAGAGCGCAGACGACTTCGGCAACAAAGCTGCAGCCGGCGCCGCGCATTCGATTGCGGAGAGCCTCGCGTCCGCCCTGCCAGCGCCCGACCGTACCCGCATTGCCAGCAACGGCCTGATGGAGTTGCGCCAACTGCTGGATGGGCCACTCCCAGGCCGGCAAACCGGCAACGCGGCGCCGTCGCCGCCCCCCCCGTCGGGAACCGGCGCGGCACCCTTCGCGCAGCCGAGGGAGGAATCGCTCGCAGCGGATGAGGCACTGATTCGGGAGTTCATCGCGGAATCGGGCGAGCATCTCGCGACCATCGACAGCCAACTGCTGCTGCTCGAGCAAGACAACTCGGCCAAGGACACCCTCAACACGATCTTCCGCAGTTTCCACACCATCAAGGGGCTTGCGGGCTTCCTCGAATTCGCGGACATCCAGGCGCTGGCCCACGAGGTGGAAACGCTGCTCGACCTGGCGCGCACAGCTCAGCTGAAGGTGACGCCATCCATTGTCGACGTCGTGCTGGAAAGCACCGATGTGGTTCGGCAGGAGCTCACCGCCATCGCGCAAAGGCTCGCGGGAAACGAGCCGCCGACGACGCGCTTCGACAATCACCTGCTGGAGCGCATCCGCCGGGCTGGCCGAGGCGACACGCCCGAGCCTCAATCTCCACCTGCGGTCAATGCAGCTGCAGCGCAGAGTCCGGAGGCCGAGCCACAGATCGTTGAGCGGCGTGCGGGCGACGCCACTTCAGTCCGCATTGACACCGTCAAACTCGATCAACTGATGGACATGGTGGGCGAGATGGTGATCGCCCAGACCCTGATTCGCCACAACTCCGCGCTGGAGTCCACCAACGATGCGAGGCTCCAGCGCAATCTCACCCAACTTGCGCGCATTACCTCCGATGTGCAGCGGATCACGACCAGCATGCGCATGGTCCCCATCGGCATTCAATTCAACAGGACTGCGCGAGTGGTGCGCGACCTCGCTCGCCGTGCCAACAAACAGATCGTCTTCGAAGCCACGGGCGAGACCACGGAGCTGGATAAGACGATCGCCGAGGAACTCTCCGATCCCCTGCTGCACATGGTCCGCAATTCCATTGATCACGGCATTGAGTCGCACGAGGAACGGGTGGCACTGGGCAAAGACCCCATCGGTCACATCCGGGTGTCGGCCTGCCACCAGTCCGGCCAGATCGTCGTCGCCATCTCCGATGACGGCCGCGGGCTGGATCGGGAGAAGATCCTGGCGAAGGCGCGACAAAAGGGGCTGATCGATTCCCACGGGTCGCTTTCCGACGGCGAGATTTTTCAGCTCATCTTCGAGCCCGGCCTTTCGACCGCCGCAGCCGTCAGCGATATCTCAGGCCGCGGGGTCGGCATGGACGTCGTACGCCGGCACGTACAGAAGCTGCGCGGCCGCATCGACATTCAGTCGAAGGCGGGCGAGGGGACGGCTCTCTCGATCAAGCTTCCACTCACGCTGGCGCTGATTGAGGGATTAGTTGTGGTTGTCGGCCAGCAGCGTTATATCGTCCCCATATTCGCAGTGAGGGAGATGTTTCGCCCGACCGCTGAGATGCTCTCCACCGTGCAGGGCAAGGGCGAGATGGCCATGGTCCGAGGCGCGCTTATGCCCATTGTCCGGCTGCATCGGCGATTTGCCATAGAGCCCCACAAAGTCAACCTCACCGAGGGCACGCTGATCGTGGCCGAGAGCGAGGGGGTCCCATTCTGTTTGTTTGTCGACGGCCTGATCGGGAAGCAGGAGGTCGTCATCAAGGGGCTCGGCCAGCAGTTCAAGAGTGTCGCCGGAGTCGCCGGTTGCGCCATTCTCGGCGACGGTCGCGTCGGCCTCATTCTCGACATCGACGGAATCCACCAGGGGAGGACCTAGTGCTGCGTGCATCCTCCAGTGCCGTCGATTCGGTTCCGATTCTGAAAGCAAGCGAATACGAGAAGATCAGCCGGCTTGCGCATGAGTACTTCGGTCTCGATCTTCGCGGCGGCAAGCAGGGACTGGTCGCCGCGCGGTTGGGCAAGAAGCTGCGCGAACTCGGCCTCAAATCATTCCAGCACTACTACGATTACGTGAAGGCCGACCGCAGCGGCGCTGCTCTGGACGGCATGGTTGACCAGCTCACCACCAACCACACCAGTTTTTTTCGCGAGCCCAGACACTTCGACTTCCTCCGCAAAACCATCTTCCCGGATTTGCGCACGCGTCCCCGTATCCACATCTGGAGCGCAGCCTGCTCGAGCGGCGAGGAGCCATATTCGATCGCGATGTCCGCGCTGGAGGAAATGCCGAATGGAGCTGCGGGCAGAGTCTTCATCAAGGCCACGGACATTTCCATGCGCATGCTGGAGAAGGCACGGCGGGGCGCCTATCCGGCAGAGCGTGTCGCCGAGATTCCAGCCGCTCTGCGGCTACGCTACCTGCTGAAAGCGCCGGGCGGTCCGGCGGAGAGCTTCCAGTTCCGCAATGATGTTCGCGCCATGATCGCCTTCGAGCGCCTCAACCTGATGGGAAGGCTTCCGGAAGCGTATTGCTGCTCCGTTATCTTTTGCCGGAACATCATGATCTACTTCGACAAACCGACGCAGCAAAGCCTGGTTCAGCGTCTTTCGGATTACCTGGAGGAGGGTGGCTACCTGCTCATCGGCCACTCCGAGAGCCTCAACAATATCTCTCACGGTCTCGATTATGTGTGTCCGGCGACCTATAGGAAGCCGGGGCGCGAGCACACGGGCCGGATCGGGCGTGGCTGATGGCATTGCTTGTGGTGGGCATCGGCGATTGCAAGGTCAGCAGCAACCCCTCCGACGTGCTGATCACGCATGCCCTTGGGTCCTGTATCGCGATCCTCCTGTACGACCCGATGGCGAGAGTGGCCGGGTTGCTTCATTTCATGCTGCCCGAATCCAGCCTGGATGCAGACCGGGCTGGCAGGCTGCCTTTTCTCTTTGCAGATACGGGGATTCCGTTGCTGCTCGAACGCGCCCGCCAGTTCGGGGCCGTTCAGTCACGGGTGGTCATCCTGGCTGCGGGCGGTGCGCAGATGCTGGTCCCGGGGGGAACCTTCAACATCGGCCTGCGCAACTACCAGGCGATGCAGCAAGCCCTGGCAAAGGCCGGCATTCGCGTTCACAAAGAAGACATTGGCGGAATCAGCTGGCGCACCGTCAGCATCGATGTGGCCGACGGCCACGTGCAACTGCGGCAGCCGGGGAGCGCCGAACGCACCCTGCGCGCCCAGGGGGGGCCATGTCATCCGTGACCGAGACTCCTCGCAAAATCAAGGTGCTCATCGTCGACGATTCGGCGATTGTGCGTCAGATCCTTTCGGAGACGATCGCTGCCGAATCGGATATGGAAGTTGTCGGCACTGCCCCCGACCCCTACGTCGCCCACGATAAGATCCTAGCGCTTCATCCTGACGTGCTGACCCTCGATATCGAGATGCCGCGCATGGACGGGCTCACCTTCCTCAAGCGCTTGATGTGCGATCATCCGATTCCAGCCATCATTATCAGTTCGCTGGGGCAATCCTCGTGCGCGGCCACGCTTGAGGCGCTCCGCTGCGGTGCGGTCGATGTGCTCGCCAAGCCTTCGGGGCCGTACTCGGTTGGCGAACTTCGGCTATCACTCGCGGCCAGAATCCGCGGAGCCGCGGGAGCTCGGCCGCGCATTGCGCGCGATCTCGCCGCCCAGCTTCACCAGCAGCAGCGACCGGTCGCTGCGCCAGAACCGGATTACGATTCCCAAACCGTGATCGCCATCGGCGCCTCGACTGGCGGGACGGTCGCGATCCAGGAGATTCTGCTCCAACTTTCCGCGGATATGCCGCCCATCGTGGTCACTCAGCACATACCCGCCGGCTTTTCCCTGGCCTTCGCCAATCGTCTGAACCGGCTTTGCAACATCGAGGTGCGGGAGGCGGCGGACGGCGATTCGCTCCACCGCGGTCTGGCGCTGATCGCGCCCGGCGATTATCACCTGCTGTTGCGCCGCTGCGGCAAACGCTATGCGGTGAAGCTACAGCAAGGTCCGCAGGTTTGCTATCAGAGACCTTCGGTCGACGTGATGTTCGCTTCGGTCGCCCAGGCAGCCGGCAGTCACGGCATTGGCGTGCTGCTGACCGGGATGGGAACAGATGGCGCCCGGGGCATGCTTGCTCTCAAGCGGGCCGGCTCCGCAACCATTGCGCAGGACGAGCCGACCTGTGTCGTATACGGAATGCCGCGGGAGGCCAAACGTCTTGGCGCGGTAGACACGGTTGCCGCGCTGGGCGATATTCCGGGGGTTCTGGCGCGTGCGGTAAAGCTGCGCGCCTCGATGGCGTCCAAGTCTCCCTGAGCGGCGAGCGCAGGGCTGCGCGGGCGTCCCGCATCTGACAGCGAGGAGCAAAGCATGCAAGGAACGGTTTTGGTGGTAGACGATTCGGCGATGATGCGAAAGGTTGTGTTACGGGTTCTGAAGATGGCGGACGTGGAGTTCGAATCCACCCTGGAGGCGGGCGACGGGAACCAGGCGCTGGAGTTGCTCCGCGGCAACCAAGTTGCCCTCATCATGTGCGACATCAATATGCCAGGCATGTCCGGCCTGCAATTGCTGCAACAGATGCAGCAGGAAAAACTCGCTGTCGGCGTTCCCATCGTCATGGTGACGACGGAGAACAGCGAACCGCAGGTGCGGCAGGCGATTCTCGCGGGCGCGCGCGGATACATCCGCAAGCCGTTCACCGTCGATCACATCAAGAACAACGTCCGGCCGCTGCTTACCGGGTGATGTGACCACCCGAGCAAACGCTCCTGGTCGCAAGTCCGCCATTGGCCGATTTGCGAAACAACCAACCAGACCCATCCGCTTCGCTCTTGAGGGATACGCAATGCTGGATTCGAATGCCGTACTGAATTCATACCGGGTGCAGGACTTTCTCTCCGCCGAGAACCTGGACCGCGCCGATGCCACGGTGGTGGAGATATTCAAGATGATGTTTGGATTTGAGGTCGAGGTGGACGCAGATTCCACCCTCGGGCCTTCGCGGGAGCCGAACGAACGGACCGCGATCGTCGGCTTCTCCGGCGCCATGCGCGGATCGTGCCAGATCCGCATCGGTTTGCAGGCGGCTCAATCGATTGCTTCGGCCATGCTTGGCGGTGCGCCTGTCGAGGAAACGAGCGATTCTGTCAATGACGCTCTGGGCGAGCTGTGCAACATGCTCGCGGGAGGGTGGAAGAACGGGATCCCGGGGCTTTCTTCCGAGTGTGCGCTATCCCCGCCAACGGTCATCTCGGGCCGGGATTACATGGTCCATGTCAGCAAGCCCTCGGTGAAACTCACGCGCATCTACTGTTTCTCCGGTCACACGCTCCATCTCACCCTGTGCTGCGAGGGCGTTGACACTTCCCGGGATTAGGGCCGCGGTGAAGTCTCGCGCCGGTTCGTCGATAACCAGTCTATGGATTCAACCCGGACTCGGGGGCGAGCGCATATGAGCGATCGTGTGGCGATGCTGGAAGCGACTCTCGATCTCATGGATGAAGGGGTCGCCATCCTCGACGAACAATCGGCGGTGCTGTTCTGGAATGAAGCGGCTGCGGCCATTACCGGCCTGGCGTCCGAGGAAGTCCTGGCGCGAACCTGCCCCGAGGGCCTGTTCTGCATCAACGAGGAGCACCAAACCCGGATAGGCTCCGCAGGTACGTTCCGGCGAGGCGGGCGAGCGGAGGGTGGGCGTGACCGGAGCGGGACGGCGGCGGCCTGTGAACCGCAACTGTCGACGACCGGCCCACACATTGACGGTGCTTACGACGGGCCACTGTGTGAACCCACCCTGGTATCGATGATTCATCGGCTTGGGCATTCCGTCCCTGGGATGCTGCGCAAGGTCACACTCAGGAGCCCATCGGGCGAGCCAGCCGGCGCGGTTCTCCTCTTCCACCCCGTGGAGGAGATCGACCAATTGCCCCACGGAGAAGCCGGCGAAGGAGCGGATATTGAGCGCAGCCAGGCCGACATGGAAGACCGGCTGGATGCCGCGCACCACCAATGGACAACGAATTGCGTGCCGTTCGGGCTGCTTTGGATCACCGTCGATCAGGCCCAGTCGCTCCGCAAGACGCATGGATGCGATGCATGCGAGGCCATGTTACGCACGGTCGAACAGACCCTGCTGCGCCAGTTGAAGCCGGCGGAGATCATCGGCCGCTGGGGCAACAACGAGTTCCTGGTGCTGGCGCATGAACGCACAGCGGAGTTGCTGCTGGAGCATGCGCGGCGTCTCGCCGGCCTGGCGCGGACTGCGGACTTTCGCTGGTGGGGCGACCGGGTCGGCCTGACGGTGAGCATCGGCGCCAGCCAGGCCAGCGAAGGTGACTCGCTGCAGTCGCTGCTGCTGCACGCGCGCCAAGCGATGCAGACCAGCGAATACACCGGCGGCAACCGTGTAACCGAAGCGCGGAGAGATTAATGCTTCCAATCATAGGAATTGTCGTTGTATTTGCCGCAGTCGTCACCGGATTTCTGATGGAAAAGGGACATCTTCTGGTGCTCGTCCAGCCGTCGGAGATTGTGACGATCGTCGGGGCCGCACTGGGCACGCTACTGGTCGCGAATCCCGTCCACATCCTGAAGGCCATGCTCGCGGGCGTGGCAGGCGCGTTCGGTGCCTCCCGCTTCGGCAGGTCGCGTTATCTCGACACCCTGAGAATGCTGTTTGAACTGTGCAACAAAGTTCGCAAGAAGGGCCTCATCGGCATTGAAGATGATATCGAGAAGCCAACCGAGAGCGAGATATTCAAGAAGTATCCTGCATTTCTTCACGACCACCATGCGCAGGCTTTTGTCTGCGACACCCTGCGCACCGCCATCACCGGAGGGGTGGAGCCGTTCGACATGGACCAGATGATGGAGCGGGACATGGAGGTGGCACACCATGAGGCATTGCAGCCGGTCAACGCCCTCTCTACCGTGGCCGATGCCCTGCCCGGGTTGGGTATTGTCGCTGCGGTGCTCGGCGTGGTCATCACCATGGGCTCGCTGGGTGGGCCGCCGGAGGAGATCGGAAAGAAGGTGGCCGCTGCTCTGGTCGGCACTTTCCTCGGCATTCTGCTGTGTTATGGCGTCGTTGGTCCCATGGCGGCGAACATGACCAAGGAGGTCGAGGCACAGGACTCCTACCTGCATGTGATCCGGGTCGTCATTCTTGCTTTCCTCAAGGGCCTGGCTCCGATGCTGGCCATCGAGATGGGCCGGCGCGCGATTCCCGAGCACGTCCGCCCCAACTTCGACGAGATGGAAAACGCGTGCAAGAAGCCCGCTGCAGGTGAAGCATCGCCCGCGGCTGCGGCGCCTGAGTCGCAATCGCCCGGCGCACAGCCGGCTTAAGGAGGCCAGGCTTGGCAACCGACCGCAAGGCCGTCCGGCCCATCATTATCGTCAAGAAGAAATCCTCCCACGGAGGCCATCATGGAGGAGCGTGGAAGGTGGCCTACGCCGACTTCGTCACCGCGATGATGTCGCTCTTCATCGTCCTTTGGCTGCTGAATACGTCACCCCAAATCAGGAAAGCGGTGGCGGGGTACTTCAACGATCCGCGGAGCAACGGCCAGCAGACGGGCACCCTCACGCTCGGCTCCGGGGAGAGCGTGACCATCGACAAGCAGAACGTGGAGAAACTGAAGGACGAGATCGAGAAAGCTATCCTTAAGCAGACGGACCTGACCAAACTCTCCAAGCAGATCGACATCACCATGACGGGGGAAGGCTTGAAGATTGAGCTGATTGAGGAGAAAGGCGGGACTTTCTTTGAGAGCGGCAGCCCACAACTGAGCCCGAGCGGAGTAGAGCTACTAAATCTGCTGGCGGTCCAACTCAAGGCCCTACCCAATCGATTGCTGATCGAGGGCCACACGGACGCGCAGCCCTTTTCCGGCGACAGCAGCTACAGCAACTGGGAATTGTCGGCGGACCGGGCAAACTCAGCACGGCGGCTGCTACAGCAAGGTGGGATCGGCCCCAGCCAGATCTCGCAGGTGCGCGGGTACGCGGACCAGATGCTGCGCGTACCTTCCAACCCGCTCGACCCCTCCAATCGCCGCATCTCGCTCATCGTGCAGTGGGCGGACGCGGCAGCCCCGGCGCCCGGCTCGCCCCGCCCCCCTGACCAGCCAACGCCAGCGGCTTCCGGGAACGAATCCGCACCGGCGCCCGCAGCATCGACTCATTCCGAGACAACTCCGTCTCCCGCACCGGCGACGCCCGCCCCGGCCAAACAGCCATCCGCACCCGCGCAGGGTTGGATTGCCCGCGTGAAGGCGCTCGTCCCCTCCAGGAAGAAATAGCCGTCCTTCGCACCCCGCCGCGAGCAGCACGGCGATTCCGGTATGCTAGTGGCCACTATGGCGGCCACTCCTACTGCATCGGCTCGACGCAAGCATATACATGTGCGCGGGATTGTGCAGGGAGTCGGTTTTCGCCCGTTTGTGTATAACCTCGCCCACTCTCTCGGGCTGACTGGCTATGTCTTCAATTCGTCATCTGGAGTCACCATCGAGATTGAAGGCGGCGAATCGGAGGTCAATCGCTTCCTCGAGAAGCTGCGGTCCGACCCGCCGCAACTCTCGGCAATCGCGGAGATTGCAGTTTCCGAAATGGCCATTCGCGGCAGTGCGGGCTTCTCGATTCTCGAGAGCCAGGAGAAAGCGGGCGCATTTTCGCTGATTTCGCCGGACGCTGGCACCTGCGACGCGTGCTGGCGCGACTTCGGCGACTCCGGCAACCGGCGCTACGGCTATCCCTTCACCAACTGCACGCACTGCGGCCCGCGCTACACCATTATTGAAGACATCCCGTATGACCGCGCCACCACCACGATGGCAGCTTTTACCATGTGCGCTGCGTGTGCAGCGGAGTACGCCGATCCGGCTGACCGCCGCTTCCATGCTCAGCCCAACGCCTGCGCGGTTTGCGGGCCTTCGCTGGAGCTGGTCGCTTCCGGGACGCGCTTGGCCGATTGCTCCTTCAGCACCCGCGACTCGCTTGACCTGATCCGCGAGGCGCGAGCGCTGCTGGGAGCCGGCAAGATTCTCGCCGTCAAAGGACTCGGCGGTTTTCTGCTGGCGTGCGACGCAGCCAACGATGCCGCGGTTGCCGAGCTCCGCCGCCGCAAGCGGCGCTCGGACAAACCTTTCGCGTTGATGGCGCGCGACCTGGCCTCCGTCAGCCAAATCTGCGCGGTAACTCCGGACGACGAGGCTGCGCTGCTGAGCACGCGCCGCCCCATCGTGGTACTGCGGCGCCGGCCAGACGCTGCCGTCTCCCCATCACTCGCACCCGGCAACGACACGCTGGGCGTGATGCTGCCATACACCCCGTTACACTATCTCCTGTTCAGCGATTCGCCCGACGAGGCTTCCGAGTTCCCGGCGCTGGTGATGACCAGCGGCAACCTGAGCGAGGAACCCATTGTCACTTCGAATGAGGATGCGCTGCGCCAGTTAGACGGAGTCGCGGACTGGTTTCTACTGCACAACCGCGACATCTGGACGCGCGTGGATGACTCGGTGGTGCGGAGCTTTGAAGGCCGCGAACGAGTGCTGCGGCGTTCGCGCGGCTTCGTTCCACAGACAATCGATCTGGGCATCGATTTGGATGAAATCCTCGCGTTTGGCGGCGAGCTGAAGAACACATTCTGTCTGACCAAGGGCCGCTACGCGATCCTGAGCCAACATATCGGCGACCTGGAAAACTACGAGACCATGCAGTTCTTCGAGGAGACGCTCGCGCGCCTGCAGCACATCTTCCGCGTGTCGCCGGGCGCGGTGGCCTACGATCTGCACCCCGGCTATTGGAGCACTCGGATAGCGCTGGCGTCTTCGATCGAGCGCAAGATCGGGGTGCAGCATCATCACGCGCACATCGCTAGTTGCATGGCGGAGAACCAACTGAGCGGCCGGGTCATCGGAGTTGCGCTGGACGGCACCGGCTTCGGGACCGACGGCAAAATCTGGGGTGGCGAATTCCTGGCTGCGGATTTCTCCGGCTTCACCCGCCGTGCTCACCTGCGCTACGTCCCGCTGCCCGGAGGAGACTCCGCCGTCCGCCAACCCTGGCGCATGGCGCTTAGCTATCTGCGCGACGCCTTTGGGCCGCAAATCCCCGAAGAGTTGACGCACTTCACAGGCGTAACTGGGAAGCAGTTCGCCTTGGTGGAGGCCATGCTATCCAAGCGCATCCAGACGGTCGAGACGTCGTCCTGCGGCCGGCTCTTCGATGCTGTGGCGGCAATCCTGGGTATCGCCACGGAGGTGACCTTTGAGGGTCAGGCGGCCATCGCGCTCGAAACCGCTGCGACCCGCGCGGCCGACCCGCGTGCGGCTCTCGATACCGAGCTGTACCCCTACGATGTCGGCGGCGGCGATCCAATAACCCTCGACTTGCGGCCTACCATCGTTGCGATTGCCACGGATCACTCCTGCGGGCGCCCGGCGGAGACGATTTCCGCCATATTCCACAACACTTTGGCGACGGCCATCGTGGAGTTGTGCGAGCGGATACGAAGCAGTGACGGGCTGGACCGAGTTTGCCTGAGCGGCGGGACCTTCCAGAACCTTTACCTCCTGGAGCGTACGATAGTACAGTTGCGACGTCGCGGCTTTGCCGTGTATCAGCATGCGCTGGTTCCCGCAAATGACGGCGGGATCGCGCTGGGCCAGGCTGTGATCGCCAACGAACGGATGCGGTAAGCGCGATGAGCGAGGAGTTCTTATGTGTCTGGCAATTCCCGGCAAGGTAGTGGAGACCTACGACCAGGGTGGACTTCGCATGGCGAAGGTGCAGTTCGGCGGCATCACGCGCGAGGCTTGCCTGGAATACCTGCCGGAGACCGTGACTGGCGAGTACGTCCTGGTACATGTCGGCTTCGCCATCAGCCGCGTGGATGAGGCCGAGGCGGAGCGAACCTACCAGGCGCTGAAGGAGCTGGATCAACTGAACGAGTTGGACGCACCTGCGGTTGACGAGAGCGAAGCCGATCCGACGGCAAGCCGGTTCATCAAGGGGAGGACTGGGGATTGAAATACCTTGACGAATATCGCGACGGAGAGGTTGCCGGCAAAATCGTAGCGGAGATGCGCCGCATCCAGACGCGTCCGTGGGTGCTGATGGAGGTGTGCGGCGGCCAGACCCACTCCATTGTGAAGAACGGAATCGACCAGCTATTGCCGGAGGGCGTGGAACTGGTGCACGGTCCGGGCTGCCCGGTGTGCGTAACGCCGCTGGAGATGATCGACAAAGCACACTCGATCGCGCGGCGGCCGGACGTCATCTTCTGTTCGTTCGGCGACATGCTGCGCGTGCCGGGGTCGGATGGCGACCTGTTCACGATCAAGTCCAACGGCGGCGATGTGCGCATTGTTTACTCGCCACTGGATTGCCTGAAGATCGCGCGAGCGAATCCGACGAAGCAGATCGTCTTCTTCGCCATCGGCTTCGAGACGACTGCACCTGCGAACGCCATGCTTGCGTGGCGCGCCCGCGAGGAAAAAATGGCTAACGTGTCGCTGCTGGTGTCGCATGTGCTGGTACCGCCGGCGCTGGAAGCGATCCTAGCTTCGCCGGAGAACCGCGTGCAGGGCTTTCTCGGCCCCGGCCACGTCTGCGCGGTGATGGGCTACAGCGAATACGTTCCCATCAGCGCGCGCTACCATGCGCCGATCGTGGTGACCGGGTTTGAGCCGCTGGACATCCTCGAGGGCGTGCTGATGACGGTGAAGCAACTGGAGGAGGGGCGCGCAGTGGTGGAGAACCAATACTCGCGCATCCTGAATGAGAGCGGCAATCTGCCGGCGCAGCAACTGATCGGCAAGGTGTTTGAAGTGTCCGACCGCAAATGGCGCGGCATTGGCACCATCCCAAACAGCGGCTACCGCCTGCGCAAGGAGTTCGCCGCGCATGACGCGGAGAAGCTCTTCGACGTTGCCGAGATCGCAACGATGGAGCCGGAAATCTGCATCAGCGGCGAGATTCTGCGCGGCATCAAGAAGCCGCACGATTGCCCCGCCTTCGGGACGCTGTGCACGCCGCAGCATCCGCTGGGGGCAACCATGGTGTCGGCCGAGGGTGCGTGCGCTGCGTACTACGCTTACGGACGCCATCTGAAGCCTGCGCCGCTGCACCAGATCGTCCCCAATGCTGCGCCCGAACCTGCTGCTGCGGGCGGAGGAAGATCGTAAGCCGATGGCGAACCCACCCGATACGACGAAGGAAAGACAGCAGGAAACCGAGACTCCCGTCTCACCGCTGTTCGGATCGTGCCCGATTCCAATCTTCGAGCACAAGCAGATCGTGCTGGGACACGGCAGCGGCGGCAAACTGACCGCCGACCTTATCGACAAGATCTTCCTGCCCGCGTTCCGCAACCCGGTACTCGACAAACTCGACGATCAGGCCGTGGTCAGCATCGGCGGTGCGCGCGTTGCCTTCACCACCGACTCCTTCGTGGTCACGCCGATCTTCTTCCCGGGCGGCGATATCGGACGCCTCGCGGTGCACGGCACCGTCAACGATCTGGCCATGAGCGGCGCGCAGCCTATGTACCTTTCCGCGGCGTTCATCCTGGAAGAAGGACTGCCGGTCGACGATCTGCGCCGTATCGTCGAGTCGATGCGCGCCATGGCTGCCGAGGCGGGTGTGCAGTTCATCACGGGCGATACCAAGGTGGTCGACCGCGGCAAAGGCGACCAGATTTTCATCAACACCACCGGCATCGGCATCATTCCCGATGGGGTCAACATCTCCGCCGACCGCGCGAGACCAGGCGACGCCATCCTGCTGAGCGGCTACCTGGGCGATCATGGCATGGCGATTATGTCGCAGCGCGAGGGTCTGGAGTTTGAGGGCGCCATCGAGAGCGACTGCGCCTCGCTGCATACGCTGGTGGCGGCGATGCTGGCGGCACCGACGGCCACGCCGGACTTTATTCACTGCCTGCGCGATCCGACCCGCGGCGGCGCGGCCACTACGCTGAACGAGATTGCCAAGCGCGCCAACGTCGGCATGCACCTGAACGAGCGTGCGATCCCGGTGCGCGAATCTGTTCGCGGCGCCTGCGAAGTGCTCGGCCTCGATCCGCTCTACGTCGCCAACGAAGGCAAGCTGCTCGCTGTCGTCCGCGCCGACATGGCTGACGCAGTGCTGGCGCAGATGCGTGCGCACCCGCTGGGACGCGACGCCGCAATCATCGGTGAGGTCGTTCCCGAACATCCGGGCATGGTGCTGATGAAGACGGAGATCGGCGGCACGCGCGTGCTCGACGTGATGTTCGGCGAACAACTGCCGCGCATCTGCTAGGCGTTCACACGCCCCTTTAAAGCTTCGCGCGCAGTTGGCCCGTCCGGCAGGATATAGCTTCCACCTGACTAATAGCCGTTCGCCAGCAGATACTCCACAGTGATGTCGCTCGCCTGCGTCCGCGCACGGCTCTCGGCATATTTGGCCAGCACGTCCACTTCGATGTTCACGCCCATGCCGGGCGCGAGCGTATGCAGGTTAGTTGCCGTGTACGTGTGGGGCAAGATGGCGATCCAGATCTCGTCGCGCTCGATTCCCGCGACGGTCAGGCTGATGCCTTCGACGGCGATTGATCCCTTCTCCACCACATACCGCGCCAGCGTCTCTGGCAGCCGCAGCCGCAGCACCCAGTCGCTGTTCGCTCCGGCGTGCACCGGATCGAGCGCCACCAGCGTGGCAACCCCGTCCACATGCCCCTGCACCACGTGTCCGCCCAGGGGTGCGCCGGCGGGTGTGGGCAGTTCCAGGTTGACTTGCGAGCCGGGCACTAACCGCGAGAGCGTCGTCCGCGCAAGAGTCTCAGCGGCCAAGTCGGCGGAAAATCGCGGCGGAAACGCGCCCGGCTCGATTTCCAGCGCAGTGAGACAGACGCCGCTGACGGCAACGCTGTCGCCCGTGCGCAGCCGTCCGGCGATCTCCGGCGCAGCGATCGTCAGCCGGGCCGCGCCCGTCCCCGGGGTGAACGATATGACTTCGCCAGTGGTCTCAACAATTCCCGTGAACATGCTTCTAGCCTAGCCCATCCCAGACATCGTGCAGAACCCCAGTCACCATTGTGTCCGCGCCAACCTGCGTGCGTGTCACGTCCTTTAGTTTTCGTTCCAGTTCAAACGGCGTGGGGCCTCCCGCCGCAAACGGCACCGCGCCCGCGCCCAGTTCCTTTTCCGCGTGGAACAGCACCACCTTGTCCACCAGATTGTGCGCCAGGAACGCTCCATTCAGCGCCGACCCGCACTCCAGCAACGCGCTCAAAATCTTTCTCTCGCCCAGCAAGTCCAGCACCACGCCCAAGTCGAGCTTGCCCCTGCGGCCCGCGACGCGCTCCACCTGCACGCCGGCGTCCTCCAGCGCCGCGGCGCGTCCGGCATCCGCCTCGGCGCTGCCTAGCACCAGCACATCTCCGCATGCGGAGCGCACGAGTTGCGAATCCAACGGCGTCAGTAGATTCGAATCCAGCACCACGCGCAGCAGCGGCCGGCGCCGCCCCCGCGCGCCTGGCCCAATGATCCCGGACCGGTCAGTCAGCGCGGGATCGTCGGCCAGCACGGTGCCAATGCCGGTGAGGACTGCATCTGCCTCATGACGCATGTGCTGGACTGTAGCGCGCGCCTCTGCGCCGGTCAGCCAATAGGTCTGCCGCTTGATTCGGGCCTCGGGCGGCGGCGCCAGCATGCCATCAGCCGACACCGCCGCCTTCAGTACGACCAGCGGCCTGCTCGTGCGGATGAACTTTGCGAAGGCGACGTTCAGTGTGCGCGCCTCTGGCTCACACACGCCTTGAGTTACTTCGATCCCGGCAGCGCGCAGCCGTTCGATTCCCTGCCCGCTCACTTGCGGATTCGGATCGACGGTCGCTGCCACCACGCGCCGAACTCCGGCGGCAATCAGCGCAACCGCGCACGGCCCGGTTCGTCCCTGGTGACTGCATGGCTCCAGCGTGACATAGGCGGTTGCCCCGCAAGCCAGCTCGCCGGCGCGCTTCAGCGCAACCACTTCAGCGTGGTCCAATTCATCGTAGAGATGCGCACCCTCGCCGACCACCACCCCGTCGCGCACCAGAACGCATCCCACCTGTGGATTGGGCGACGCGAGGCCCACGGATGCGCGCGCCAGATCGAGCGCACGGCGCATGAACTCAACGTCAATCTCTTCTCGCGAAGCCACGGGCACCTTTCGTGCTATCAACTCCAACGAAAGCGGAGAACGCAGATCCGGCGACGGCCTTAGCGCACCATCGACTCCACGAAAGCACCGCTGTCGAAGGGGAGGATGTCTTCCATCTTCTCGCCAACGCCGACATACTTTACCGGAAGGCCAAGCTCGGTCGCGATGGCGAGCACGATGCCGCCCTTCGCAGTTCCATCGAGCTTGGTCAACACGATGCCGGTGACGCGGGCGGCCTCGGTAAATAGCCGCGCCTGCTGCAGGCCGTTCTGCCCGGTGGTGGCGTCCATGACCAGAAGGGTCTGGTGGGGCGCGCCGGGGACGAGGCGCTCGGCGGTGCGCCGCATCTTGTCCAATTCCTTCATGAGGTCGGTCTTGGTGTGCAGGCGTCCCGCGGTGTCCACGATCAGCACGTCGGTCCCGCGAGCCTTGGCGGCGGTGCATGCGTCGTAGAGCGCCGCCGAAGGATCGCCGCCGGTTTTCGTTTTGACGATGGGCACCTCGCTGCGCGCCGCCCACACCTCAAGCTGCTCGATCGCCGCCGCGCGAAAGGTGTCCGCGGCACACAGCAGCACGGTGCGCCCCTGCGCGCGATAAAACGCCGCCAGCTTGCCGGTTGTGGTGGTCTTGCCGGTGCCGTTTACGCCGACCATCATGACCACTTCGGGCGGTACGTCGGGCACGACATCGGGCGTCGCCACGTTGTCGAGGACCTGTTTCAGCTCAATCTTCAGCAGCCGCTTCAGCTCTTCGCCGCCCTCGATGCCCTGCCGCAGTCCGCGCTGGCGCAGGTTCTCGATGATGGTCCGTGCGGTCGCCGCGCCGATGTCGGCCGCGAGCAGGACGGACTCCAGCTCGGCCAGCGACGTCTCGTCGATTTCGCGGGTCAAGGCGAGCACCGAGCCGATCGACTCGGAGAAGGAGTCGCGCGTCCGAGTGACCGCCTGCTTCATGCGGTCGAAGAAGCCGCGCTTCTCCGGAGACGCTACGCGAGCGTCTGGGTCCTTGCCCTGGTCTGTGGTTTCGGGATCGGGCGTGCGCTTGCCAAACAGGGAAAAAGCCATACTGTCTTTAGTTTAGCAACCGGAGCACAGCGGCGGCGCGCGCTACTCGTCGCGCCCGGGCCGGGCCATCAGTTCGCGGATCGCGTCTTTCGGGCTTTTACCGCGGTGCAGGATTGCGTCCATCTGCTCCGTGATGGGCATCTCCACGCCGTAGCGAGCGGCCAGGCCGAGTGCCGCCGTGGTGCTGCGAATCCCTTCGGCAACCTTGCCCTGCAGATCGTCGAGGATCTCGGGCAGCGCACGGCCCTTGCCCAGCTCGGTACCGACGGTCCGGTTTCTGGAGAGCGAACCGGTGCAGGTGAGCACCAGGTCGCCCAGTCCGGACAGGCCTGCGAGTGTTTGCCGCCGGCCGCCGCACGCGACCGCGAGCCGGGTAATCTCCGCGATCCCGCGCGTAATCAGCGCTGCGCCTGCGTTGTAGCCAAGGTCCAGCCCGTGCACCACGCCGGCGGCCAGGGCGATCACATTTTTCAGCGATCCGCCGAGCTCCACGCCGGCGACATCGTCGTTGGTGTAGAGCCGCAGCGTGGACGAGCTGAACTCGCGCTGGATGGTCTGCGCGACCCCCGGCACCGCGGACGCCGCCACAATGGCTGTCGGAATCCCGGCCGCAACCTCAGCGGCGAATGACGGGCCGCTGAGCACACCGCATGCGTTGTCCGTCAGCGACGCGATGACCTGCGACATGCGCAGCAGGCTGGACTCTTCGAGCCCCTTGGTCGCGCTCACCACGATCTGGTCTCGCGTCAGCAGCGGGGCGATCTGGCCGAATACGCTGCGCATATGCTCCGACGGCGTCACGCAGAGCACGATGTCCGCCTCAAAGATCGCGGCCGGCAGGTCGGCCGTCACCAGCACATCCATGGGAACGGTGTAACCCGGCAGGAAGGGCAGATTCTCGCCCGTCTCCATCATCTGCTCGGCCAGTTCGGCCGAGTACGACCACAGCGCGATCTTGTGCCCGCCCCGCCGCGCCAACGAGATCGCCAGCGCCGTCCCCCACGCGCCTGCGCCCAGTATGCCAATCCGACTCATGCCTCCGCCTTCCCAGTTGCAGTTCCCCGCCCAGACTTGCTCCCGAACCGGCTTTCCGTTCCGCTCAACAGGCGCCGGATATTCTCATGGTGCTTCACGATAATCAGCAGCGGAATAAACACAAATCCGAACACCACCATGGGGCTGCGCGAAGCCACAAAATGGAAGCCAAAGATAGGAAACGATGCCGCCCCCACGATCGACGCCAGCGAGACATAGCGCGTCAGCGCAAACACCACCGCGAACACCAGCAGGATGCCTACCGCAGACGGCCAGGTCAGCGCCAGGAAAACGCCCAGCGCGCTGGCCACGCCTTTGCCGCCGCGAAAGCCCAGCCATACCGGAAACACGTGCCCCACCACCGCAGCAACCGCGGCCGCCACGGCGATGTCGTATACGCCCGGCGCGAGCTGCCTGGCGATCATCACTCCGGCATAGGCCTTACCCAGGTCCAGCAGCAGGGTCGCCAGCCCCAGCCCCTTGGCCCCGGAGCGCGCCACGTTGGTCGCGCCGATGTTGCCGCTGCCCTTCTCGCGTATGTCCTCATTGCGGAAGATCCGCACCAAGAGGTAGCCGAACGGAATCGACCCCAGCAGGTACGCAATCGAAATAGACAAAATCCAGGGCTTCATCGTCAGTGCGCGTGCCTTCGTCTTTCTCTAAACCTAGAGTCTACCAACTCTTGTCCTGCCGGACGGGCGCCCTACGCGGGCAGCGGTCACTTCGTGACGTGTATTGACCTTCGCGTGGTGCTTCCGATGGTCGCAAACAGAATTCCGTGCCAATCTTCGTTCGGTAACACCCTTCATGCGCGCTCCAACAGGGCCCGCCGCAGGAGCTCCAGCGCATGCTGGCTGGCCCACAGCCGAATCCGCTCCCGGTCGCCGGCCAGGTTCAGCTCCACCACCTTGGCCTGCTTCTCGGCTGCGAACGAAAGCCCGACGTAGACCAGCCCGATCGGCTTGCCCTCGTCCGCTCCCACGCCCGGCCCCGGCCCGGCAATTCCGGTGATCCCCACGCCCACGCTGGCGCCCGTCCGCCGCCGAATCCCCTCGGCCATGGCCCGCGCCACGGCTTCGCTTACCGGCCCCTCGGTCCGAATCATCTCCTCGGGAACCTCGGCGAAGGTCGTCTTCAGCCGGTCTGCGTAGACCACCGCGCCGCCCAGAAAGTAGCGTGAGCTCCCGGGCACCGCGGTCAGCCGCTCGGCGAGGAGGCCACCAGTGCAACTCTCGGCCGCGGCCAGCGTCATGTGGCGCAGGCCGAGCATGAGGAGCACCATTTCTTCGAGGCTCTCGCCGTGCGACGAAAAGACGGCCTCGCCCATCTCGGCCTCGATTTTCTCCGCCAGCTCGTCCACCCGCGCCTGCGCCTCGGCCTGGTTCGGCTTGGCGCAGACGAAGTGGAGCTGGATCTCGCCTGAACCAGCCAGGATAGTCGTCTCGACGTCGGTGTATTGCTTATAGATCGGGGCGGTGCGCGCATCGACTTGCGACTCCGGAATCAGAGCCATGCGGAGCATCCGGCGCGCCATGTGCCGGGCCGGGAGCGTGGCAAGCAGTCGCGGGCGGCATTCGGCCTCGTACATCGCCTTCAGTTCCTTCGGCGGGCCGGGCAGCAGGATCACGATCTTGCGATGGCGGCCAACGACCGTGTCGACGTACTGGCCGGGCGCGCTGCCGTTGGCATTTTCGAGTACCTCGGCACCGTCCAGCCGATCCGCCTGCTTGGCGTTGTTGGGCGGCATGGCCATGCGGCGGGCGGCGAAGCGTTTGTACATGGCGGCCAGGATGTCGTTGTCGCGCCGCAGACCGAGGCCAAGGGCGGCGCCCACCGCCTCGCGGGTGAGGTCGTCCTCGGTCGGGCCAAGGCCGCCGGAGAAGATGACGATGTCCGCGCGATCGATGGCTGCCTTGGCGGCGCCGGTGAGGTGTTCGAGGTTGTCGCCGACGATGGTTTTGAAGGCCACCTGCACGCCGAGCTCGTTGAGCCGCGAGGTCAGGTAGAGCGAGTTGGTGTCCTGCCGGTAGGGCGTCAGCATCTCCGACCCGGCGGCGATAATCTCAGCAATCATAGCGTTCGCTGGCGCGTGTTTTCCGGTCTGCCCTTCCCGAAGTCAACCCGCATCGGTCTTTCGATCCCTCACACCAATCGC
>Ga0181520_10003159_pt1 | contig 29289 bp, 20 predicted proteins | sample PEATcosm2014_Bin_29_FD_132451 | JGI IMG/M metagenome (GOLD analysis project Ga0181520, IMG submission 132451) | Peatland microbial communities from MTU Mesocosm Facility, Houghton, MI, USA - PEATcosm2014_Bin02_30_metaG | ecosystem: Environmental > Terrestrial > Soil > Wetlands > Peat | place...
CATCTCTGGCAGCAGAGCTTGCGGCGATCACGGGCCAGCCGGTGCTTCGTCTGCACTCCGCGGCCAAAGATCGCGCAACCTATCTGCAACGTCCTGATCTGGGCCGGCGGCTCGACGAAGCCAGCCGCGCGAGCGTGGTTCGGGGCCAGTGGGATCTTTCGCTAATCGTTGCCGACGGCCTTTCGGCGATTGCTGTCGAACGGCATGTTTCTCCGTTCCTTCAGCAACTGCTTCCGCAGTTGGCGGACTGGCGGCTGGCGCCTCTGGCCTTGGTAGAGCAGGGGCGTGTAGCCATCGGGGACGAGATAGGCTCGGCGCTTGGCGCGGAACTCGCGGTCGTGCTCATCGGCGAGCGCCCCGGACTCAGCTCACCTGATTCGCTGGGCGCTTACATTACTTGGAATCCCGCACCCGGCCGAACCGACGCCGAGCGTAATTGCATCTCCAACATCCGCGCCGGAGGACTAACCTACATCCAGGCCGCCGCTCAATTGAACTTATATCTGAACGAAGCGCACCGCCGCCAGCTTACGGGCATCGCCTTGAAAGAACGCCCGCATTGGCTAAATGAAGGCTAGCAGCTTGGGAGCGAGTTCTTTGCAATAGAGGTGATGTCGGACGTTTTGGCCTTTGGTTCAGAGGTGCCCTGGTAACTTCCCGGGACTTATGCATCGACACTACCGAGTCCAAAATTTAGTGTGACAGGAGCTGGCTTGCATACTGGCCCAAGGGCGTATACTCAGAGCGGGATTGTCGGATGAGGTGCAGGCGAGTCCAAATCATTCCGCTGGGCTCTTCTCGATAACTGATTTCCACCATCCTGTTTTAGTGCGTTTCCCTCAGCCAGCAACTCCCTGCCAAAAACTCCCGACTCGCCGCGTTGTGACAAGTGCCTCTTTTGGGACGGAATCAACAAATCGACCAAATAGTCCAATAAACGGCTTACGGACAGGAGACAAATGAAATCAGAAACGATCACTATCCAGAATCTTTTTCAGGACCGTCGTCAATACTGCGTGCCATATTATCAGCGCGCATACAAGTGGACCCTAGAGGGTCAATGGGAACCGCTATGGGATAACATCTGCGAGAAAGCTGAGGCACGCCTAAGCAGTTCAAATTCAACTCCCCATTTTTTAGGCGCAGTCGTTTTAGAGCCTCAGCAAAAAGAAGGCTTAATCGGTGTCGATGTTCTCCACATTATTGATGGCCAACAACGTCTAACAACTCTGCAATTCGTCTTAGCCGCAGTGTTATTGAGCTTGAGACGCACTGGACAAACCCAATTTGTTGATATTGTCAAAGCCTGTGTGCGCAATGGAAACCCCGAAACTATGCACCATCCAGAAATTGAGACGTTCAAGGTGTGGCCAACATTTCGAGATCGAGACAATTACAAAACTACTTTAAGAGCGCAAGATCTGGAGGATCTTGTCGAATGTTTTCCTGCCCATTTCACACAGGCTGGCGAACTGCGCAAGATCGGAATGGATCATCCGCCAGCGTTGGCGGCATTGTGGATATTCACAGGGTGGTTCGAAACATGGATACGGAAGGAGCCAGAGCGAATGAGCGTTAGAACAGAAGCTCTGATTATGGCCATTCTCCGCGACCTGAAAGTTGTTTCAATTATTCTGGAACCGGAAGATGATGCACAAATAATATTTGAGACACTCAATGGTCGAGGCGCACAACTTCTTGCTACGGACCTCATCAAGAATTATATTTTCATGCGTGCCGATGATGATGGTGCAGACTCTGAATCTCTTTATGACACTCTCTGGTCACCGTTTGAAACGGACTATTGGACCACAGAACAGCGGCGCGGTCGGCTCAACAGGCCTCGCCTTGAATGGCTTATCCACTCATCATTGCAGGCGGAGTTGTATGAACAGGTTGATTTGGCTCGACTGTACACCGAATATCGGTGCTTTGCTACAAACGATGGCAAGCCGATAAATGCCGAAAAGCAGCTCTTAACATTGACTGTGTATGCATCGCATTACAAGGAGCTAATCAGTGGCACTGGTCCAATGCCCATTGCGCGGTTCGGTCGTCGAATTGTTCCCTACGACATTACCACTCTCCATCCCTTAGCTTTGAAAATCTCGATTTCTTCGCTCCCCAACGAATTGAAGGCCGAGATGTTTGGCGACCTCGTGTCGTTTCTTGTGCGACGCGCTGTCTGCGGACTGACCCCGAAAAATTATAACAATGTGTTCTTGACCATTCTGCAAAAACTTCACGCTGCGGGAATCACGCCAAGCGCATTGCGAGCTATTTTGTGCGGACTATCGGGGGATGCCTCGCGCTGGCCTGTAGACGGAGAATTCCATTCTGCCTGCCTTACTGCGCCTCTCTACGACGGAAGGCTCGACGCGCCCAAAATGCGTGCCATATTAACTGAGATTGAGGCGTACCTGAGGACCACCGTCCGAAGCGAGGAGCCTGAACTACCGGACCTTAGCCAACTCGATATTGATCATATTCTCCCTCGTTCGTGGTTTACATACTGGTCACTGGCTGACGAGACGTTCGCAACATCCAATGAGGCAGCGGAGGTCGAACTTCTGGTCCGCATTAAAGAAACTTTGAATACGCGGCAAAAAATGGTGGCGGATCGCCAAGCTTGTATAAAAACCCTTGGGAACCTAACCCTGTTGAATCTCAGCGTAAATCGCGAAGCGCAGAACTATGCATTCCCAAACAAACGCGATCTCCTGATCGCAAATACGAGCCTCCGCCTAAACATCCCGCTTATCTCTCTTGCCGCCTGGGATGAGGATGCAATCGCTGAGCGCTGTAAATTAATGGCAGATGCAGCATTGAATGTTTGGCCAGGGCCAAGGCCATAAGACACGCGAATTCTCAGGAGTGTTGCCCGACCATTACGCAAAATCTGTCGAGTGTTGAATTGAAAGGACAAAGAGACAAAGCAAGGCGAGCTTGCGCAGCCCGACGATGCTGCCGAAGGTGGCGAGCAATGTTGGAACGAGACTTCATCGAAACGGATGCTGCCCAGAGGTGTGCTTGAAATACGGTCGATGCTATAAAACTGTAATGCCTTACCGAGCCACCGGAAAAATCTTCGTCGGTCTTGCGTATAAGGATTCTTGTGACTATACTAGATTTCTTACGAATCCATGGACATCTTACTTGCGTGGTTGGGAAACACGGACATCCGGTCATCTGAATCAGCCGACTCAGGTGAGCGCGGGCCAATTCTGAGCGCTTTCCAGAGTTTGCGCTTTGATGCCGCACATTTGCTCTCAGATCATTCGGCTGCCCAGACCCAGGCATACGCGAAGTGGCTTAAAGCCAATGCAGGGGTGTCCATTCATACCCACGCGGCCAAACTAACGAGCCCAACAGACTTCGCGGAAATCTTCATAGCGGCAGATTCCCTGATCCGCACCATCAAGAGTGAATCAACGTCTGCGTCTTTAACGTTTCACTTGAGTCCGGGCACTCCAGCAATGACAGCAGTCTGGATACTCCTGGCGAAAACCAGGTACCCCGCCCGGCTGATCGAATCCTCCAAGGAGCACGGCGTTAAGGAGGTCAGCATACCGTTTGATTTGTCCGCTGATTTCCTGCCCACTATCGATAAGCAAGCTGATGAAGAACTCACACTGCTGATGCAGGGCCTACCGCCATCAAACGCCGCGTTCTCAAACATCGTTCACCGCTGCAATGCAATGAAACGAACCATTGCCCTCGCGCATCGTATGGCACTGCGCGATGTAACTGTGCTCATCCAAGGGGAATCTGGTACTGGCAAAGAGCTCTTCGCGCGCGCGATCCATCAGGCCAGCGTGCGGAGTGGCAAGCCATTCATCGCCGTGAATTGCGGCGCGATCCCCGTTGATCTGGTAGATGCTGAACTGTTTGGCCACGAAAAGGGCGCATTCACTGGTGCAACTGCGGCTCGCCCAGGCCACTTTGAGAGCGCGGACGGAGGTACGCTGTTCCTAGACGAGATTGGAGAACTTCCCCTTGCATCGCAGGTGAGGCTTCTGCGAGTTCTGCAAGAGAGAGAAATCACCCGTCTTGGGGCATCTAAACCGAAACGGATAGACGTCCGTATTATTGCTGCGACAAATCGCGTTCTCCCGGAAGAGGTCAGGGCTGGGCGCTTCCGCGAGGACCTTTTCCACCGCCTCGCGGTCGGTGTTCTCCTTCTTCCGCCCCTCAGTGAGCGAGAGGGGGATATTGGCCTACTCATCGATGCGATGCTCTTGGCAATCAACACCGAGGCGGCAACGCAGCCCAGCTACAAACATAAGAAACTGGATATTCCTGCAAGAAATCTTCTGGTCCAGCATTCCTGGCCCGGCAATGTCCGCGAACTCCACAACACCCTGCTCCGTGCAAGTATTTGGGCCGCCGGGGACCGGATTACAGCCCGCGATGTTGCCCAATCAATGGCAGTCTCGGTTGCCCCCAAGAACGATTCCATACTTGGGAAGCCACTCGCCAACAGCATTCAACTACCCGATTTGATTGGGAAAGTTGCCCGCCACTATTTGCAGCGCGCAATGGACCTCACCCACGGAAACAAGTCAGAGGCCGCCCGCTTGCTTGGCCTCGGAAGCTACCAAACGCTCAGCAACTGGCTGCAAAAATACGGCGTCGGTGATTTGGCACGCCAGGTGCATAAGGAATGATGTCCACCGTGAAACCGTAACGCAAATTGACGAAGGAGCCTGATTTGAGCACGAACCCCAACGAAGCCGATGCGCGGATTCTGATTGACGATCAGTTGCGTGCCGCTGGCTGGAATCCGGCGGACAAATCTCAAGTGCTGACTGAAGTGAAGGTCCACGGCTCCGCTTCGCAGCAGTTCACTGGCACGGACTCATCTGCGGCAGGCGTCCAGGTTGACGAAACCCCAACTGCTGGCCGGGCCGACTATGTGCTGCTGGACCAGCGGGGGCGCGCCCTGGCCGTCATTGAAGCCAAACGGGCGGCTATCCAGCCCTATGTTGCTAAACAACAGGCCCTCCCCTATGCAAAGCAGATTGGCGCTCCCTTCATCTTCCTCACCAACGGCGAACTTATCTACTTCTGGGACTACCAGAATGACGATGCCCGGATCGTGAATTCGTTCTACTCACGCCGCGACCTCGAAAGGCTTGTCCACCTTCGCAAAGAAAGCAAGCCGCTGGCGACGATTCCGATCCCTGAGATTTATATCCGCCAGGGAGAAACCCGGCTGGTTCGCCCCTATCAACAGGAGGCAATGAGGGCGCTTGATCGCACGGTTGAATTGGGCAAACGCCGGTTCCTGATTGAACTGCCTACCGGCTGCGGCAAGACGGACCTGATTGGCCTCTACCTCAAGCGGCTAGTGCAGGCCAGCCAAGCCGAGCGAATCCTCTTCCTTGTAGACCGTGACCAACTCGCCAAGCAAGCCATTGAAGCAATTCAGGATTTGCTTCCGGACTATTCGAGCTATTGGCTCAAGCCCGGAATGGTGCGGCAGGAAAAGCAGATCACCGTTTGCCTGATTCAGACGATGATCGGGCGGTATCAGGAATTCACCAGCGGCTACTTCGATGTTGTCGTGATGGATGAGTGCCACCGTTCCATCTACGGTGCGTGGCAGACTGCCCTATCGCACTTCGATGCGCTCCATATCGGCCTCACCGCGACCCCGGCTGTCTATATTGAGCGGAACACCTTCCAGTTCTACCACTGCAAGGACAATGCGCCGGATTTCTCTTACCCGATTCAAGAGGCTTTTGAAGAGCAGTTCCTTGTTCCCTACAAATTTGCCTCCGGCATCACCACGCTGGTGTCAGAGGGTGCCAAGGTTGACGAGGAGCACTACGACCCTGCCGAGTTCGAACGGAACTGGACCAATGAGGCTAGCAATCGCCTCATGATGGAGGAGTTTGACCGGCTGGCCTGGCAGAGCTACAAAGAGCTTGCCCTCAAGCAAAAGGCCGGGCCGGGCAAGGCCGTAGTCTTTGCCATTACCAAGCACCATGCTGCCAGGCTGGCGCAATACCTCAATGACTTGCATCCGGAGCACAAAGGCCGCTATGCCGAGGTCATCACTTCGGACGTGTCTAACGCCGACGACCTCATCCGGCGCTTCAAACAGGAAGAGCTTCCGGCTGTGGCCGTCAGCGTAGGCATGTTGGATACCGGCTTTGATTGCCGTGAAGTTCTGCACCTGGTCATGTGCCGCCGCGTGCGCAGCCCCATCCTCTATCAGCAAATGCGCGGGCGCGGCACTCGTACTGCTCCCCACATTGCCAAAGAGAAGTTCGTTATCTACGACTTCTTCCGAAACCACGAGTACTTCAACGACTCGGATACCGACATCTTCTCTGGCAGTGGCGGCGGCTACGCCACCAAGCCAAAGCAGCCACGCGGCATAGAGCCACGCGAGCTCACCGAACTCGGCCTTGAAGATGAATGGCTCGATGCGGTTCACTACATTGAAGTCGGCCCCGACGGCGAACGCGTAGACAAGCGAGACTATGTAACCGAGTGGGAGAAGGCCGTCGTGCAGGGCGCAACGGCTGACCCAATCATCGCCAAGATCAAGGCCGGCGAGTCGCTCAGCGAGGAGGAAGAGGATCAACTCGCGCAGAGCCTGAACCAGCCGCAACACTACTTCAACGAGGACAACCTGCGCCGGGCCTACCGCAACCCCGGCGGCAACCTCCTGGACTTCATCAAGGCAGCCCTCGGGCTGGTCAAGATCAAAAGCCGCGAGGAGCGCGTAGAAGAGAACTTCCGCGCCTGGCTCGTGGCCAAGAACCTCACTCCCGAGCAGGCACAGTACCTCTCGCTCATTAAGAACCGGGGCTTGGTCAAGGGTAAGGTATCGCTTGATGACCTCTTTGCGCCGCCGCTTTCCATCCTCAACGCCGCCAATATCGGCATTGAACTCTTCGGCGAGCAAGGGCTGCAAGTCATGATGGACGAAATCAACCAGTCGGTCCTGGCAGCCTAACGAACCGGCAACGCAATAACGAAGGATTGAAATGAATCAGCAACTACGCCGCAAGCTCGACCATATTACGGACACTCTCTGGGCGGGCGGGGTCACCAACCCGGTCACATACATTGAGCAGATTTCCTACCTCATCTTTCTCAAGCTGCTCGATGAGGAGGAGTCCGACCGCGAGCTGCGTCTTCGGCTGGGCGGCAATGGCGGCAATACCAGGCTCTTGTATCCTGCGCAATCGGAACGGTATCGCTGGAGCCACTGGCGTTTTCAGAGCGGCCCTGAACTGCGCGACTTCATCCGCGATGAGGTCTTTCCCTATATGTCGTCGCTTGCCAAGGACGAGCCGGAGGTGGCCGAGTACTTCCGCGATGCCGTGCTTGAAATCGTCGATCCCAACGTCCTCAAGCAGGTCATTGACGAACTGGATGCCTTTGAATTTCGCAAGCTCGGCCCCGACGTCAAGGGCGACATCTTCGAGTACCTACTCACGCACCTGGGCTCCAGCGCGCTCAATGGACAGTTCCGTACCCCGCGCCAGATTCGAGCTTTCATGGTCGAAATGATGGACCCCGATCTGGGCGACACGCTCTACGACCCGGCTTGCGGCACGGCGGGCTTCCTCATTGACGCCATTGACTACCTGCTTGCCAAGTACTCCGAGCAGGTCAGTGAGTATCCCATCTACGGTGAAGACTGGCTGGACAAGAAGGGCAAGACGCTCGAAGAACTCAAGCGCGAGATGCCGCGCCTGCAAACCTACCGCAAGGGCGCGGGCGAAAAGATTCCCGAGTGGAGCATCCTGGAGTCGTCTGTCTTCGGTACCGATGTTTCCCGGCAGATGGTGCGCATCAGCATGATGAATCTGGTGCTGCACGGCATCCGTCATGCCAGCCTCAAGCGGGCCAACTCGCTTTCGGACCTCGGCGGGCTCACGGAAGACGATCTCCGCCGCCGCTACAAGGTCATCATTGCCAATCCGCCCTTTGCCGGGCAGTTGCCCAAGGACTCCATCCGCGCCGACCTGCCCACTAACAGCAAAAAGAGCGAACTGCTCTTCCTGTCGCTGATGATGCAGCACCTGGCTCCGGGCGGGCGTTGCGCTGTGGTCGTGCCGGAGGGGTTGCTCTTCGGCTCTACGGGCGCGCACGTCGATTTGCGCAAAAAGCTCGTGGACGACTTCGATCTGCTCGCCGTGGTCAGCCTCCCGGCAGGCGTCTTCAAGCCCTATGCAGGCGTCAAGACGGCCGTGCTGGTCTTCCGCAAGCCCGCATCGGAAACGGCCAAGCGGATCAATTGGATTTGGTTTTACGAGGTGCGCAACGACGGCTACGATCCGGACAAGGTTTCGGGCGGCGGGCGCGTGGAAACACCGGAGAAGAACGACATTCCCGATCTGCTTCAGCAGTGGAAGAGCTACAAGGCCAGCGGCTTCACCAACCCGCCGGGCCTGGAGGCGAATACACTTTTGCCGCACGGCAGTGAAGAGCCGTCTTGCTGGTGGACCACCCGCCAGAAGTTGGCCGACGCTGAATACAACATGGGCGCTGGGCAATGGAAGCCGCGTGTTGCAGAGAAGGCCAGCGACGAAGACCCGAAAGAGCTTGTTGCCGAAGTGCTGAAGGACTATCGCAAGGTCGTTGAAGGATTGGAAAAGTTGATGGCGGAGTTGGCGGAATGAATTGGCCGAGAGTGTCGCTAAAAGATTTGTCAGCACTTGGCCCGCAATATGGTGCCAACCTGAAGGCAGTTGCCCCGTCGGGTCGAGGGCTGCGCTACATTCGAATTACTGACATTGACGAGTTCGGACGTCTCAGACCAGACACTCTTGTGGAACCGGAAAGTGTTGATATTGCCGAATATTTCCTTACTGAAGGTGATTTGCTTCTGGCCCGATCGGGTGCCACTGTAGGCAAAACCTACCGATACACGAGTGCAGATGGCCAATGCGCTTTTGCCGGATACCTGATTAGGTTTAGGCCAAACTCGTGTGTGGCTTCTTCACCGTTCCTTTCTTACTACTTTCAGACACCTGAATACTGGGCCTGGGTACAGGGCAAGAAGCGTATTGCGGCTCAACCGAACATCAATGGAGCTGAGTACGCAGCGTTGGAAATTCCCCTGCCATCTCTTCAGGAGCAAAGTCGCATCGTTGAGCTACTAGACGAGGCTGACCGGCTGCGCCGCCTGAGCCGTGAGGCCAGCGCGAAAGCAGAGCGCATCTTGCCCGTGCTCTTCCTGAAAATGTTCGGCGACCCGGCAATCAATCCCAAGGGCTGGGATGTAAAACCGCTTTCTAGAGTAATCGCATCGGTGGAAGCAGGTTGGAGTTCCCAGAGTGAGGCCCGACAAAGCCAGAATGGCGAGAAAGCAGTTCTTAAGGTCAGCGCTGTAACGAGCGGGATTTTTCGCCCAGAGGAACATAAAGCTGTTCCTGAGGTTGATCCAAATCGCACTCTAATCACTCCCCGGCGTGGAGACCTATTGTTTAGTCGTGCGAATACGCGAGAGCTTGTTGCAGCAACTTGCATCGTCGAAGCAGATTATCCGAATCTGTTCCTTCCAGATAAACTCTGGCGGATAACGCCTTTTCCGAATGAAGCCAAATCGACCTTCTTGAAAGAGCTTTTTTGGAACTCAGGCATCCGGGACAAGTTCAGAGCAGATTCGTCTGGGAGTAGTGGATCGATGTTGAACATCAGTCAGAATGCTGTTTTGCGGACCGAAGTGCCAATGCCACCTCTCTCTTTACAAGAGCAGTTTGATCGGCGAGCTTGGTCGGTTATGGAAATAGCTAGGAAAGCCCAGCAGACGAGCCTCTGCTTAGAGCACATCTGGACTGAGCTTTTGAATCGTGCCTTTTCCGGCCAACTCACCGCCAAATGGCGTGAGGCGCACATGAAGGAACTACTCGCCGAGATGGAAGTGCAGGCCCGCCAATTGAATCTACCCATGCCCCAGGAGGCAGCGGTATGAACAGACGACTCCAAGCCCTGCGCGTGGGCAACTTCAAAGCCTTTTCCGCGACGCAACGCATCCCGCTCAAGCCCATCACTCTGGTCTTCGGCCCCAACAGCGCCGGGAAATCCAGCTTCATCCACAGCCTTGCGCTGGCGCACGAGGCGCAGTTTGGCCGCGAGAAGCGCGGACGCTCCCGCCTGGATGTCCACCACACCGACGTCGGCGGCGCGGCGATTGATCTGGGCGGCTTCCGCCAGTACATCTTTCGCGGGCAACTGAACCGGCGCATGGAGTGGGGCGCGGAGCTTAAAGTCTCGGCGTTGGACTCGATCAAAGACCGGCGGCTTGCGGAGTTGCTTGCCCCCGTAGAAACCGTCGCGCTATCCATCGCCCTGGGAATTGAACTCGAACAAATTGCACCGGACCAGGAAGAACGCCCCAAACCGGGCGCGGAACCCCGCGTGGATTCCATCGAAATCTCGGCTGACGGCGGAGAGCTTTTGAGGATGAGTTGGCGGCCCACTGCGTCCAAGGCCGACGGCTCCGGTACTGTGTTGCGTGTGGACCGCCTGGCTGCCGAGCATATTGTCTTCCGACAGGTTCTGGGAGCCATCGTTGAGAACCAGACAACCTCAGAGCAGATGCGCCCGGAAGATTTCGCAGTAGCAAGCGAGGCGATTGCAGCCCTGCTCCCTCAATTGATTGTGCGTGTGGAAAAGTTCTTTCCCTCGTCTGTGGAGTTGCCGAAAGCCGACTCCGCTGAGCTCTCGCCAGCCAATATGCTCTTTCCAGTAAGCAAAGGAGACCGGAGGGAAGACATTGCGCAGGCAATACGCTTCTTCCTGCCGCGCATCCTGAACGATCTCATTAAGGGCCTGGCCGATGCTCTGGCCGATGAACTCGGGCAATTGCAGTACCTCGGGCCGCTGCGATCCTTCCCTCCCCGCCACCTCGCATTCGCCGAAAACGAAGACGCCAACTGGTACGCAAGCGGCGAATACGCTTGGGATGTCCTCAAGCGCGATGACGCCGTGCTGGATGCAGTGAACAAATGGCTTGGCGCAGAGAAGCTGAAAACCAGATACAAGTTGGTCGTGCGCTCCTTCCGCGCCTTGGAAGACTTGCATGAGCCGTTAGCCGCAGCACTCGATGGCTACGACGACTGGAAACAGGGCCGCGAGTCGGTCGTGTCGGACCTTCAGGGAGAGGTGGATGCCCTGACTTTTGAAGTTGATGAACTAGAAAGCGAAATAGAGGATCTACAGACTGAGATTGCCGGGCTTGAGGATGAAGTTCAGGAATTTGAGGATGAAGCTCGCCAGTTGCAAAGCGAAATTGACGGGATGGAGTTTGAAATTGATGAAGCAGAGAGCGAACTGACCTCGGCTGAAAGCGTCCGTGACCTCATAGAAGAAGCCTTGGGGAATGCTTCCGATGAACAGGTAAAGAAAGACTTGGCCTCTGCACATTCAAAGGCGGAAGACGGCGCACAATCCCAAGAATCGGATCGTGACGCACTGACCAGTACGCGCGATGAAAAGCAAAGTGAACTCGATGACAAGCAGCATGAGCTGAGTCAGAAGCAGAATGAGCTTGAAGAGAAACAAGATGAGCTTGCTGACAAGCAAAGCGAACTCGAAGCAAAACAAAGCGAGTTGGATGACAAGCAGAGCGAACTCAATCCTTACCTGGGCGCGGACATGAGCGAGGATAGGACTGAGGAACTGCTTGGGGCCCTGAAGTCATCCGACTCCGAATCCATTCGCGAGCTTGCCCTGATTGACCAGCGTACAGGGGCAACCGTCAGCCATCGGGATGTTGGCATCGGAATTTCGCAGGTGCTTCCAGTATTGGTGATGGCTTACGGCTCACAGGGTAAAATCCTTGCAATGGAGCAGCCGGAGATTCACCTGCACCCTGCTCTTCAAGCCGAGTTGGGCGATGTGTTCATCGAGTCTGCGTTAGGCGCAAGAGGCAACACATTCATACTTGAAACCCATAGTGAGCATTTGATTTTGCGGCTGCTGCGGCGGATCAGGGAAACCAGTGATGGAGAGCTTCCTGCGGGGACGACCGCACTGCGGCCAGAGGATATTACCGTCATCTATGTTCAGCCAGGGCCGGGAGGTTCCGAAGCTATTGAGCTTCTTACCACCCCGGATGGCGATTTCAAGAACAAGTGGCCGGACGGCTTCTTTGCAGAGCGCGCACAGGAGCTTTTCTGATGATTCACGAGTACGCGCTTGAGCCGAGCCTTCTCAACAACTGGGAGAGATTCCGGTTCTTTGTCGGCCAGTTTGGTGTCTCGCAAGGGCGGTTGATTTCCCGCTACCCGAAGAGGTGGAAGCGGATGGTCCACGAGGCGCTCGAAGGATGCACTGATATACAGAAAGCAAAAATCGTCGAGCGCATGGCGACCATTGACAATCTCATGTTGAAGCGGCCCCAGGAATGGAACGCTGAAGCTGATTGGCTCTCCAATGCTGAAGCAGAGCATGGCAAGCGTCCGTTCCATGCAATCGTTGCTGCGAATAATCCACGGAGCAACGCTGTGGTTCTACAGGCCAACGACCTGGACTACCAGACGCCGCTCTGGGCGGTTCAGCGGCAACGTGTGGTTGACCGTCGGGCGAGCGACATGGCAAATGCGGCTGCCTCCATCTTGGCCCTCGGCCCGGTTTTGGTTTTTATTGATCCCTACTTTGATCCGTACAAGCCACCGGCCACCAGAGCCTTGAAGATGCTGCTAGAAAAAGCCTTTGAGCAAGTTGCTGAGACCACCATTGAGCGGATTGAGATTCATACTCGATTTGATGAAAGGAAGAGTCCCAGCAGGGAGGATTTTACTACGAAATTCACATCCGTCATTTTTAGCAAAGTAGTACCTGTTGGAGTAAAGGTTTGTATTAAACGTTGGCGGGATCGCGTCGGTGGAGATGGGCTGCACAATCGTTACATCTTGACGGAGCGCGGAGGTCTCAGCTTTGGATGGGGCTTGGACGAGGGCGACCCAAAACAGACCGATGACATCAGTTTGCTCGATGATACCGTATATAGGCAGCGGTGGTATCAGTATTGCGGGGAACATCCTGCGTTTGACCTGATCGACTTGATTGAGTTGTAATTGCACTTCTTTTTTGATTCTAAGAGATGGGCAAAGCAACTTAGCTTAGCCACCTTCTTCTTGGCGATCTTTGCGAGAAATTTGTTGGGCGCCACGCCGGCCGAGGCAGTCAAGTTGAGCTCTTCACGGATCTGCTGCCGGATGAGACTGGCGACCTTTGTCGCCGTGGCTACTCCGGTCTTGTTCACGGTGACATCCAGGTATGCTTCGTCGAGCGAAAGTGGCTCGATCAGATCCGTATGCCGGAGAAATATCTCACGCACGGCCTGTGAAACTGCCCTGTAGCGCGTGAAGTCGGGAGGGACAAAGGCCGCCTCCGGGCAAAGGCGCTCGGCAAGCGTCGCGGCCATGGCCGAGTGCACACCAAAGCGCCGTGCCTCAAAGGAGGCCGCGCAGACAACCGACCGCTTTCCCCGCCATGCAACGACAACCGGTTTGCCACGAAGGTCCGGACAATCCCTCTGCTCGACCGAGGCAAAGAACGCATCCATGTCCACGTGAACTATCATTCGTTAGCTCATCCTGCATCCATGGTAGGCCGTTTTCGTGAACCGTTATGCGATTTCTTCTGATGGTTCGCGACAAATTAATTCGATCAACCAATCCGGCAAGTTAGCAACCTCTTTTTCAGGCTGAAGAAACACATAGCGTGAGCCATCTCGTCGGACTGAAGGTGGGATCAGTACAAAGTCGCCTTCGCCGCGAAGCCTCATCCCCGGAGCAACTGTGCCGTGCAATAGGCGTCCTGCGACTGATGCTGGCCATCGATAATATGCGCAGGCCTTGTTGTTCGCACCAAATTTTGTTTGTGAGATCAGTGTGGGCGAATTGTGCAATGGCGCTTCTTGATTCTCGAAAACCAACCATCTGAATGATGTTGTTCCAATCTCGCCATCCATCTCTATGGCGAGTACATCCGAGCCACTACCGGTGGCAAGAGCCCAATTACATCCGCAATACCGATCAGCCCATTCTGCAATTTGCTCCAGATTATTTGAAGCCTGACCGAGCATCGCGGAAGCAACCATTGCGCGCCTTATAGGACTCAAAACGGGAAAAATCCTCCAGCCGCGCTGTGCGGCGTCACGCAGAAGGCCGAAATCTTGTATGGTCACTCTATAAGGAAGGGTAGGTGAACTGGTCGCATAAAGAGTCGGAGAACTTTTACCGAATCTGTGAAGAAAGCGATGCTTCATGATCTTCTCCATAAATACAGAAGCCGCCTAGTGATGGGCGGCGCGGGGTTAGTAGTCGAGGTTTCTAATGTTGAATTTTTCAACGCAGGTTTGAGGGAAAGTAAGTAAATGAGTCTTCCGGACAGGAAAACCACAGTCTTTGATGTTTAAGTCCACTGATGCGAGATCGAACAGCTTTTTTGCCGTTACAAATGAATTCCAGCCAGTGTAATCTGCTCGATATGACAGCAAAAGCGAGTTGGTATGCGAGCCAAGTGCGGCACGAATTGGGCCTGCGCAACCGTCGGTGGGCGCAGGGCCGCGTGCACGTTGAGAGCTACGGCGACCCACCGGTCATCGTGTATGCGCCAGAAGGTCGGCGGCACGGGAACTTCTTTGACCCGGCTTATGCAGAAATTACTGCTCGACCGGAGTGGATGCGGCGCTTTGACAAGATCCATGCACAGGGGCGTTCGCTGCCCAAGGCCGAGCGGCGCTGGCGGGAACTGGACTCGTCGATGAGTTCCGATGCGCTGCTGATGAATATCTTTTGTGCGCCGGGAGTGGCGGATTCGGCGACGGTGCGGCGTGCGCTGGGGGTTGACGGGGACGAACCGCCGAAATTCGGATGGAAGGCACGAGTGCCATTTGCCAGCGGGCGAAGCGATCGCACCGAAGTGGATATGCGGTTGGGTTCGTTGCTGGTGGAGGCCAAGCTCACGGAGGGGGATTTTCAAACCAAAGCCACGACTGCAGTGGAGGGGTACAGGGACTTCGATACCGTCTTCGAGCGGGATCTGCTGCCGCGTGTGGAGTTGGCGACGAAGAGGCGCAGAGAGGCGACGGAGTTTCCAGAGGATTATTCGCAGGAGTTTTCGGCTGAGCAGCCCGAACCCGCCAGAGAGATGAGTCCCGTTTCAGCCGTTGAGAGCGGGTATGCAGGGTACCAACTGATTCGCAACGTGCTGGCTGCGTATGCGGAGGGGTGCAGTTTTTGCGTGGTGCATGATGATCGGCGGCCGGATTTGCGGGAGACATGGTTCAAGGTGCTGGCCGCGGTGAAACTGACAGAGTTGCGGGTGCGGTTGAGTGTGCTGACTTGGCAGGAGCTTGCGGCGCATTTACCGGAGGAGCTGCAGGAATTTCTGGATTTGAAGTATGGGATTGCGGTGCCAGGCAGGACGGCGTCGCTGGTGGACGAACATGAACTATTCGATTGAGTGTGGCAAGCTCGGGACGAAAACCCTGACAAAACCGGCCACATTAGTGACCACCGGCTCTGGCGAATCAAAGCCAGCCAACCGCTCAAAAGCGGCTACTTCATCGATCACCGGCTTTTTGTCCTCTGGGGCAGTGCCGAAACACGACGGCTGGTGCACGGCCAGCAGCAGTGAACCCAACTGCGGACTGATCGCGTTGGAACTATCGGGACCGCAACTCGATGGACATTTTCAGGATCTGGCGGACGGTGGATTCTCTTTCGCGCCCATTGCGAAAACTTAACGCGAAACGAACTCAGGCCGCAGCTCGCGACCGACGGCGGCCGCGATTTTGCGCAATGTGTTCAACGTAACGGCGTCATGCTCGGGAGCAAGCAGTCGGCCAAGTGTGGTGCGGCTGGTGTGAATTCGGCGCGCCATCTCAGCCTTTGAAAACTGCTTTTCTTTCATGGCGGCGACGATCTGTCGAGCCAGAACACGTTTGAGACCCGTCACAGTTACTTCTTCGAAGATGCCTTCCTCGCTAAGCCAGTTTTCGAATGTCGATCCAATGTTTTTCTTCTTCATATCTGAACCAGTGTATCGTTTTTTGTGCAAGCAAACAGACTTCATGACCTAGCGACACGGAGAGCATTCGCAAAGGTAGATCACTGCCCGGCGTTTTCCGTCATGGAGAGCACATCTCTGCGAGCTGCCCAGTCGTTGTGCGTCCGAATTCTCAGCAGCGCATGCACCAAGCCGCTGTCGCGCACGTAAATCTTTGGCGACTTGATCGGGCGCTTACCCATATTACGCAGAAAGGGCAGCAGCCTTCGGACCAGCGGCAACTCTACCAGCAGGTCGATGTGGCGAAGCACGGTCGGAGCTGAAATCTGCAGTCCGGCGGCCAGCAGAGTGCCCTGCCCATGGGCCAGCATCGTCCAAAGCCACTCCAGCACCCCGGCCGGTACGCGCTGTCCGAACTGCGGCTCATCGCGCTCCAGATATGTCGGCTTCGAGCGAGTGGACGCGCAGGAATACGCCTATTAGCAGGCGAAAGCACGGGAAAGCGCAAAGGGATGAAGTCAATAACTGAGTTGAAGCAACCTGAAGTCAACTGCCTAACAAGCCGTAGCTTGTTATCGGCCCAATGACTGATCAGTACCGATCTACTTCTGAAGCGAGGAGTTGAACGCGGTGGACAGCAGCGGGTTTCATGTTTTCCTTTGCGGCTCGTACCGCAGTTTTGCGCTTGTTGCACTCAGGCGGGATATACTCATAGACGACTTCTTTGCCTTCGAATCATTCTTCAGTTGTATTCTTTCGATTCTCATTGAATGTGGAACAGGCCCAGGGAGCAGACCCAGATGAATGACGCAATCGCAAAGGCATTCAGAATCGGCGAGGCGAACGCTAAGATTGTCGCGCTGGCTCAGAACTGGTGCGCGCATTTGCAGATCCAGCGATGGGGTGGTACTGGCATGGTTGAGGAGATGACAGGACTGCCTGTAGGGACGCGCTTCTTTAAGTGTGACTATGCTAGCGCCACCGGTATGGCGGGGATGGACCTGCGACACATCGCTCTCGATTTTTATGACCGCAACTGCAAGGGATGTGACAAACGTCATCCGGTAAGAATGCCGAATCTCGGTGATCTTGTCGCTGAACGGGAGGAGTTCGCCAAGGACCAAGAGCGAGCGAACTCGAAAATACGTGAGGCGAAGACCGCTGCGTATGAAACGAGACGTGAAGCACGAAATGAGGCAAGACTGAATTGTGATGAGCCAACGGCTGGCCTCATCGATGCCATCGAGCGCCTGGATAGCGAGGGCAGCTCAGAAGCTGCTAGTGTTCTCGCTGAAATTGCGAAGGTGGCACCAAAACGTTTCGATTCGCGTGTGCAGAGTTTGTTATTCACTCTTGCTGAGGAAGCGGATTCACCTGTTGTCAATGAGGGGATACTCGAAACATTGCGTTTAGTTTCGACCGATTCTCAACGACTTTGTAGCCTTGCATTGCGCCTTCTTGCAAAACACACAAGCTCGGTGGCGGCAGATGTAGCTTCCCACTTCGTCGGCCCGGCACACGCGTCCTTGATTCCTGATGCCCTGGGCGCTCTTCTCTGTCTTGCGGGTCCTGATGAAAATCACTTCCATTTTCTGGGTACGAAAAGAGATCCTGAGCCTACTGGACTCCTCGCAGTCTACAAAGTCGCGCCAGATCTTGTTATGGAGGCAATTAAAGCGTCACTCTCTGACTCTCAAAAAATGTCTCGCATAAGGGCCACGAATGCAGTGATGCACCTGCGCGACATCGATCCTCAGTGCGGTCTTTCCCTAGTGCCCCTTCTGGTCGCATCCACCGAACTGCCTGATGACAAATATTCCATTGGATCGGCGGAAAGTTGGGTCCAAGATCTTCTTGCCAGTATGTTAGAGCACAATTTCGCCGAAGTTGATGGCCCTGTGACAGCGGCTTTTCAACGACTCGATTCTGACAAGTCGGAAGCTGGGCTCGATCAAGTCTATCTCCGGCTTTTTCGTGAACGGAGGCACCATGAGGAGCGAGGCCGACGAAATTCGCTAGCACACGAGATCATCTTCGGCCGACTCATGAACTTCCTATCTACCAAGTGCGCTGAACAGGGCTCCATCCACCTTCTCGAATTCCTGCGGAATAACGCTATTCATTATTTAGATTTGGTTGAGCGTCACACGGATGGTCTACTCGGAGCCTTGGCGATTTTGAATGAAGAGAGAGCGAGTGCGGTAACCTCGTTCTTGCAATTGGAACTCCCTCCAAATCCCTTAGCGGCACTTGAAGCGTCGCGCCGGAAGCAGCATCTCTATTGGCTCGTTTCAGCCACGTCCAAACTGTTAGGGGAAGCAGCAGCCCAGCGCCCCGGAACCATCGGTGAATCGCTACTTTCTATGCTGGAAATGGTGGATGAAGAGCACGACAATCTGCGTGCGAGCCTCGTTGAAGCGATCGGGCTCCTGGCAAAAAATCGAAGCGCTCTGCCTCGGGTACTGCCTTCACTCTACAGCGCTCTAACGGGGCGCTCCCAATTGGTCCGCGCTGCGGGAATTCGCGCCTATAGTGATGTCATCAACCGAAGTCCGGACGATCTTCCGCCGCTTCTGCACGAAACGTTCATGACCTTGTTGACCGACCTCTATGTAATTGTGCATTCGGCGGCAGTTGAGGTATTGGATCGGCACCGTTTGCCGCATCGATATGATGAACAGTTGGAGTATCTGGTGTTTCAGATCATCGGCGCACATGATGGCAGCGAGGGCAATCGCCATGTGTTGAAAACCGCGATTGAGGTATTCCTCGATTTCCAAGGTGGTAAATCGAAACAGATGCCTAACGACCTCTGCGATTGGATTGTTGAACGGATTAGGCGATGCGATGGGCATGACGCTGGGGACTTGCTGAGAAGACATGGGCCTAAACTCTGGCATAGGCCGGCTTTCCTACAGGTGTTGTTAGCCACCATGCGCGACCCGGAAGCGAGCGGCTATCAAGCTGAGGATCTGTTGGATACCTTGGAGCGTGTACCGCAGGTTTACTTGCGTCCGGCTGCGACTGACATCGTTGACACACTTAAGGAACTGCGAGAAGACGAATATTCCGCGATTGACATAGGAATTGAGATATTGACGGGTGCGGGCCTTTGGAGCGAGGCGCTCTCTCTCGCAGAATTCGACCAGTCCCGCTGGCGCGATACAGAGTGGGATCGCCCCAACAAACTCCTCAGCCGGGTGCGTGTTCTAAGTTGCGCAATCGAGAGGTTTGCTGCGCTAGGCGATCTTGTAAACATGAAACTGGCGATCAACTCTCTTAGATCACTGCAAGGAGAGCGAGAGAAAGATGAAGCTGACAATGCGAAGAAGCGGGACCCACTCTTCGGTCTTACTAGCTCGAACTAACGCGCGGGAAGCGCTGTTCTCAGCGCTCGACAATTCCTCGGGCGCGGCGCAAGCACTCTCCGAAGCGGCGGACGAACTTCATGCTTTTGCCGTTCCAGGCTTCTCCTCGCCTTCGGTTACTGATGAAATTCGATTGTTTGCGGTGTTGATTGACTGTTGCGCCAGGTTAGTATTGTGGCCCAAGGCTGTCCGAGACTGCGAAGCCGACGCGGACCGGTATCTTCGTGGCGCGAAGCTCGTTCTAAAAGAATCGTTGGTGGTTCAGACAGACCTAAACGACGATACGTTTGCTGAAGCACGGCGGGCAATCCAAGAGCTCAGCGATATCAGCGGTGTGCCGGATGTTCTGCGCGCCGTGCTTCAAATTCCACTACCTATCGCATTTCCTTTAGAAGTCGCAAGACAGAGGGTTCCAGTTTCGGAAAACCAGTCCCGAGAAGAATCGCTTCCGATTGTTGTGGCGTTCACTTCTTTTGAGGTCAACAATCAACCATTCCGAAAAGATCAGGTACTTAATTTCAACATTGGGTACGACCTGAGTGTTGAGATCGTACTCTCCAGGTGGCCGGAGCGAGAATCAGATCTTCGTCTTGAACCTTTATCCGTAGAGCCGATTGATGCGTATAGTCTACCGACCTTTGTGTTTTCTCGCCCCAATGGGACTGGGCCTTACACATTAAGATCGACAAAACGAATGGTCATCAAGCAAGCCGGTTCATTCCTTGCACGTCCCATGGAGTTCAGCTATAGAGCAATGTTCTTAGAGACAAAGGATATAACAACGGAGGGCCAGCGGCATCTCTCTGTTCGCTGCTTCGATCCAAGGAGCGACCCACAGAGCGGCTATGCACAAGTTGACCAGAAGCTCGTTGAGATCCGGGATCAAGCGCGTAAATTCCCTGCGATTGACGATGCGGAGCTTAGTGCATTTCTCGTCTTGATGGGAGCCGTTGGTGGCGTAGCGGGCCAATCTCTTCAGGACAACTTGTTCAAAGATGTTTGGGACGAAGCGGCCTTTCAAGCGGAGTTGATGAGCCGATTGCGAGCCAGACCCGTAATCGGTTCGACACTAGAAGAGCACCCTCATGTAGGCGGTGGCATCACCGATCTTTCGTTCAATCAGATTCGGCTTGAACTGAAAGCGGTCAGTGATCATCCGGTCACGCAGGCCGACGTTGACAAACACCTTCCACAAATCGTTCAGTACGTTTCGGGGAGCGACAGACGCTTTGGGATTCTCTGCATCTTGGATACCTACCCCAAAACATCGGAGCCTGGAAGTGTTGCCGATGACATCAACTACATAACGCGCATGGGGCCGTCCGGCAGAGGACTTCCGATAGGTATAGGCATCATCATTATTCGAGGGAATTTGGCCACACCTAGCTCTCTCTCAAGACAGCAAGGTCCCACGGTCAAATAATTATTGATAGTCGAGCTTAGGGCCAGCGATCTATCAACTGTCGTCAACGAGCGCAAAATCGCCTACCGCTCACGGTTCTCACAGATTGAAAAGGGGTAAAGTGAACCGAGGAGCAAGTTGTCAATCATAGACGATTCTCCAGCCGAGAACTTCTAGCGGGCATTCCGGCTGGATTGCCGTGAGGCCGTGGCCTGTGCGCGGCTTCCGCCTGGATTAGATCTAATAAGCCGCGGCGGAACGCCCAGTTGTCAGCTCCTATATGTTTGCGTCGCAATGAGGCCGCCCAGCATCAGACGGCCACTTGGTGCTTTTGGTATGTTGAGGACCAGCAAGCATCTGTCTTATCAAGGCTTCAATAGTCCGAGATATCATTTTGGCTCAGACAGTGTTCGCGATTCCGCGTGGCCCGCAGATTCTACAATCTTCGTCCATGCGCTGTCGTTGTTGCATGACCATGGTGCTGAGGAACCCGCAAAGGGTTTGGATAGCCTGTTGGAAGATATGGCTGGAGATCGTGCTTGATGTAGTGTTGGACCCCCAACTTTGCGCAAAGATCGATCATGCGTAGCGTGTAGCTTCGCCAATCCGTTGTACGTGTGATCTCTTTCAGGTAGTTGGCGCGACCGATTTTGTAAAAATCGACAAATCCATGTGTGGCCTTGACGATGGCAAGGCTTGATTCCACATCGATCGTTGGCTCCAGCGAGACCCAGGTGAAGATGCCGCGCTCATGAAAAGCCTTCAGTGCGGCGACACGGTCCTCCGGGCTGGCTGCATTTTTCTCCCACTTCTCTGAGAACGCCGCCTCAAGACTGGTTAGCGTGGATGCAAAGCAATCCCGATTTGGACGGTAAAGGTCAATGTCCTCAAGTGCGCGCGTGCCTCCTTTGGTCAACACGCAAATGCCCAAGCCGTGTCCCTGGATGATTTCGAGCGAAGGCCGGGTGAGCGAGCGATCAAAAGGCTGGTAGACATCCGTTGTGAAGCTGAACAATACTTGCTCAGTAACCCCTGCGGCTTGGTACTTCTGAGCATCCCTCCGCAGCTTAACAAGGAAGTCTTTGCGCGGACGGGCACCAGCATGAAACTCCGCATGATCTATATTAATAGCCAGCGGAACGTAGCAATAGGAGCAACCGTGCCCACAGCCACGGTATGGGTTTGATGCCAGCGGCGCATATTCCAGTGCTTGCCCGCTAGGAGCGTAAATATATTTGCAACCGGCCAGTTCGGCATTGCTCGATATGTTTTCCATGAGTTCCCTTTCTACGCACATTGGTAGGCGTTGTAACGAGTCGCTGTTCAACATTTGCGAGGATGTGACCAAGGCCCCTTGGGTATATCGGCAAGGTGGAGTATGCCATTAAACACCATTGCTTGATCCGTTTAATAGACGACCTGCCGCACTGACATAAGGTCACACTCGATCCTCTGGATTCGCGGCGCCAGATCGGAGATTTGCAAGATGCAGAGACCAGATGCGCTTGACCTGGGATCGGCTGCATCCAGCCAGCACCGCTGTCCCCTGTATGGTCTGACCGCTGGAACGAAGGGCAACAATGCGGTTGTGAACAGCCGTGTCAGGCGCTCGACCAGCATACTTTCCTGCAACTTGGGCGAGCTTTATGCCTTGGTATTGCCGTAAGCGGCGGGTTTCGTATTCGTCGCGGGCCATCTGGAGCGCAATTTTGAGGAGCAGTTCCTGCACAGATTCTAAAACGACTTTCGCGATTCCATCCGAGTCAGCGGCAAGCTCGGACAAATCTACCAAACCTGGAATTGCCAGCTTTGCACCTTTACTTCTGATAGAAGCGATCAATTTTTCGGCTTCCGCGAGCGGCAAACGGCTTACTCTATCGATTTTTTCTGCGATGACAACTTCATTTGGAAGTAGGTCTTCTATCATCCTGAGAAGCTCTGGCCGGTCAGCGCGTGCTCCGGAAGCTTTTTCTCTGTATACACCGGCAATGTAGTAGCCCGCATCTTTGGCACTCTTTACAATGGATTCTTGCCGTGCAAGTTCCTGGGCTTGAGTGCTAACTCGCAGGTAAACTCTTGCAACTAACAATTCGGTATGGTTTTTTTGGGTATACATAATTTGGCCTCCTTATAATGTGCAGCCAAAATGGCAGAAGGCCGACTTAACTTGGCCATCTCCAGTTTGGCTATTTAACTTGGCTATGGAACACCGCTTTACCAATTCTCTGCACATGGAATACTGTTTTTGCGGTCTTCCAAGCTATAAATGCGAAATCGCGCATTTATATTGGTGCTAGGATTTGGCCGATGATTATCCCAGGATGTTACAAAAACTAGAGAAGCGCTTTGGATGCGAAAGACGCCTGTGCTGATTCCTTGCAGCGATGCGCTGGCCTGGTGGATGGGTCTGTCCGCGCTGCACGGGTGAGGAGGCCCGCTTGGTTCGCGGGAACCATGTTGGCTGTGTGGGTGCTGTGGCTGTGAGATGTCAGTCACGACGGGAACTGTTTTTCAGGATAGCCATTTGCCGCTGACGGTTTGGTTTCTGGCCACGCGGCAGACGACCAGTCAAATGAACGGCATCCGCACCTTAGGATCGCAGCGGGTTTTAGAATTGGGCAGCTACAAGACGTCCTGGGCCATGTTGCACAAGTCATGGTCCGCCCCGGCCGCGATCGGTTAGATGGTGTGGTCGAGGTGGATGATGCCTTCTGGAGAGCAGAAGAGGAAGGCTCCATTGGGCGCTGGACGATAAACAAAGCCCTGATCGTTGTATGCTCCCAACAGAACGATAAAGTATTGGCCGCACTCGTATGCGATACATTCCAGACCAGACAAAGGCGATTCTGCATGGGTTCAATGCCGAAGCCATTGTGCCAGCAAGCACGGTGCGAACCGACAGATTTCTGGCCTACATAGGACTGGGCGGCGATATCCACGACCGGCAGGTGCAACCGCAGCAGAAGTCATCTGCTCCCGCCCTTGCATCGTGTCATCTCGTTATTGAAACGATGGTTTCTCGGCACCCAACAAGGCGCGATCTGCTAAGGGCACCTCAATAACTACCTCGACGAGTTTACCTTTCGCTTCAATCGCCGGATCTCCGCTTCGCGCGGCAAACTCTTCTACCGTCTGGCCCAACAAGCCGTTCAGGTTGACCCAGCTCCATTCCCCTGATATAAAGCTTCGGCTGTAGCCGGACCTATTTTGGCTTCTCAGTGGAGTTTGGTTCAGACTTTTCCAGTGGGCTACAGCTTGTCGAGGGGAGTGTTTTTCCCGGGACCGTCACTCCCCATTGGGCTGTTGAGCCGATGGCTCGCCAGTTGCATATCTGCTGCGTGCACTGCGTACGCATTGGCTCGGCCGGACCCTGGTCAGCGGGTATGGGGATCTCGGGGAATAAGCAGTCTCCTTCAGTCGTTTTCGGAGTAGCATTGAAATCCACTGGTGATGCTTGCTTATTTATCTCTTTGGCGATATTCGTGCTTGATGGCTGATCATGGCTGTATATGTGCGGTTCAATTTCCGCTTTTGGCTTTGGTCCCAAACTTGCTGTGCCTTTCTTGCTTAACCTGTTGTGGAAGCGCCTCGCCATTTCTGCCGAGCGAGTTTGAGAATTCAAAATTGAGAGCTCGGACTCACGGTCAAGATCCAAAGGAGAAGGATCGTCACCAATGCCAAGTGCGCCGCGGCGTTTCAGGTCTTCCTTGATTACCATGGTGGTCGTGAATCCCGGCTCCGAGTACCGCCGCCCCTTGTCGATCTCCGCCTGGATGTTGCGCATCACCGCTTCAGCTGGCGAGTTCGTCATTCCCGTGGCCCAGTATTGGAAGACCTCATCACGCCGCCCCTCAACGAACGCGATAAATTTCTCGTAGAATGGCCTGATCTCTGAGGGAATCTTCTGCGCCCAGTCGTCAAAAAAGTTTGCCGCATCAACAGGGTTATGTGCGGAATGCCACCAATTTAGGAAACTCAAGTGGACCCGATTAGCCGCAAACACGAGAGGCGTATGGTGTGGAAACAACCTCTGCTGTTCCTTTTCGTCCCAATACGTAGAACCATCGATCTTCGCCCAGAAGTCTTTTCTACCGCGAAGAGCATCTTTGTCTTCGCCTATGGCCAATCTCCATTCGTGAAGCCGCACATCTTCTCGGCAATCGTGGAGGTTACAGAGGAGATGGAAGGGATCACGGAGGTGGATTGCAGTTGGGAAAAAATCTCTGATGATATTGTCATATTTATTCGTTCCATCAGTGCTCACGAATTTTACAAAACTTAGATTCTCAAATTTTTCCAGTTCTTCCCTGATTTGCTCAGGATTGTCAGTATCCAGTAGCATGATCATGGTCGAGGTGTAGCCATCGGACATCACAAAATGCAGCTTGCCGTAGATGCGTTTTTCGTCGAAGCAGACCCACAGGAATCGATCAGTGGTTCTCTGCTTCACAAAAATCTCGGATACAAAGTCTTTTTTGACATTTGCAACTGTCTTGTCATCTAACTTGTGTTGCTTTGCGTTCTCCCTGTTGGTCCGATCCGCGTGTTTGCGAAGACTGTTCCGAAAGCGGACTGTCATGTGGCGCTTCCCATCGAGGCCCGGCAAGGGATCGCTCCTGATGTGCCGAGGTGTCCCGCAACACTGATATTTTTGTCGGCGGGCGATCAACTGACAGGCATATTCACCCTGACCCCAGTCTTTGAATTCTGGATCAGGGGCAGCGAATCCGTACCGAGTTAATCCTGCACCGCATGCCGGACAATACTCGAGGTGAACTGAAGAAGAGGCGTGAATTCGTAGCTCTCTTCCTTTTACAAACACTCTCAGCGGTTCCCATCCTGGAGGCACGGCAGCTTCATGGCGCGGCTTCTCAACCCAACCATCTGCGACGTAACTGCCGTCCCACGACGTGAACCCGGTTCGCTTCAATGTTTCCCTCTTTGGCGGTGCCAGCCGTTAAAAATAAATAACTATATACTTTGGTACACCTCCTCATTAGTTTTTGGAACGTCCACGGGAACAGAAAGATCAGATTAATCTTTGCCTTGTGCTGATTTTGACCTCGATGCACAAATCTTCTGAAATAGCAACGTCTGTGAGAACACTATCTTCAAAATATTCTCGCGCGACCTGGTAACAGGCAGAAAGACGTTCTTTGCAGATTTTTGTCTCGATATGGATATGAGTGTGGACCCATTCTATCGGCAACGAACCACCAGACACACCTGATGGACGCGATGAGCGATCATGCAGTGAAATGCTTCAGACCGACAAATATGCTGGAATTGTTCTCTCTTCACTTGTCTGCTTGGAAGTGTAGAGGTTTCAAGTTTCTGAACATGCTGCATAAGCAAGCCACTCTGAATTCCGCAGCCACCAACTCTGAAATGCGAAGACCCTAAATAAAAGATTACCGCCTGGATTTCAGAGTGGGTCGAGCCACCAACTTTGAAATCCGATAAGCCTAATTTCCTATAGAGATCTCATTCGTGAAGGATCTCAAGAGCTTGATTGGCTGCGGGATGCACACGGTGCTGATTGCAATCAATTCTGACACCAAGTGAAACGTAACGCCGCAACACCACACAATGGTAGCCGAATGAACCGCAACGAGTCTGACCGTGAAGGGAATAGTGAAACAAGGACCGGCCACAAAGCCCGCAGCGCGCCGGAGGCATTTCCTCGACCCAACGGTGTCAGTCGAGCATTGAACGCTGACGTGGAAGACATCATTTCAGGATTTGAGCAGGCCATCTCTGCTGTGCGTTGAGGCGTTGCGCCTGCGAACTTCCAGATAAACCAGTCTTTACAGAAATTCCCCTTGCAGAACGGAATTGTCTATGGTAGATTGCATTCATGAGTTCTTTTAGCCCGATGACCGCCGCGATGTGTTGTTGTGCAGCGATGTGCTGTGCGCAAACACATTCTGGCGTGAGGAAATGGTTGGGCTAGAGCAAGATACAAGCCGCCGATTCTTAGAAACCCACCGCCAGAGTTGACTGGCAGGTGGGTTTTTTATTTGGGGATTGAGGCGGTTGCGGGAACAGAGGCACTCGCCAAACAGGTTTCAGGCAAAGGGAGAATGAGATGAGCATTCCTGAGATTCGTGTTGAGGAACTGAAAAAGCGGTTGGATGCGGGCGAGAATCTATTTCTGCTGGATGTGCGCGACGAATACGAGTACGAAATCTCCAATATCGGCGGGCAGTTGATCCCGCTTCCTGAACTGGCCAAGCGCGTGAATGAACTCGACACTCACCTGAATATCGTAACCGTCTGCAAGATGGGGCCGCGGGGCGCAAAGGCTGCGCAGGTGCTGCATAAGGCGGGCTTTACGCACGTTTGGAATCTGAGCGGCGGCATTCATGCCTGGTCGGATCGCGTGGACCACAGTGTACGGAAGTATTGAGTTTGTTAGAGAAGCGCCGGTGGCGAAGTGGCTAACGCGCAGGTCTGCAAAACCTGTATTCGCGGGTTCAATTCCCGCCCGGCGCTCCAAATTTTGCAACTGTTTTTCCTGTTCTTGAAAGCGAAGTCCAGATTGAATTTCGTTTCTGGATGGAACAATATCCATCCATTGGCGACGCAGCCAACGACAGTTATGATTTTCATGTTGTCGCACCAAAAGGAGGCAGTCCGTGTCAGAAGAAGTAAGCCGCGTTTCGTTGCGTGAAGAAGCAGCCTTTCAACTTGCCAATGTCACCAAGACCGCTCCGCAGTTTGGAGCCATCACGCCGCGCTGGCTGGTTCGCTTCCTGGATTGGAAGCCGCTCGAAGCGGGCACTTTCCGCGTCAACAAAGTGAACGAGAGCAAGGTGATCGAGTCGCTCTGCGCGCATGAGAATGAGTCGCCGCTGCCCACCACGTTCGCTGACTACGAGGATGCGCCGCGCGAGTATCGGCTGGGCAGCATCAATGCCGTGCTCAATGTGCATACGCGCGTCTCCGATCTGCTCAGCAATCCCTACGATCAGGTGCGCGAGCAACTGCGTATCCTGATCGAGAGCGTCAAGGAAAAACAGGAGAGCGAGCTTATCAATAATGCCGACTACGGCCTGCTGAATAATGTTCCCGACGGGCAGAAGATCAAGACGCGCAAAGGGGCGCCCACGCCCGACGACCTGGATGAGCTGCTGGTGAAGGTGTGGAAAGAGCCGTCGCTGTTTCTGGCCCATCCCCGCGCCATTGCCGCCTTTGGGCGCGAGTGCACGCGGCGCGGCGTTCCTCCGCCGACGGTGACTTTGTTTGGCACGCCCTTCCTGACCTGGCGTGGAGTTCCGCTGATTCCTTCGGACAAGATCGCCATTCGCAGCAAGGATCAGACGACCAAGATTCTGCTGGTGCGCGTGGGCGAGAAGAAGCAGGGAGTGGTGGGTCTCTTTCAGCCTGGACTTCCCGGCGAGCAAAGCCCCGGTTTGTCGGTGCGCTTCATGGGCATCGATCAGCGCTCACTGGCCTCGTATCTTGTTTCGCTGTACTGCTCGGCGGCCGTGCTGACCGACGACGCCATTGCCCTGCTGGAAGACGTGAATGTGGGTCAATACTATGAGTACAAGTGAGCCGTTGCCGGCCTCAATGAATGAGACTGACTGGGCTGCGGGATTGCGCGGGAGCGACGCGGTTGCTCCCGGCCTGCTCTCTCCGGCGCAGTTAGCGCAGATGGCCAATGCGATCTTCAACGAGCTGCCGGATGAGCAACAGTACCTTGCTGCAACAGCGGCCCGCGCAGTGTTGCCTCCGAACTCGACCTTCACCGGCAATCCCTACGCGGCCGTGCCTGCGCCGACTGCGCCTGCCGTGCCGGGGGTTCTTGCGCCCGTGAGCGAATCGCAGAAGGGAAGCTATATCGCCACGCCGGAGAGAAGCCTTTTGCCGGACGCGCGCTCGTCTGTCTCATCGCTGCCAGCGGTTCCCGGCGGCGGAGTTGCGTCGACAGCAGCGCCGGAGTTTGCTTTCTTGCAGGATGCGCGACCGATCTTTGCTTCTCCGGATGCGGTGTCTGCCCTCGCGCAAGCAAGCGGAAATCCTGCGCCAAATGAAGCTGGATTCGCTTCGATTCCCGCTTCGCTGTCGCCTGATCTTCCCGCGCCGCAAGCGATTCAGCCGCCCACGCCGACCATCCCCGGCGCATTCGGTGTTGTTGATTCATCGGTCGTTCCAACATTTTCTTTCATGGAAGATGCGCGGCCGATTTTTTCATCGCCGCCCTCGATCCCCGGTCCGATTCCGGCGGATCTTTCAAAGAGCAGCAATCCATTCGCGGCGCCGCTTGACCGCAACGAGCCACAGTTGCCTGGTGCAGTCGCACACGAGCCGGATTTTCGCGCGCCTGCTTCACAAAATCAGAACCAGCCTCGTTCGCTCGATGCTTTGAATGTTGTACCTGCTGTCCTTCCCGGCGAAGGTCAGCCGGAGTTGCTGGGCGATCTTGGCCTCTCGTCGTATTCGTTTGACGTAGAGGCGATTCGCCGCGATTTTCCGATTCTGCGCGAGCAGGTCAATGGCCGTCCGCTGATCTGGTTTGACAAC
>Ga0181520_10003161_pt1 | contig 29264 bp, 24 predicted proteins | sample PEATcosm2014_Bin_29_FD_132451 | JGI IMG/M metagenome (GOLD analysis project Ga0181520, IMG submission 132451) | Peatland microbial communities from MTU Mesocosm Facility, Houghton, MI, USA - PEATcosm2014_Bin02_30_metaG | ecosystem: Environmental > Terrestrial > Soil > Wetlands > Peat | place...
CCCCGGGAACATAGATCTCTTCTTCCCTCTTCGCAATCGCGATAACCGATTGCCCGGTGACGCCAAGATCGGCAAGCGCCTCCTGTGCGGCAGAGAGCTGCCCCCGGCCCCCATCGATGATCACCAGATCAGGGAACGGGGCGTGCTCATCGGCGAGTCGCTTGTACCGCCGTTTCACCACTTCCGCAATAGAGGCAAAATCGTCGATTCCCTCAACCGTCTTGATTTTAAACCGCCGGTAGTTGCTCTTGTCCGGTTTCCCGTCCCGGAACTGCACCATCGACCCGACCATCGCGGTGCCGGAGAGGTGCGAGATATCGAAACACTCGATCACGGACGGAGGCTGTGCCATGTGGAGAGCAGTGCCGAGCTCGGCCCCTTTGAGCGTGTCACGGAAGAATGCGACCTCGAGATTCTTTTGTGCGAGGTCGAGCAGCTGCCTCTTCTCCCCCCGTTGCGGGACAATAATATCGACCTGCTTCCCCTTTTTTACCGAGAGGAACTCTGCAAGCGCCGGATCTGTTTCATGTTCGAGAATCAGTTCTTTCGGGGGTTCGCGCTCCGAGTAGTACTGGACAAGAAACTCCTCGAAAAAGTCTTCACTGGCATCGAACGTGAACTCCTGCTTGTTTGAAAGCGATCCGTGTTCGACATTGAATGCGGTGAGGTAAACCTTCCCATCCGTCTCCTGGTATGCGATCACGTCCTGGTCGTACTCACGCCGACGCTCCACGTGCTGCCGGTCGGCAAGGTGCCCGATGGCCGCAATCTCGTTTCTGAGCACGAGTGCCCGCTCGAAATCCTCTTCCGCTGAGCGTGCCGCCATCTCCTGTTTGAGTTCATCGAGCAGCTCGCGTGACTTCCCCTTGAGGAGCAGGGCGGCTTTCTTCACGTTTTCATCGTACTCTGCCAAGCTCACGGTGCCGGTGCAGGGGGCGCTGCAGGACTGCATGTGGCGCCGGAGACAGGGCCGTTTCGGGAGCTTTTTACAGGTCCGCAGGTGGAAAACTTTTTTTGCCACCTTAAGCACGTAGTCGCGCTCTGCGGCCGAGACAAACGGCCCGAAGAATGTCCCGTTACCTGCAGCACGGCGTGCAATCACGAGCCGAGGGAATTCCTCGCGTGTCAGCTCGATCCACGCGTAGCGTTTTGCGTCTTTTAAGTCGATGTTGTATTTCGGCTGGTGTTTTTTTATCAGGGTGTTTTCGAGGAGGAATGCCTCGGTCTCGGTGTCCGTGACAACGATATCGACCGAGGCAATCCGGGCGACCAGGCTCTTTGTCTTCGCGTCGTGATCTTTCTTGGTAAAGTAACTTGATACCCGCTTTTTGAGATTTTTTGCCTTCCCGACATAGATGATCGTCCCTCGCTCGTCTGAGTAGAGGTAACATCCGGGATTTTCGGGAAGGTTCGCGGTGTCAATCATGGATCTAAAAAGAGTATCCGGGTGCAGGCTCATTAAGCGTTGGGAATGGGGTAATGAACGATCAGTCGGCCGGTTCGCTGCAGAACGCCCTGATCGCGTCAAGGAAGACCGGGCCGTATTTCTCCTGCTTGATACTGCCGACCCCGGGGATCGTGGCGAAATGTGCCCGGTCGCAGGGGCGGACGCGCGCCATCTCCCGCAGGCTCCGGTCTGCGAATACAACATACGGGGGTACCCTGCTCTCCCGGGCAATCGATGTCCTGACCGCTTTAAGCCGCTGGAAAAGTTCCGACTCCGCTTCACGGGCATCACTGTCGATTATTTCCCCGGCATCAGGTAATGCGGACCGGGATACCGGTGCTGCATCCCGCACGGATGCAGGGAGCCGGACGCGGCTGGTCCCGGCGAGCAGCCCGCTGCTCTTCACACCGGGGGCAATGACCGGGTATTTGTCACCTGTTCGTGCAAGATACCCCTGCCGGACCAGATCGTTGATCCATGCCCGGTATTCTTCCTTTGCGTGCTGCTTTCCGGAGGCATACGCAGGCAGGCGGTCGAAATGGTATGATTCGATCTTCGCCGACTTTTTCCCCCGCAGGACATCGCAAATGAGTTCGATCCCGAAATGAGACGGCAGCTGCTGCACGCATAAGGCGATCATGCGTGCCGGCTCCGTACCGTCAATAGATGCCGCAGGGTGTTCGCAGTTGTCGCACGACCCGCAGTTCCCTGCATTGAGGGTCTCGCCAAAATACGCGAGCAGGAAGGCGCGCCGGCAGCCGGTTGTTTCGCAGTACCCGGTCATATCCTGGAGTTTTTTGAGCGCGATCCGGACCGAGCGTTCGTCGCCCTCGTCATGCTCAAGCATCGACCTGACCCGGGCATAATCTCCCCTGCTGTAAAAGAGGAGGCATTCTGCGGGTTTCCCGTCACGCCCTGCCCGCCCGGTCTCCTGGTAGTAGGACTCGACCGTTTTCGGCAGGTCGTAGTGGATCACGAAGCGGACGTCCGGCTTGTCGATCCCCATGCCGAATGCAACCGTTGCACAGACGATCTGCGCAGCGTTTTTGAGGAATGCGTCCTGCACATCCGCCCTCACCGGCTGGGGAAGCCCGGCATGGTAGGCGAGTGCCTTGAAACCCTTTTTCCGGAGTTCGTACGCAACCTCCTCGGTCTCTTTCTTGCTCATGCAGTAGACAATCCCTGCCTCTTTTTTGTGCCGGCAGAGGAAATCGGTGAGCATGACCAGCGGATTCTTCTTTGGGACCACCCGGTACGTCAGGTTCTCCCGGTTGAAACTGCCCACAAACTCCCGAACCTGCACGAGACCGAGCTGCTGGCAGATATCTTTTCGTACTTCCGGGATCGCGGTCGCGGTGAGGGCGATCACGGGAGCGGACGGGAATAGTTTCCGGAACCGGGCGAGTTCCCGGTACTCGGGCCGGAAGTTGTGACCCCATTCCGAGATGCAGTGCGCCTCGTCGATTGCGATCAGCCGGACCAGGGCCGCCGCAAGGGTGTCAAGAAACCCGGCCTGTATGCATTTTTCCGGCGAGACAAACAGGAGGTGAATCCTGCCCGCCTTCATCTCCGCCTCGATCCGGGTGCGCTCCCGGTAATCGAGCGTGCTGTTCCAAGCGGCAGCCGGGATGCCCCGGGCGTTAAGGTCGTCCACCTGGTCTTTCATGAGTGCAATGAGCGGCGAAATGACCACGGTGAGGCCACCGAGGTACAGGGCCGGCAGCTGGTAGCAGAGCGACTTCCCGCTCCCGGTGGCCATGATCGCGAGCGTATCGTTTCCATCGAGGACTGACGCTATGATCGCTTCCTGGTGTGGCAGGAATGCAGGATAGCCCCAGTATCTTTTGAGCAGGTTGATGGGTGTCTGGTGTGATTCGGCGGATTGTTGCGTCTGGGCAGTCTGCGGTGTATCCATAAACGTCCTCGCTCTGGTATATGATACTGTGTGAGGAGACATGCGGCGGAACTGCATATGAATACCCGGGTGCGGGGGGTGAAACTGTGGGGGTGGTGTATGCGGTGAGCTGAGGCATTCACTTTTTTTTAGGAAAATCCGGGAAATTCAGTATTTTTTTCTCGGAATCTTCAATTGGCGTGTCGGTCTTTTTTTTTAAAAGCGACGCGAGGGACACGATAATGATGAGGGAGATCAGCAGGAAAGATTTCAGGATGATTGATGCAACACCTCTCTCGATTCCATAACTGAAAACTGCCCGGGAATACGGGACCTCATCAGCCACGTAGGTCTGGGTTGTTATCCGGGCGTCCGTCCCGGTCAATTCCCACCCCGGCGCTTGCGTCCGCTGCTGATGCCCTGTCGCCAGATGCTGTATCCTACTTCTCGAACGGCGCCCTCGTCTCCTCACACCGTATGGGGCCGGATACCCCAGAACAGCTGCCCGTTTCCCTGCTCCTCATGGTAGTATGATAACAGAGTAATGAGATACCAGATAGATACGGGTGTTTACTGGACCATATGATGCAGCACACCAAACGTGTTTCCGGAGCACGGCCCTTCCTGAAATGGGCCGGGGGAAAATCGCAGTTACTCGGCGAGTTTGGCCGGCGTCTGCCGGTTGAAGATTTGAAAAACAAGACGATCACGCACTATGTCGAGCCTTTTGTCGGAGGCGGCGCCGTGTTCTTTTATCTCAAAAAGAGATTCTCTTTTAACCAGTGCACGATTGCCGATGTCAATGAAGAACTGATCCTGACCTACCAGGTCATCCGGAGATCCACCAATGCCCTGATCGGCGAACTTGCAAAACTGGAATCCGCGTACCGCTCCAGGAACGAACGGCAGCGTGAATCGTATTATTACGAGATCCGGGATGCGTTCAACCGGGATCGGCTGTCAGTTGATCTCCGGCACTATAACGCCCGGTGGATCGGGCGGGCTGCGCAGATCATTTTTCTCAACCATACCTGTTACAACGGCCTGTTCCGGGTCAACCGGAATGGGGGTTTTAATGTCCCGTTCGGGAAGTACAAAAACCCCGAGATCCTCAATATGGACAACCTCATGGCAGGGGCAGCGAGATTAAAGAATACCCGGATCCTCCGGGGCGATTTTACCCGGTGCAGGAAATACGTGGACGACCAGACCTTTGTGTACTTCGATCCCCCGTACCGCCCGCTGAATGCGACCTCTTCATTTACTTCCTATTCCCGGAACGGATTTTATGAAAAAGATCAGGAGCGGCTTGCAAAATTTTTCCGGGAGCTGGACCGGAAAGGAGCACGGGTCATGCTGAGCAATTCCGATCCCGTCAATGAGAAACCCGGAGACTCATTTTTTGACGATCTTTATGCCGGGTACGCCATCGAACGTGTCCCGGCAAAAAGGATGATCAACTGCAACGGTGCCCGGCGCGGAACAGTAAGCGAGCTGGTCATAACGAATTACGGGACGACAAAAGCGTAGCCGTGGTCGTGTGTATTCTCCTCATCCCCTTGGGGTCACCTGAGTGTGAGCCCGGGAAAATGGGTGCAATCCCGCCTTGTTTCGCTTAAAGCCGGAATTCCGGTCCGGGACGAACCGTCCGGTTTTGCGGGCATTACAGAATCTTTTCAGATTGCCCTGCCCGTTGCTCAACGAGATTCTTACGGTTGAGTGCCCGGGGATCGCCTGGCTGTATGGCAAGAGCACGGTCAAACGCCTCGCGGGCCTGGTCGTACTGCTTCTGGTCGAGGCAGATGAGCCCAAGGTTATACCAGCCGTTGAAGTATGCCGGGTCAATTGCGATGGTACGCCGGAACGCAGCGATGGCAGCATCTGCCTGCCCCAACCTCCTATGAAGGAGCCCCTTGTTATTCCAGACCGCTGTGTTGAGGGGATCGATAGCGATCGCGTGGCCATACGCTTCAAGCGCGAGCGCGTACCTGCCAAGGCGGGTATACACCTGCGCGAGATAATGCCAACTCCTAGTGCTCTCCGGGTTGAGGGCCAGCACCCGGCGGAATGCGGCGATCGCCTCATCATTTTTCTGGCTGCGGTACAGGTCAGTCCCGGTCCGGTACCAGATAAGGCACGGATCCTGTGGGGAGCGGACTTTCCTATCGAGCCGGCGTGCGTAGATCTGGCTCTTCTTTGAGAAAAAGATCGCCCCGCCGTAAACGCGTTTCATGAGCGAGAGGTTGCCAGCCAGCTGGGTCGCCCGGATAAATGCTTTCTTTCCCCTGTTCGTCATCCCAAGGTTAATGAGGACAAAGCTTTCACAGAACCATGCGAGCATGTGCCGGGGGTTGAGTGAGAGCACGAGGTCAAATGCCTGAAGTGCGTTCCCGTACGAACCGTTCCGGCTGTGTATGACTGCCTTGTTGAACCATGCAGCTGCAAGCCCCGGGTCTATGGCAACGGCCCGCTCAAACGAGATGAGTGCATCCTCGTTCCGGTTCATCGTATGGAGAACCACGCCGCGGTTGTGCCATGCAGTTGCCAGGTGCGGATCCCGCTCGATCGCCTTATTATACGCTGCGAGTTCTTCTTCAAAGAGATACATCCTGGTGTACGTGAGGGCCTTAAACATCCAGACCGGGGCCGCACCGGTGTCCAATGCTGTTGCATGATCGAACGAGGCAATCGCGGCTTCGTACTGCCCGAGGTCGTTTTCTGCGAGTCCCCGGTTGTACCACGCCGCCGTCATACGGGGATCGATGTTGATCGCGTTTGTGTAGGAAATGATCGCCTCCAGGTGCCGTCCCAGCGCATCGAGTGCCGTACCCCGGTTATACCAGAGGAGCGCTGACTGCCGATCCTGTCCGATCTCCTCATCATACGCCTGTACGGCATCCTCAAAGAGATCAGATCGCAGCAGGTCAAACGCCTTGGTTCTGTATTCTTTAACTGAGTCCGGGTTGATCGGGGACCTCCGTGACTCACCTGTGATGCGGTTTTCCAGCTGGCAGGCAAACCGGAACACCGGGCCCTCGGAATACCATGCGGCTGCACAGTCCGGGTTGAGCGCAAGCGCCTGGTCAAATGCCTGCATTGCCATATCGTGCCGGTCTAACTTGCCAAGGACCATGCCTCTGCCTATCCAGGCATCCGGCAGGGCAGGATCGAGATCGAGGGCCTGTGTAAAGAGCCGAAGTGCCTCCGTGAAGCTGCCTAGTTCGCATAATGCCGCTGCCTTGCCGGAGATCGCCGGGGCAAAATTTTTGTCGGCTGCAAGGGCGCTGTTGAATACAGCCAACGCCCGGTTGTACTTTTTCTGTTCAACAGATGCGGTACCGAGCATAGTCAGCGCGACAAGGTGTGCAGGCTCGATCATAAGGACCTTCTGGCAGTACTCTGCAGCCTGTGGGTAATCCGCAAGTTCGAACGCGACCATGCCAATACCAAGCAAAGCTGCAACCGTCTCCGGCGCGTGCAGGAGAGCGGTCTCATAGGCCTCGCGTGCACCGTTGTACTGCGCCAGCGTACGCAGGGAGTCCCCCTTCCCAATCCAGACAAGATGGTTCTTTCCATCGATGTTGAGCGCCCTGTTGTACGATTGGACGGCTTCTTCGTCTTGCCCGAGAAAATGGAGTGCGAGGCCGCGGCTGTACCAGACAAACGGGTTCTGCTCTCCAAGGGCGAGCGCCCGGTCAAATGACTGGATTGCTTTCTGGTACTCTCCGAGCCGGGCAAGGGCAATCCCCTTTCCTACCCATGCCCCTGTATTTCCCGGATCGATCAAAAGCGACTGCTCGAATGCATGGAGTGCTTCCTGCTGCCGGTCCTGCTGCTGGAAGGTCATGCCCGAGAGGTACCAGTTTACCGCGTCGGCCATATGGACGCTTCTTGCTGCTGGTGTGATGAACTTTTCTCTTGCTGGGCAATGCCGGTCCGGAGAGAGTGCCAAAAATATATCGGCAATTAATGTTCTGGCGTCGGCAGTCATGAAAGATACGCACAGCCCCGTTTTTCCCGGATGTGGGGAATAACCCGTTTCCTCCCCACACCAGCGGCAGTTTTTCCCGTGTTTTTAGATATTCTGCACCGGGACAAAACTGTTCCCGGTATTCATTACCACGGCTCGGGGCAGATCGATCGCCAGCGCCTCCTTTAAAACCTCCTCGACAGTCCCGACCGGTACGAAGACAAGTTCGTTGCGGACATCTTCGGGCACGTCTTCGAGATCCCGTTCGTTCTCCTTTGGCAGGATCACTTTTTTGATCCCCGCCCGGTGTGCGGCGAGGACCTTCTCCTTGATCCCGCCGACCGGAAGCACAGCGCCGCTTAAGGTGATCTCGCCGGTCATCGCAAGTTCCGGGTCAACGGTTTTCCCGGTGATTAACGATGCAAGCGCCGAGAAGATCGTCACGCCGGCGGACGGGCCGTCTTTTGGGGTTGCTCCCGAGGGCACGTGGATATGGATGTCGCTTGTGATGAAGTTGAACCCATTCTGTGTGCCTGCGAGCCGGGACCGGATGAGGCTCGACGATATCGTTGCCGATTCCTTCATCACGTCGCCGAGCTGGCCAGTCAGGGTGAGTTTTCCGGTCCCGGGCATGAACGTCCCCTCAATAAAGAGGATCTCCCCGCCGACCGGTGTCCATGCAAGGCCTGTGACGACACCGGGAACGGGCTCTTTTCTGGCCACTTCCTGGCGGATTACTTCCTTTCCGAGGATCGCTGAAAGATTCTCCGGTGTTACCACGAACGGTAGTTCAGCGGTACCGGAGACAATCTTCTCGGATACGTACCGGGCAATCTTTGCCATCTGCTTCTTGAGCCAGCGCATGCCTGCTTCACGGGTATATTTCTCGATGATCAGCTTCAGGGCCTCGTCTTCGATCCGGAGTTTTTCCGCATCGAGGCCGTGCTCTGTTAAGATCTCGGGCATCAGGTGGTCTTTTGCAATGGCGAACTTCTCGTTTTTCGTGTAGCCCGAGATCTCGATAAGTTCCATCCGGTCGAGGAGCGGTGGCGGGATCGTCGCAAGGGAATTGGCAGTAGCGATGAAGAGCACATCGGAAAGATCGTACGGTACTTCGAGGTAGTGGTCCGAGAACATGCTGTTCTGCTCCGGGTCGAGGACTTCGAGAAGTGCACTTGCCGGGTCGCCCGCGTACGAGGTGGCAAGTTTGTCGATCTCATCGAGGATGAAGACCGGGTTTTTGGTGCCTGCCTTCTGGATGCCCTGGACGATCCTCCCGGGCAGGGCCCCGACATACGTCCTCCGGTGCCCCCGGATCTCGGCCTCGTCACGGACGCCGCCAAGACTGACCCGGATGTACTTACGCCCGAGTGCTTCCGCGATGCTTTTCCCGAGGCTCGTCTTCCCGGTGCCGGGCGGGCCGGCAAAGAGGAGGATCGAACCCTGTTTTTCCTGCCGGAGTTTCATGACCGCAAGATGCTGAACGATCCGTTCTTTGACTTTCTCTAACCCGTTGTGATGGCTTTCGAGCACCCGGCGGGCCTGTTCGATATCGATGTTCTTTTTCTCCTCGGTTACCCAAGGGAGGTCGAGCAGGAGGTCAAGGTAATTACGGATCACGGAGCTCTCATGGTTCTGGTTTCCTCCGGTCTCGAGTTTCTTTACCTCAACAAGGGCTTTTTTGCGCACATCGTCCGGCATCTTCGATTTCTCGATGCGTTCCCGGTAGCCGTCATCACCGGGCGTGCCTTCGCTTGCGTTGAGTTCTTCCTGGATCACCCGGAGCTGTTCCCGTAACATCGCTTCACGGTTCGATTTACTCACCCGGTCCGAGACTTTTTCTGCCATCTCGATCCGGATATTGATGTTCTCCCGGGTTTTTACCAGTGTCTCAAGGAAGGTGATGTACCGCTGCCGGACTGAATCGATCTCAAGGAGCGCCTGCTTCTCGGCAAGATTGACCGGCAGGAAGGGTATGACAAATCCCATGATCCGGTCGACAGAGTCCATATGGTCGATCGGCCGGGTGAACTGTCCGGACCCTGAAAAGCGGCTGCTGATCTCGTGGATGGTGCTTTTGACGTCCGCGAGGATCCGGGCCTTCAGGTCATCGTCAAGATCCTCGATATCGGGGACCGATTTGTATGCCGCAAAGAAGTGCCCGTCCTCCTCTGATAGTGAGATCACTTTTACCCGTTTTACAACGTCTGCACAGATCAGGTAACCGCCCTCGGCGGTCTGCACATGCGTGATCCGGAACAGGTTTCCGGTTTTGTACAGCGACTCTCCGGTCAGTTCCGGGAACCGGGTACCGCTTTTTACCGTGAGGCCGATCGCATGTTCTTCGCTCGTGTCACTCATTGCAGCGAGAAGGTGCTCTCCGGTGGCCCGGTCGACCGGGAATTTTGTCCGGCTGTCCGGGTAGGCGACAACCTCAAAGAGAGGTATGACAATTTTTTTCTTTGCGTCTTTGATTTTTTCAGTCTGCATGGGCACTCCATATATTTAGTTCGAATTTACCTAACTAATGTGCAAGACAAAAAAATTACCTGACCTTCTGCAGGATCCCGAGGAGGAGATCCAATTCGTCTTCGTCCAGCGAATCGATCATTTTTTCAATCACTTTTTGCATGGCGGCCTGTTCGGCCTGTGCGATCTTTTTTCCTTTCCCGGTCAGGCAGATATACTGACACCTCCCGTCATCGGGACAGGCTTGACGGTATACGCACTCCATCCGGACAAATCTGTTGATCATCTCAGTGATTGTGGGTTTTGAGTTTTTTGTGATCTCAGCGAGCCTGGAAAAGGTGATCTCTCCCTGTTCATCGATGACTTTTAAGTAGGCAATCTGCCTGACCGTCATATCCGAAAGTCCGCATTCGGAGAAGATTAAAGAGGAGCATTCGTTTTTGATCCTGAAGAGTTTTTCAAACTCTAAAAACAACTGTTCCTCCCTGTCCATCATACACCGATCTCTCGTTAGTTAGGATTTACCTAATTATAAAGGTACCGGTAGCGGTATTCCTGTGTGCCGGTGCCCCGACAACCGCTACGGGAGAAAAAGATTTTTTTATCGGCCACCGACAGGGAACCCGGGAGACGTGAACAAAGCGATGGAGTCCGGGGAACTGCCTGAAAGATGCCCCGGCCCGTTCCCGGAACTGGTCACTAAAATGAATCCAAAGAGACCCCCGGATAACCGTGCTTTATATCATTTGTTTGATAATATGCTCATATGGACGCCAGTGACATCCTGAAAAACTATCAAAATATTATTTATTTTATCCTCATTGTCCTCTTTTCGGCCATTGTCGCATTCTCGGTCGGTGAACTCGCTTACATCGTCTACCTGAATCTTTTTGTGAACACCCCGTTGCTTCTTGAAAACCAGGAACTGCTGGGTATATTCGGGTATTTCCTTCTCGTCCTGATCGGTGTTGAGCTCCTGTCAACGGTAGCGGCCTATGTCAATGAAAAAGTAATCCATGTCGAGGTTGTAATACTGATTGCGATCATATCCGTTGTCCGGGGTGTAATACTGGTTGATCCCGGTAAATTAGACGGTCTGGAACTTATCGGGGTAGCCGCGATCATCATTGCGCTCTGTGCAGGGTATTATTTCTTAAAAAAAGGTGGTCTCGGGAAATCGCCGGACCGGTATAATTCCCGTACCTGTCACAGGAAACGATCCAGTACCCTGTTTGGTTCTTTGCCGGGCCGGCAGGGAATCCGGAAAAAATGAAATGACCCCGGTCCCTCCTGCCGTTTTTTGTGCAGCCCGTCCTCTTTTGCATTTTTCTGCAAATCGATATTCCGTCTCTCATGCCTGTGGTGGGACAGGAAAATAATGTCCGGGTCCACATTCCGGTATACAGCCCCGGATCCCGGAGGGGGACATATCGGCAATTATTATCCCGATGACGGCAAAAAGAGTGGAAGGAAGATCCCATGGATACCAAAATTCCAGACGACGAACCCTGCGAGCAGTGCGGGCTCTGCTGCCGGATCTTCGGCCCCGGGATAGCACCGACCACGGCAAACGTGTATGTCTGGATAGAGCAGGGGCGGACCGATATCCTGCGCTGGTTTGTCGCGTTTCTCGAAAACGGCAGCACACCGGTCAACTGCACCGATCTCAAACCTGAAGACCTCGGGAATGTGGTCGTATTCGAGATGCGCAACCCGGACACCGGGGACTATGTCACGGTCTGCCCGTTCCTCGTCCGGGTTTCAAAAGAGCGGTACCTCTGCGGGATCCATCTCCTGAAACCCGAGATGTGCTGGAACTACCAGCCGTGGATCTGGGGCGAGACGTATTTTAACAAGTGTAAAAGCAAAAAAAAGAAAAAACTCGCTGCAGGGGATCGTTGATCCGGGTGAATACTCCTCTACGAAATAGTTTTCCCCGTCCCTACGTCCCTGCCTGATCATGTCATCCCGGGTTTTTGAGGGATCAGGATTTCCCGATAAAAGAGCCATGATACCTCAGATGCCCTCCCCCGTCTCTTTTTTATCATGCTATCCTATATCCTTACATGGGAAATATCCGTCAGGAAACGGATCAGGCAGGATTCAATCTCCTGATCATTTCCATCTCTCTTGCAGCATTCATGTCCGCATTGGACGGAACGATCGTCAATATTGCGCTGCCGACCATATCCGCGGTCTTCAATATCTCTTCGAGCACCGTGAGCTGGGTTGCGACCATCTACCTGCTCGTCATGGCCGGGTGCGTGCTTATCTTCGGTAAACTGTCAGATGGCATCGGCTTTAAGAAGGTCTTCCTGTCAGGATTTGCGATCTTTACTCTTGGATCGTTTTCCTGCGCTCTTCTGCCCGATCTCTTATCCTCCTTTCCCGTGCTCATCGGTTCCCGCGCATTCCAGGCGGTAGGCGGTGCGATGATAACGGCAATTGCTCCGGCAATGGTCACCGCGTACATACCCATGAAGCAGAAAGGAAAAGCGATGGGTATCATCATGACCGTCGCCGCACTCGGGACGGCCATCGGCCCGACTATCGGGGGAGTGCTGACACAGTACCTTTCATGGCACTGGATCTTCCTCATCAACGTGCCGGTGGGAATCTGTGCGATCCTGCTCGGTGCAAAAGTGATCCCGGCAATGACACCCCATGGCCAGCCTGCCGGGTTTGACAGGGCCGGTGCGTTCCTGATCTTTACCGGGCTTGCAGCCCTGCTCTTTGCAGTATCCGAAGGGAATACCCTCGGATGGACTTCCCCGGTTATTCTTGGCACCCTTGTACTTGCCATCGTCACGCTTGCGTACTTTGTCTGGCACGAACTGGGCATATCCGACCCGCTGCTGGAGCTCCGCCTCTTTACAAACCGGAATTTCCTGATGACAAACCTCGTCATGTCACTGGTCTTTTTCAGTTTTGCCGGTATCAGTTACCTGCTCCCGTTCTATCTCCAGTATGTCAAAGGGTACGGTGCGTCAGATGCCGGGCTGATCCTCACTGCTCTTTCGATAGCCATGATGGTATCCGGCATTCTTGCCGGAGCGTTATATAACCGGGTTGGTGGCAGGAATCTTTGCATCGCTGCGGGGGCCTTCCTTGTTGCCGGGTATTATATGATGACGCTTTTGAGGGTTGACACCCCAACAGGATTTGTCATCCTCTGCCTGATCGTGCTCGGGTTCAGCCTTGGCCTGATGATAACCCCGGCCTCGAATATGATCATGAACTCGGTGGCAAAGAAATACCAGGGGATGGTCTCCAGCCTCACGAGCCTCGAACGGTTCGCACCCCTGACCCTCGGGATTGCCTTTGCAAACCTCGTATTTATCCAGGGTATTGAGGCAATCGCCAGGCACCACGGGATCACCGAGAGCGCACCGGTAAATATCAAACTAAACCTGATCACTGCGGGTTTTAACCTTGCCTTCTTCTTCTCATTTGTGATTGCGATTATCATCCTTGTCCTTGCCCTGCTTGCACGGCAGGAAGTACACCCGGATTACCAGACCGGCAACGACGAGGATGCGATGACGGGAACACTCTGAAAAAAAATCGTATTGTTTTTCGGAATACAAAAAGATTTGCCCGGCGTATTTTTTTAAGAGGCAAGAAAATCCGTATGTGCCGGCTGTATTAGTTCCGGGGGCCGGGGAAATACGGCGTCCCACTTGGAAGTCCGGGTTTACATTATTTTGAGTCGGGGCCTTGACGATTTGATCCATCCGCCATGCCCCATCACCAGACATATATGCTTCGGCAGATATCCTCTATTGTCCATCAGAAAGACGGGTTTGGGAGGAAATAAAAATGGATTTATTCACCCTCATGGTTGCCGGAGTAATTTTAATCGTGGTTATTGTGCTTCTCGCGATGGCGATCAAGATTGCCAACCAGTGGGAGCGGGCAGTTGTCCTGTTCCTCGGGAGGTTTGTCGGGATCAAAGGGCCGGGACTTTTTCTCATTGTCCCGTTCCTGAGCCGTGTTGCATACTGGATTGATCTGCGGGTGATCACTACAGCGTTTAACGCTGAGCAGACCCTGACAAAGGATACCGTGCCTGTCAATGTTGATGCGGTCTTGTTCTGGCAGGTTGTCGATGTCGAGAAAGCCGCGCTTGAAGTCAAGGATTACCGGGATTCGATCTCGCTAGCCTCGCAGACAGCGCTCCGGGATGTTATCGGCAAAACCATTCTCTCGGATATGCTCACCGGGAGGGAGGCAATAGATGAGGAACTCCAGCGGTTGATCGGGAACCGTGTCAACGGGTGTGGGATCAAGATCCTTTCTGTTGAAATCCGCGACGTGATTATCCCCGGGCCCCTCCAGGACGCGATGTCGATGCAGGCACAGGCGGAGCGCGAGCGGCAGGCCCGGGTCATTCTCGGGGATTCCGAACGGCAGATCGCCGAGAAGTTCGAGCAGGCCGCAAAGAGTTACGAGAACAATCCCACGGCCCTGCACCTCCGGGCGATGAACATGCTGTATGAAGGGCTCAAAGGAGGACAGTCGACCATTGTTATCGTCCCGTCAAGCGCTCTCGAAACCATGTCCCTCGGGGACACGACCGGCATGGTTGCACTTGCAAAAACGATTGCAAAAGAGAAAAAAGAGTTCACGGGTCACGAGCAGCCACCGCAGTAATCCGGATCCTCCCTAGGGCACTCTGCCAGCCGGGACCCTCCCGCATACCCCGGACAATCGGCGGGGGAATACCGGCAGGGTGCCCGAACTTGTTCAGGCATCCTCGAGCACCGGTTTGAAGGGCTCTATCATGTGGTGTTTCATATCGGCAAACACTTTTTTTCGGAAGCCGGGAATTCTTGTCAACGGGATGAGTACTGCATTGAACAGTCGGGTTTTCAGGTCAGACTGGGGAAAATCGAACAGCCCGTGCTCTGTGTAGTACCGGTAATCTGCCTGGAACACAAACCTCATTCCCCCGTAGATACTGTCCCGGAATATTTTGTGGCCGCCGACCGCGTAGAAAGTATGCGGCGGGATGTAGCCGGTTTCTGCGGCCTGCACGAGACGTGCTGCCATGGTATCGAGCAGGGAGTCAAGCTCGCCAGAACTCATAACCTCATCCGTGACAAACTGTGCATAACACCTGCCGTTGTCTGCCCATGCGGTGAGTACCTCCTTGAGGTTTGGGATCTGCCGGAGGGGCCCTGCGATCACAAAGCCGACCTGTTTGCCCTTAAGGCCGGGGGTATGTCCTTTGAAAAAACTCCGGTCAAAAAACTGTTTCCATGCCGATGAGAGATACCGGTCGTGCACCGGGCCTGCCATGATGATGATATCCGCCGGTATCAGTTTGTTTTTATAAAAATCCACGTACCCGTCGGTATATACACAGGTATTGTCATAGGCGCACTGGCAGCACCCGAGACAGCCTCCCTTCATATCGACGTCGTGAAGATTGATCAGCTCCACAGAACCGGAAAAATTCTTTTTGAGCCGGTCGGTCATTGCCGCAAGGTTGGGTGAATGGCCATCATCATCAGTGAGGATGACAACCTTTTTTGAACCGGTGCCAATGGGTTTTTGTTCTTTACCCGGAACATATGCGAGGGACGGCCAGACAAGCGGGGCGTTCTCCCGCTGAACCGGCATCTTTTCCTGTACTGCGGTGATAAGGAGGGAAGCAAATTTCTCCAGGCGCGTCCGTTCCTCCTCGGATAAGAGATCCTTCATGTCCGCGGAATAAAACCCGAGGTACTTCATCCCGAGGTCATCGCTTATGGCATGGATGTAGGCATGGGCTGTCTGGTCGAAGAAATGGATCGATGTCGAGAGCGATGCCGCGTAGGTCCCGGCGAATGCATCCTCTGCCTTCCTCTCGAAGATGAGTTCGATAAACCGCTTGTACTGGGAGCAGACGACCATGACATAGAGCGGAAATGCCCAGAGAACCATATCTGCGGATCTGATACTCTCAATGGTCTTATTCCATAGTCCGGTATCGTTCTCGAACTTTCTTATTTCATGAGCTACATTGAGAATTTCATACGTATGTTCCGGGAATTTCTTCCGGATATATGCGATGTACTGCATCGTGACACTGATATCGCCTTTCGGGCTGCCGTTCAGTACAACAATTTTCATTACGTGTCCCTCCATGAGCACTTATTCATCCGGCTTATTTGCGCTGTCGAGGATCTTTCGGGCGAAGTCCTGGATGGCATCTGCTTTCACGAGTGCTATGCCGCGTTCCGTATCGCCAAGCACCAGCAGGATATCTCCCTGCCTGATGCCAAAAATCTCCCTTGCCCCTTTCGGGATCACGATCTGCCCGCGTTCGCCGACCTTCACACTGCCAAAGAGGTGCTTGGTCTCCCCTTTTCGTGGTGCGATCATCTCGTCTACCAGGTGCTCGGTCTCACAATTCTTCTTTTTCATACTTATCATATTTGTGTGATTAATCATATTTATCATTTTTTGTATGGGGGCCTGATAGACAGACCCGTTCGTCCGGGGGCACGCCGGGATCCGGAACATCTAAACTCATAAATACGTCACCGTTATACTTCTGCCCATGAGTGAAGAAAAGGCTCGGGTGCGGGATATCCTGCGTAAACGAAAGGATGCAATGGTGCCGGAAGACTACAGCATCAGCATCACCCCGCCCTCATCGGGGCCCTGTACCGCTGCTCTCTTACGGGTGAATGCTGCACGGGCCCGGGCCGCCCGCAGATCTACTGTTTTTTAGTCAGATACGTCCATGCGAAGAAACCGGAACACGCAATGACGCCGGCAAGAATAATATAAAATACCGGATCCGACAGTGCTTGGGCAAGTCCCGAAGGTTCTTCGATCGAAACACCGGTATGGTACTGGTCGGAGAGCATCAGGGCACCGAGGCTGTCGCGGTACTTGACCTCAGTGTCGAGGACATACTGTTTACCCGGGATGGCCGACTCTGCGGAGATGACATACTCTGCTGTGACCGACTGACCCGGCTCTACATCCCCGAGAGCCGCCGTATCCGTCTCAGGCACGATCACCTGGTCGCCGGTGATGCGGGCCTCTGCACCGTATGCCACGCTGTCCCCTATGTTTTTGTACGTAATGGAGATAGTCTGCTTCCCGTTATTTTTGAGCGTCGTGTTGGATGCAGAGACAAAAAATTTCGCACCCCGGGCAACAGAGATGCGCACAGGGACGGCTGTGATCTGCTGGTAGATCCCGTTGATATCCTTATAGACACCGGTGATATTTGCCGGGTAGAACCCGGCCGGGAGATCATCAGATACGGCAATCCGTGGGTGCAGGGTGATCACATCGCCCGGCCTGAATACGCCAATGTACGTGCTTGCATCGACAAGCTGGAACGTGGTGTTATCGGCCGGTACAAGGGCAAGAGCCACATCGCGCCCGGTTGCGTACCCCGCATTTTCCAGGGTCAGGTTCAGGTACCCTTGTGTCCCTGGCACCAGGTTAAGCGACTCCGTCCCGCAGACCACCGGGCTGACCTGACCCTTGACCCGGATCGTGATCGGCAGGAGTTCCGTGACGTCCTGGTACTGCGGGGTGACCGTGGGGATGCCGGACTCGATCTCCGGCAGCGCCTGGATATACTGGTAGGTCACGTTCAGGTACATGACTGATATGCCGGGCCGGGCATCCGGGCTGACGGTTCCCTTGATCGTCACCGGCACGATTTGTGAAGACGCAATGTCCCCTGCGGTGACCGGGAGGCTCTTTATCGTAACCGGTGCAGTCCCTGTCTCCGGCACCACGTATACCCCAAGGGCCGTGGTGGGGTTATAGAGACCGGCTATTCCCTTCGCTTCAAGTTCCATCGACTCGGCATTTGCAGCATCGGTGAGATCGACCGTGAGCACAAAATCATCACCCGGGAAATACGCAGGCTCCCCCTGGACATTTGCCTTCAGGTCCGGATGCTCTGTAATGTCATACGTGTAGGACAGGGCAAGGCCCGGGATCTGGCAGACCGTGGTGGCAACAAGGATAACACACACTATCTTTGCCACCGGAGGCAGGGCACCGGTTTTTGTGCGGGAATGTGGGGAGATCATCTCTTAACTACCACCGGACCGGATGATCATACCGCTCTTGCTTTCCTGTACACGATATATCCAATCACACCGGCAATGACGATAAGAAGGGCAACAACGGGTAGGAGAACCGGCGTAGTTTCATCCTCAACTGTTGCAAGCACCCGGATCGTGTCGGAGGTATATTCCGTATTACTGAGATCGGAATACTGGATCTCTGAATTGATCGAGTACGTTTTGGGCGTGGCTGTCCCGTCGGCTTTGATGCTGAAAAGGGCGGTGGCGGACTGGCCCGGCAGGATGGTGCCCAGGTATGCCGTATCGTCCTCGCTTGTGAAGGGATCGACGACACTTATCCGCGCCTGGGCATTGAATGCCGGCTGCGATCCAACATTGGTATACGTGACATTGACCACATCGGTCTTTCCCGGGTGGAGGATTATCGGGTCTTCCTGGGCTGCAAACCGGATCCTCTCCTTAAAGTCCATCCCGGTATTCACAAGAGGCGACTGCACGATGTTTCCCTCATAATCGGTGTACTTCAGGTATACTCCAATCGGGTACGTCTGGGTGGGATCGGCGTCCTGTGCGACGGTGATCTTGAACCGTGCCGTCGTGATATTGCCCGGGGCAAAGTCCCCGATATAGATGCCGTTTGTTGACGGGACAAGGGGGCTTACCCCCGAGGGTACCAGGTACACGGACGCATCCCTGCCTGTATCCTGGCCGGTGTTATTCATGGTTATGGCGAGATATCCCTCCCCGCCGGCATGAAGCCCCAGGCTCTCAACACTGACAACGGCAGGCATGGCAATCGGGCGCACGGTTACGGGCACCGGAATGGTAACAGAATCATCCTTGAAATAATACTCGATATCGGTCGTGGTCTCCTGTTCGGCCCGTGGCATGTACTGGTACGTGATCCGTGCAAGCATCGTGTAGTTGCCGGCCGGAATTCCCTGTGGGACCGTGATCGTAAAAGACGCCGGAATGACAGCGCCGGCTCTCACGTCGCCAACTTTCTGGGGATTGGTCTTTACAAGCACCGGGGCATCGCCAGGCAGGAGCGCAACGGTCGCCCCCATGGCCGTGGTCGGAGAGTACTTCGACGGGATGGTAAACGGGTAGTACAATTCCTCCGAAATCGTGCCCTGGTTCTCGACAAGCAGGGGAAGTTCGGTTGTCGTGCCGGGCGCAAGTTCATTGGTGGACTGGAGGGAGACCGTCAGATCAGGACCGCCGGAGAAAATGCTTCCGACTGCCATGCAGGGGGAAATGCAGAACCCGCAAAGAATGCAGAGCATGACAAGTAAACCATAACTCTTGTACCGGGTGATGGGGGTCATTAAACAATTCAATGTTTTTTTATCTGATAAAGATTAATGATTCGATATCTGGCGGATCCTGCCAGGCACCACCGTAAACCGGAATAATTCCGGTATCCCGTGGCACCGGCTCGGCATGCAGACCCTGTACTGGAGCGGATCCGGTAATATTTTCGGCGTGGACCGGTACTCTCCCCAAACCCCCCTCGAGGAATATGTGATGGAAATAACAAAAGCCCTGTTTGGTCCTGTTGCCCGGCTGGTCAACCATCACCCGAAAGCGATTCTCGCCGCGATGGTCCTGCTCGCCATTGCCGCCCTTTTTTGTGCCACCATGGTACCTTCGCAGGAATCCTCCGACCAGTACCTGGACAAGAACTCGCCGGCCGGTATCACCTATGACCTGTATAATAACCGGTATGGGCAGGACACGTACATCCTCGTGATCCAGGGTTCGGACCTGTCTGACCCGGACCTTTTAAACGACCTTCTCGTTCTCGAAAAACAGATCCGCCGTATCGACCGGGTCGGCAGCGTGGTCTCCATCGCGGATATCGTTGCCCAGAACCACGGCGGGACCATCCCCGGCACTTCGGCAGAAGTGACGGCAATCACGAGTGCCCTCCCCGATGATACCCGGAGCACGTACCTCCCGGACAAGCAGATGTCCCTTGCCTATGTGGTGATCGACCAGGGCGTTTCATCAGACACTTCATCGATGGTAGAGCCGTACGTGGTCACGGCGATTGACGAAGCCACGTTGCCGCCGGGCGTATCGATTGAGCTGACAGGGAACACTCCCTATAACATCCAGCTGGCAGACGCCATGAAGACCGCCTTTATGACCGTCATCATCGCGTGTATCGTGTTCATGCTTTTGGTGCTCGCGTTCCTCTTCTCCAACATGCGGTACTGGTTCCTCCCGGTTATCCTGCTCGTCTTTGGCCTCTTTTTCATGTTCGGCATCATGGGGATTCTGCAGATCCCGGGAAATGACGGGGCGCTTGCTGCTTTCCCTATCCTCCTTGGCCTCGGGATTGATTATGCTGTCCAGTTCCAATCCCGGTTTGACGAGGAGCGGAGGCAGTCCGGTGCGGATGAGGCCGTATACACGACGATTACCTCCACCGGCCCTTCCGTCCTGATTGCCCTTGCGGCAACGGCTCTCGGGTTTGCGGCCATGTACATCACCCCTATTCCCATGATCCATACCTTCGCAACGGTCTCAATCCTCGGGATTTCCTGCTGTTACGTGACCACGCTCTTTGGCTTTGGGGCGTTCATGCATTTCCTCAGGTACACGCCAAAACCGCTGCATGCCGGCGTTTCCGGCAGGCTGATGGCGGCGTACGGGGAGAGGGTCGCGCTGCTTGCGAAGAGAATCGTGCGCTTCGCGATACCGGTCCTTATTGTTGCTGTCGTAATTGCCGCTGTCGGGATCTCGATGGACAAGGGCATCCTTATAGACATGTCGCAGCAGTCCATGGTACCCTCGGATCTTCCGGCCCAGCTGGTCTCTGACAAGGTCACATCCGTCGCCGGGTCGTTTACGCCCCTGCCACTCTATATCCGGGGGATCGACACCACAACGGTGAACGGGATCACGTGGATAGACCGGATGTGTACATATATCCAGGAGAAAAATGGCAAGATCGCCAGTATCGACAGTCTCCCGGCCCTTATCCGGTCCAGGAACAACGGAGTCCTCCCGACGACCCAGGCAGATCTCGACAGGGTCCTTGCCACCATCCCCCCGGCGCAGATTGCGGCCTACCGGATCGATACCACGACCTCAATCGTGACGATAAGTACTACGTCCATGACCGTCAACCAGCAGTGCGCCTTTGTCGATAACCTGAAAAACGATATTGCCTGGCTTGAGCCCCCGGCCGGCGCCGAGATCACTCCGACCGGGGATTTCACCCTGTATACGAGCCTCACCGAGCAGGTAAAGATCAGCAAGGACCAGATGACGTTTCTCGGATTTATTTTGATCCTTATCTTCCTCCTCCTTATGTACCGCACCTGGGTGGCGGCAACCCCCTTAATCCCGTTGATCTGCGTGGTCGGCTGGAACCCGCTTGCCATGATTGCCCTGGGTCAGAACTACAACCTGCTGACTGCCGTGCTCGGCTCCATGACGATTGGCGTGGGCTCCGAGTACACGGTCCTTGTCATGGAACGGTACCTCGAAGAAGTCCGCGCAACAGGGGATCACCTGCGGTCCATCCAGGAAGCGGTAAGAAAGATCGGCTCGGCAGTGACGGTCTCGGGACTCGTGACCGCGAGTGGTTTCTCCGCGCTTTTGCTCGCCCCGTTCCCCATCCTTTCGAGCTTTGGCCTTGCCACCGTGTTTGCCGTCCTCTTCTCTCTTGTCGGGGCGATCGTCATCATGCCCGCAGCCCTCGCACTCATCTCCGGCACGTCTGCAAAAAAGACCGGGCCGCAGGAGTCCTGACGATTCCTGGAACTATGCACTTAAAAATTGCCCGGGGCTTCCTCGTTTTACCGGAAGCGTTCATTTTTTCTTCCCGGGGGCCGGTAAATTTCTTGACATCAGGGGGTCCCGGAAAAAACCCGGCCGGTCTGGTTTGCGACGGTCAGGGTCATACCGCCTGCAGGATGGGTGATATACCCCAACAACATGAACATGTTTTATGCAGGTATCGGATCTGATGAGGTACACGATAAAATCTGATAACGGCTGTCAGGATTTTTTGGGGGAAGATCCTCCTGTGGTTCGTTGCACCCGATCGTCAGGCAAGAATATATGAGATCTGCCCGTGGATCCGGAATATCTAAAATCATAAATACGTCACCGTTATACTACTGCCCATGAGTGAAGAAAAATCCCGGGTGCGGGATATCCTGCGTAAACGAAAGGATGCAATGGTCCCGGAAGACCGGCTGAAAAAAAGCCTCATGATCACCCGCCATCTTATGAAAATTATCAAACCTGGCGAGACGGTCATGGTCTTTACCTCCAAGGAAAAGGAGGTCAATACAAAGCCGCTGATCCTGGCCCTGTTCGATAAAGGGAATCCGGTGGTTGTCCCGATTATCGTAAAAGAGGATGTCAGCCTCCGGCTGTCCTATTTACGGGATTTTTCTGCTCTTGTCCCGAGCACATTTGGTGTCCCGGAACCTATCGGGAGCGAGATCCCGGCCGAGGCAAAGGATATCGACACGATCATCCTCCCGATGCTCGGCTTTGACCGGGCCGGGGGACGGATCGGGTACGGGGCCGGGTATTATGACCGGTTCCTATCAAAAAACCCGAACCTGCGGAAGATCGGGATCGCCTTTGCCTGCCAAGAATTCGACGGCCTGCCCGTCGATGAGAACGATATCCGGATGGACTACATCATCACCGAGGAGGGGATGGTCTATAAGGGCTAAAGGAGGATAGAGATGGAGATCAACGGTACCGAAATACTTGACACCTTTGCCGAGGCGTTCCCGACCTGGATCTCAAGGGTTATAATCACGGCGGCAACACAGGAATGGGCGTACCGTGCCGCCGTTGAAGCAACGGGATTTGCAACCTCCAAGATCGGCTGTCCCTGCGAGGCCGGGATTGAACGGTACCTTTCTCCCGAAGAGACCCCGGATGGCAGGGCCGGGTGTTCGATTCTGATCTGTTCTGAAAAGAAGAACATGAAAGCCAATGTCGCGACGAGGATCGCCCAGTGTATCCTCCCGGCACCGACCGCTTCTGCCTTTGACGGTTTTCCCGGTGCAGACTCCCGGTTTTACACAAAAATGCACTATTTCGGGGACCGGTACGAGGAGCGGTGCATGGTCGGTGGCAGGAAGTGCTGGAAGATCCCGGTGATGGAAGGCGAGTACTTGGGGGAGGAGCGCTTTGGGACCAAAAAAGGGATTGCCGGCGGGAACTTTCTTGTGATGGGAAGAGTCCAGCGGTCGGCACTTGCCGGCGCTGAGGCCGCGATGGAAAAAATCACCGGGACAAGCGGCGTCGTCATCAGTTTTGCGGGGGGCATTGTCAGGAGCGGTTCGAAGGTCGGGTGCAAAAATTATCATTTCCCGATGCCGGCAAGCACCAGCCACCGCTGGTGCCCGACATTAAAGGGCCGTATCAGTGATTCGCTCGTCCCTGACGGAGTTAATTCCGTATATGAGATCGTATTAAACGGCGTCGATGAAGCCGCCATCAGGGCTGCGATGAAATCCGGGATCCTTGCAGCGACCAAAACCGGGACCGTCACGCACATCGGGGCGTCGAATTTTGACGGGAAACTCGGCCAGTACCGGTTCTCCCTCCACGATTTGTTCCGGTAATCTGTTTCCCTGCTCTCGTAATCCTGTTCACCCTGCACGTTTTTTTATACGGCAGGGCTCACGGGAGAAAAGGCGATCACCGGGATTTCTGGGGGGTACCTGGTCCCCCCTGCCCGGCTCCGGATTCCTTTTCCGTCACAATGGCTTTACAGGGCAAACGTCAATTATTTACTCATTAAAAGAACGGGAGAGGCGATCATGAAGACAATTATCTATTATTTCACCGGCACCGGCAATTCCCTTGCCGCTGCACGGAACATCGCCGCAGCGCTTGAGGACTGCGAGCTCGTATCGATCGCATCGCTGAAAAACACCCCCGGGGGTATCGCACCACCGGCTGAACGTGTCGGGATCGTCTGTCCTGTGTACGACTCGGGTCTCCCTGTCATCGTTGCGGAATTTGCCGGCCGTCTCGATCTCACCCGCGCCCGGTACACTTTTGCTCTGGTGACGCTGGGGGGGACCGGGGTCTCCGCCCTTCACCAGCTGAACGGAATCATCAGGAAGCGGCAGGGCAGGAACCTCGATGCTGCGTTTATCGTGAAGATGCCCGGGAATTTCCCGCCGGTCAGCAGGCCGCCTGCAGGCAAAAAAAGAGATCAGATCCTCGCCGCTGCCGATGCACGCCTCGCGGAGATCGCCGGCCTTATCGCAGGGGGCGCTCGTGTCCCGCCCGGGTTCTCGCCTTTGTCCAGCCTGATAAAGATGGTGTTCTACACCCCGTTTGAAAGGAACGTGCACGGACTGGACAAAAAGTTCTCGGTCTCTGGTGCCTGTACCTCATGCGGCACCTGTGCGGTGGTCTGCCCGGTAAAAAACATTGTGATCGAACAGGGCCGGCCGGTGTGGCAGCACCGGTGCGAGCTCTGCTGTGCCTGCCTCAATCTCTGCCCGGCCGAAGCGATCCAGCTTGCCATGATGCGTGGAACAGAGGGACGGGGACGGTACCGCCATCCTGTCCTTACGATCGGGGATATGAAGGCGCAGGCGGGTACGTGAACAGAACGTTCCTGCACTTTTTTTTGATCAGGTCGCACATACTGCCTTCTCATCCCGGTTGAGAAGTTTCCAGTCCACAAGTTTTTGGTCGACCGGGCAGAACTTCATCTCTTCATTGTCAAGCCTGGTCAGCATGCAGGGCTTGCTGCAGCGTTCGCACCTGAATATTCTTAAATGAGTTTTACTTTTCACATCTGATGGTGTCATATCCATTACCCTGATGTATCCTTTGCCCGGTTTCCTTATGTATTGGCGCGATATGCCGGGTTGTGACACCCAACTCCTGTGGTATACGGGAGAACTCCCGGGTTATGCCAACCCGGGGTTTAATTATTTCCCGGGCACCCTTTCCCCTCTTTGTCCGGGCTGATCTCATCAGGGCGGGTCACCGGCCCTCCGCTGCCTGCAAAACAGGAAACAGTGCTGCTCTCCGGGACATGCCGGATTTTCCGGTAAAGGGTGAAATTCATGTGGCCGGAAGGATGAGTACAAAAGGGAATGAAACTCGGCGTTCTCTGTTCCGGGGGAAAGGACTCGTGGCGTGCCTGTCATCTTGCGATGCAGAAGGAGGAGGTTGCCTGCCTCATCTCGGTCCGGTCCCGGAACGAAGAGAGCTACATGTTCCATACCCCCAATATCCACCTCGTGCCGCTGCAGGCAGAGGCTGCGGGGCTGCCGCTTGTCACGGTCGAGACCGAGGGGATCGAGGAGGCCGAGCTTGGTGATCTTTTGCGTGCCATCAGCCTTGCCGTGGAACAGTATGGCATCGAGGGCGTGGTGACCGGCGCCCTCCTTTCCGTGTACCAGGCCACCCGGGTCCAGCGGATCTGCCGGGACCTCGGCCTCTGGTGTTTCAATCCGCTCTGGTACACGGACCCGGAGGTCTACATGGAGCAGCTGGTCTCAACCGGTTTCCGGGCGATCATCACCGGTGTCTTTGCCGCACCGTTCTCCTGTGACTGGCTGGGAAGGGCAATCGACCGGGCTGCCATAAATGATTTGCAGCAGTACGTGCGGTCGCACCGTATCACCCTTACCGGTGAAGGCGGGGAGTACGAGACGCTTGTGCTCGACGCTCCCGTCTTTTCCCAGCGGATCGTGATCCTTGAGTCTGAAAAAGAGTATGCGAATTTCCGGGGCATCCTGCGCGTCCGGCGTGCCGTGCTGGAGGCAAAATGATCCTTCTTGTGGATCTCTCGTGGAAGGCCGGCTCTCTTTCACGCGACGAGTTCGTGGGCCCGGTAGCAAGGATCGTTTCCCGGGCCGGGCATGAATGGCGGGAGACACATTTTTCCGGTATATCCGGCGACGATATACGGGGCGCCGGCGGAATCATCCTCTGCGGGACCGCGTTACAGGACAACGTTTTTGCCGGAAAGGAGCAGGAGTTTTTGTGGCTCAAAGATATCCACGTCCCCGTCCTTGGGATCTGCGCCGGGATGCAGGCCCTCTGCCTCGTGCACGGGGGCGCCCTCCGGCCGGCCTCTGAGATCGGGATGACCACGGTCCGGGTCACCTGGCCGGACCCGCTCCTTTGCGAACTGCCGGCATTTGAGGCCTATGAACTGCACTCCTTTGCCTGCGACCCGCCGCCCGGCTGGGAGGTGACGGCAGTCTCGGACCAGTGCGTCCAGGCAATCCATCACCCGGACCGGCCGCTTTATGGGGTCATGTTTCACCCTGAGGTGCGAAACGATCTGGTGGTGGAACGGTTCTGTGCGCTGTGCCGGGAATAACGGGACCGGGCGCGATGGGTACCGGCCGAGCCGGTATCTTTCCTGTACCAGCAAAAACAAAAGATCTAATATTTATCATCACCAAACTCTGTTTCGCATGTTTGAATCCGGCAAACCTCCTGTTGTAGAAAATACAGAAGAGAACCGGCAGATCTGCAGGAAGTACTGCACCATCTGCCAGAACTACAAGCGTCATTCGCTCGAAAAACACCAGCCGACCGAGCTCTTCTGTGGCTGCGGGACCTCGAATGCCCAGGACATGAAAGAGATCGGCTGCTTCTGCCCGGCCTGCCCGCTCTTCATGAAGTACCATCTCCGCGGCGGGTACTACTGCGTGAGAAGGTAGACTTACTTTTTTTTGTTACCAGACTCACACGTACCTTGTGCACAAGGCACTTTTCCGGCCGGCCTGCAGGATAAAAATGGCCATGGTCCGGGTCACCTGCCCGGACCCGCTCATATCACACGCTTTTTTAGTCCGGTAAGATCAGGTTTAAAAACTGCCTGTCGGGCATTTGCCCGGGGCAGACAATACCTTTATTCTCCCTTCTCCCTATATCCCGTTATTAAGGGATCCGCCTTTTGCTCATGAAATGCATAAAAACCGGTACAGGCTGTGCAGCATTATCATGGGGGACGACCCACGACTGACTTTATGATCCACCACCCATGAGTGTCCTCTGGAAGTACCTTAAACCGCAGAGATGGCTCATCGTTGTCGCACTCATACTGGCGGGTATCAGTGAGCTCTTAAACCTTGTCGACCCGCTGATTTTCGGGAAAATTATTGATGATTATGCCTTAAACCCGGGGAACAGTCCGGAAGAGCTCCTCATTAAAGGGGTGCTGTTCTGGCTGAGCGTGGCAGTCTCTGTCGCGGTGCTTGCCCAGGTCACAGCAACGTTCCAGGATTATTTCACCCGGCTTGCTGTTCAAAAGTTCGGGATGCAGATCTTCAATGACGGGTTACAGCAGACGCTCCGTTTGTCCTATGATGAGTACGAGGAACAACGGAGCGGTGAGACGTTAGCCGTATTACAGAATGTGAGGGCTGATACCCAGACCTTCATCAACCTGTTCATCAACGTTGTTTTCTCGTCTGTTGTCGGGATCTGTTTTCTTATCGTGTATTCGATTACGATGAACTGGATGTTATTTCCGGTTTTTGTGATCGGTATTGTCGTGCTGGGGACGCTTACCGGGTTATTGAGTAAAGAGATCAAGGTGACGCAACGGTCGATCAACCTCCAGACCTACAAGATATCGGGGGCGATCACCGAATCCCTCCGGAATATCGAACTGGTAAAAAGTCTTGGCCTGACCTATCCCGAGATACGGAGGATCTGGGACCAGAACCTGAAGATTTTCAACCTGGAGATGACGAAGGTAAAAAGGATCCGCCTTTTGACGTTCCTGCAGGGAACGACTCTTGCAATCCTCAAGCAATCGATATTGTTCATCCTTCTCTGGTTAATTTTCCACAAAGTCCTCACCACCGGAGAATTGATCTCGATGCAGTTCATCTCCACGATCATTTTCGGACCTTTGCAGGATCTCGGGAATATCATTATCAGTTATAATGAGGTCGAGGCATCGGTGAAATATTTCGATGAACTCATGCAGAAACCCATCGAACAGAACGTGGAACATCCCGTCGAGATCGACGAGCTCTCGGATATCCGTTTTGAGAATGTCGTGTTTCGTCACAAGACGGCACATTATAATGCCGTTGACGGGATCTCGTTTGAGGTAAAAACCGGTGAGACGATCGCCTTTGTGGGGCCTTCGGGTGCCGGCAAGTCAACGCTGGTGAAGCTCCTGCTGGGATTATACAGCCCGGTGAGCGGCGAGATCTGGTTTAACGGGCACGCCTCTTCGCAGATCCGGTATAACCCGTTACGGCGGCAGATTGGTTTTGTTGCGCAGGACGCCCAGCTGTTCGCAGGAACAATCCGGGAGAACCTCCAGTTCGTCGAGCCGGATGCGACGGATGCACAGATTATGGATGCATTACACAAGGCTGCATGTGATAATCTGCTCGCCGGTTCTTCCCAGGGTCTCGATACAATTATCGGTGAGGGCGGGATGAACCTGTCGGGTGGCGAGAAACAGCGTATTTCCATTGCGAGAGCCCTGTTGCGTCATCCCCGCCTGTTGATCTTTGATGAGGCGACGTCTGCGCTGGATTCGTTAACCGAGGAGGATATCACAAATACCATCCGGGATATTTCCCTTGGCCGGGACCAGATCTCCTTATTGATTGCCCACCGGTTATCGACAATCATGCACGCAGATGTGATCTATGTGCTGGAGCAGGGTAAGATTGTCGAGACCGGTTCTCACGCGAGTCTTCTTGACCAGAAGGGCCTGTATTATGCAATGTGGCGCCAGCAGGTGGGTGAACGCAGGAATCCGGTGACCCGGGCGTAAGGCGGGACATCAAATAAGATCTTCTCCAACCTGCTTATATCACACCCTTTTTTGGTCCGGCAAGGCTTACGGTGCTCTTGTCCCGCTGCGCCTTTGAGACCATCTCACGTATAGTGGAGATCTTTTTTGTGGTGCTGGTACATGAGTGGGAGGGAGGCCGGGCCCTGCCGGTGTCCTGAGTGCAGTCGGGGATTACCACTCCGGGATTTTTTTAACGAGGCCGGGAACCGGCAGGATCGGATTGCAGCCGATACGAAGGAAAAAACTTCACAGGAAACCTATTATTCTTGTCCTACGATCCCTTCCTTATGAAATCCGGTGAAATAAAAGTTGAGGATACGGAAGAGAACCGGCAGATCTGTATGAAGTACTGCGGATCATGCCCGACCTACAAGCACAACTCCCTTGGGAACTCCGAGCCCGGTGCCCTCTTCTGCGCACGCGGGAAATCCTGTGCCCCTTCTGTAAAAGAGGTCAACTGCTACTGCCCGGCCTGCGAGATCTTTGACAAGAACAGTCTCGCCATCGGGCGCTTCTGCGACAGGAGTTAGAGAATTTTTTTTTTTAGCCGGGTGATTTTACCTCCAGACTCTGCCGGGACAGACCCGGTGCCTTGTGCTGAACTTCCGGGACAGAGTATATGCCCCCGGCGCCGATCGTAA
>Ga0181520_10003163_pt1 | contig 29242 bp, 24 predicted proteins | sample PEATcosm2014_Bin_29_FD_132451 | JGI IMG/M metagenome (GOLD analysis project Ga0181520, IMG submission 132451) | Peatland microbial communities from MTU Mesocosm Facility, Houghton, MI, USA - PEATcosm2014_Bin02_30_metaG | ecosystem: Environmental > Terrestrial > Soil > Wetlands > Peat | place...
AACCAGAGTTCGCGTTCCATGTCTTGTCTCCTTGAAAAAAGGTTCCCTTAGACAAGCATGTACGCGAACTCGCTGTTTTTCCAGCGTTCCCTACTCCCATGCTAGCTGATGAATAATGTTGCTTTGGGAGGGGGTTAAGGTGAGGGCTGACGCATGCAATCGCCGCGCGAACCGCCCTCACCCCCGGCCCCTCTCCCGCGTGCGGGAGAGGGGAGACACGACTACGCCCGCTTTACCGCCGAACTCCGGCACTTGGCCCAGGCCCTGGCCGCCTTGGAGCCGCAAGCGGCCGCGGCGGGCGTGACGCCGCCGGCGGGGCAAGAATGGTTCGAGCTGCTCTGCAACAAGCTGCTCGCCCAACTCGACCTGCCGCCCCTGCTGGTCGTGGCCATTGTCGGCGGCACGAATATCGGAAAATCGGTGATTTTCAACCATCTGGCCGGCGAAGTGGCCAGCGCCTCCAGCCCCCTGGCCGCCGGCACCAAGCACCCCGTCTGCCTGGCGCCGCCGGAACTGGCCGACCCCGCCTTGCTCGAGCGGCTGTTCGGGCCCTTCACGCTCTCCGCTTGGCAGTCGCCGCAAGATCCGCTTGTCGATACGCCCGAGAATCGCTTGTTTTGGCGGATCGGCCCCACCCTGCCGTCGCGGCTCTTGCTCTTGGACGCCCCCGACGTCGACTCCGACGTCACGGTCAACTGGCAGCGGGCCCGGGCCATTCGCCAGGCGGCCGACGTGCTGGTGGCCGTCTTGACCCAGCAAAAATACAACGACGCGGCGGTGAAACAGTTCTTTCGTGCGGCCGTCGAAGCGCAAAAACCCATCGTCGTGGTCTTCAACCAGTGCGAACTGGAGGCGGACCGCGAGTATTGGCCTCAGTGGCTGGCCACCTTCTGCCAGCACACCGGCGCCCGCCCGGAACTGGTATACGTCGTTCCCTACGACCGCCAAGCCGCCGACGAGTTGCGGCTGACGTTCTACGCCCTGGACAAGGTCGCGGGAGCATGTGCCTCTTCGGCCCCCGACGCTTCGCTACGGAAGGCCAAGCTCCGCGACGACCTGGCCGAACTGCGTTTTGATGCCATCAAGATCCAGACCTTTCGCGGGGCGCTCGGCCAGGTGCTCGATCCGCGGCACGGTCTGCCGGCCTACCTGGAATCGATCCGTGCGACGGCCGCCGATTTTTCGGCGGCCGCTTCCGCCCTTTCGGCCACCGAGATGGCACGCGTGGGCTGGCCCTCGCTGCCGGCCGGCGTCCTGGTCGAGGAAATCCGCCGCTGGTGGGACGAAGGCCGTCAGCCGTGGTCGCGGCGGATCCACGGCTTCTATCGGACGGTGGGCCGTGGCGCCAGTTGGCCCGTCCGCGCCGCCTGGAATGCCCTGGCCGGCCCGCCCATGGACCCCATTGCCACGTTCCAACAGCAGGAGCGGGCGGCCGTAGTCACGGCAGTCGAGAAACTGCTCGATGAGTTGGAACGGTTGGCCCAGGTGGGCAACGACACCCTGCGGCCGCGGCTCAGGCAGCTCTTGGGCGGCCACGCCCGGGCCATGCTCCTCGCGCACGTGCAGGCCGCCCACGAAAACCTCCCCGCCGTGGATGAACACTATCGGGCGTTCCTCCGCCGAGAGCTGGACGGTTGGCGGCAGTCGAACCCGCGGGCGGTGCGCTTCCTGCAATCGCTCGACCATGCGGCGGCCGTCGCCAGGCCGGCGATCAGCATCGTGTTGTTCTTCACCGGCTTGCACGTGGCCGGCGATCTGGCGGGCCAGGCCGCCGCCCAGGCCGCCGGCGCCACGGCCGGCCACCTGGCCACCGAGGCGGCCATCGCTGGCGGCATCACCGGCGGCGGCGAAGCACTCGTCAATACCACCAGCGAAGGCGTTCGCCAGGCGGCCGGCCGACTTTTCGGCCGCCTCCAATCGCGTTACGCCCAGCAACGCGCCGGCTGGCTGGCGGAATGGTTGGAGCGGGAACTGCTGGGCGATTTGCTGGCCGAGCTCCGCCGCGGCGAGGAAGTGCCGCGCGGCGATGCGTTTCGGGAAGTCGAAAGGCTCGCCGCATCGCTCGGCTCGGCTTGACTTCCGTGCCCAGTCATCCTGAGCGCAGCGAAGGATCTCCACACCACCGCCAGAGATGCTTCGCTGCGCTCAGCATGACGGAACGCCAACCTTGTTTTCCTCGATTCTCACGGAAAGGGCGTCTTCGGCCGCGGATGGTTGGGCAGCTTGGCCGGACGCCGCCGTTGCCACTCCCGATAGCGATCGCGCCAATCGGACGGCGACAGGCCGCGGGCCAACTCGCCGCGGCCGGTCAGCTCGAAAAGGGCTTGCACGTCCAGCACTTCGCGCCACGTGATGGTGCGCGACGGATCGGCCGCCACCGTGTCCAGGTAGGTCACGACCGACGCCGTCTGCTCGTCGAGCGGCAGCGGCGATCGCCAGCTCCAGAAGTGGGCCCAACGCTGCAACAGCTCCGGCCGGCCGCCGATTTCCTCGGCAAATGCCTGGCGCAGCGAGTCCCCGCACGAGGGCGCATCGAGATGGCTGGCCAAGTGAAGGTCGAACTGGTGGTTGCCGGTGCCCCATTTGTCGACCAGGTCGCCGATCATGGCGTTCGGATCGGGGTCCGTTTCGCAACGCACGATTTCCGCCTCGGCCTCCCGCGACGTGACCGCCGCGCCGATGCGGTAGAGCAACCATTGGCGCCGCAGCGGTTCGCGGCAGAGGTAGCACCAGACGGCCAGGCTCACCAGAGCCAGCAGCAGAATCGCCAGCAAGATATGCCGACAAACTCGCATGATTTCAGCATAACGAGATTCGCGGGTGGCGTAAATCGGGTGAACGGGGTCAGGGTTCGGGGGTCAGGGGTGAGAGTGAGCGGCCTGCCCCCCTTGCAGCGAGTTCGCCTCGCGTCGATTGTCTCACCGGCTGTGCTCCCTCAACCCTCAACCGTCAGTTCTGACCCCTGACCCCTGACCCCTGACCCCTCCCCCTGCCCCCCAAGAAAAAATACCGACGCGTTTGCCGCTCGGACGTGCAACGTGCTTAGGCACGCTACTGGGGCTGCGGCCCGAGGCCGCGATGAGCCCGCGAAATAGCAAGACGTCCTTCAGTGGCAAACGCGTCGTGGAGTACATTCACGCAGTCAGCGATCGGATGATCCTCCTGTGCTAGGGTAACTGGTTCTAGCCCGTGACGGTTGAGTGGGTCCTCCTGTGTTCGAGTTGTGAAACCTTAGTCCAAGCTACGAGGGCGGCCGCGGTCGAGGCGGATACGGTGGCATTGCCTGGTAGTCGACCAGTCCGGCCTGGATGTCCTCCTGTTGCTGGCGCAACTGTTGGCGGCGGCGAAGGGCACTCAGTTGGTTGCCGAGTGCCCCAGCCGGCGGCCCCGATCGCGGCAGCCGCATGCTTCGGGTATACACCCACGCATTGCGCAATGGTCCAATGGGACGGATCATGGGACGTGTGAACCCTGTCGTTGCGTCGCAAACTACGCGCGGCCGTTGTGAAGGGGCCTTTGAACTCGCGTCGTTTGTCTTGGTACTTCTATATGCCCGATAACTCAGCGAAGTCAAAACACGACTTGAGAAAATCACCACCAAAGCGCCGGAAATTTTCCCCGCCGCGCGGCACGACTCGCAAACGTCAAAAGGCTTCGGCAACCGGCAAAGTTGCGCGAGAAATCGGGACGATTGTGCGGAAGAAAGGGCGGGATATGGTTGCTGTCCGATACGATGGTGGCTCACGATGAACGACGAACTGAAACGGGACGCGCCCTTCGCGGCCGTCTCAACTCCATTTCGCCGCCCATTCCGGCACCGAAAGAGCTTGTATCGTTCCTTCGTCTGGGTACAATTGCGGCGAGGAGGAGGGGGCACGCAAAAACCAAACCTTAGCCTCAACGGTGGCATTATGAGCGATACAGGCGAAGCTCCCGCATCGAACGCGGGCCGTCCAACAGTGAATGTCGAAACGGATGACACGTCGAACGAGGAAGGACTCGCCGCGATCCTGTTGCGAGTGCTGGGAGTCTACTTTTTGGGGTGGGCCATCATCACGGGCGTCGAAGAGGCCGTGCGTCTTCTCATTGCCATCAGTACCTATAGCGCGGACAAAATCTTGCCGGGCCACTGGACAAGTATTGCGTATACCGCCACCGTATCCGCCGTCGGTGCCTATCTGCTCTTCGGGGGACAATGGGTGTTGGAAAAGGTATTGCTCCCCGTGGCGCCCAATCCGCAAAACGGCGAACATATCAATGACGAGCACGTTGCCTCCGGCGATCGGACAGCAACGGAAGGGTCTCCCGGCACGACTGTACAGTAGCTCAGCATCTGGTGACGCGATGAAAACGAGCACGCGATTCGGTCGGTGGTGGAACCGAGACGGACTTGCCGCACTGTTGTTGCGAATGCTGGGATTTTACTTCATGATGTTGGCTATCGTCTCAGGTATGAGGGAGGTCAACGACATCTCGCTCGTGGCCACTCGGTTCGGGTGGGACGAGTTGTTGCGGTGGATCGTCGCGATCGACTCCGCTCGCCTTGCCGCCGAGTTGGTCATCGGCACCTATCTTGTCCTCGGTGGACAATGGGTTTTCAACAAGGTGTTGGCTCCTATCGCCCGCCGTCCGAAGCAAGACGCATTTACAGACGGGGGATGAAACCCCGAGGCAAAATCGCCAACCCAACTGGAATATCGCACCGCTTTTCGTTACCATGAGGGGGCAGCCGCTCGGACGTATCCGAGCAAACTCCAAATTGAAGGTTCGACTTGTGTCTTTTGCAGGAGTCAATCCATGATGTTCCTAGTCCGTCCCCTCGGCGCGTTGGCAGTCCTTCTCGCGGGCGTGGTTCTGGCGTGCGGCGAGGATGCCGAGCCCATCAGCCCGCAAAAAGCCCCCATCCAACTCTTCAACGGCCGAAACCTCGACGGCCTCTACACCTGGCTCCAAGACGCCAAGTACGAGGACCCGCGGAAGGTCTTTACCGTCGAGGACGGCATGCTGCACATCTCCGGCGACGGCTTGGGCTACATCTGCACCAAAAAGCCCTATAAGGACTATCACCTGGTGGTTGAGTACCGTTGGGGCGGGCGAACCTGGCAGACGCGGAAGGCCGCGGCAAGGGATAGCGGCGTGATCGTCCATTGCGTCGAGCCGGATGGCAGCTTTGGCGGCGTCTTCATGGGCGGCATCGAAGCCCAGGTCATCGAGGGCGGCACCGGCGATTTGCTCGTGGTTCAGGGCAAGCGGGCCGACGGCAGCATCATTCCCATCTCGCTTTCTGCCGAGACCACGAAGGGCCGCGGCGCCGAGATTGTCTGGAAAAAGGGAGGCCAGCGGATCACGCTCGACCATTTCGGGCGGATCAACTGGTTCGGCCGCGACCCCGACTGGAAAGACGTCGTCGACTTCCGCGGCAAGCAGGACATCGACAGCCCCGGCCGGCAGTGGACCCGCTTGGACGTGATTTGCGACGGCGGCCACATCGTGTACCGCGTCAACGGCATCCTGGCCAACGAAGGATTTGACGTCTCGCCCTGCTCCGGCAAGATCCTCATCCAAACCGAGTTGGCCGAGGTCTACGTCCGCCGCTTCGAGTTGCAGCCGCTGAAGAAATAGCGCGATCCTCAGTGCTGAATCGCCAGTCCGGTATCGACCGCGCTGAAGTGGCTGCCGCTGGAATACTTGCCCGTTGACTCTCCCCAAGACCCCTCCCCGGAGCCCTTCCATGTTGCACCGCACGCTGCTTACGCTGGTTTCGCTGATCGCCGTCGTTGACGTGACCCTGGCCCAAAGCGGCGACTCGGCGAAACAACAACACGCCCTGATCGGCGCCGCGCCCGCGAACGCCGCGGCGGACATTTTCGCAGACCCTGCCAGGCAGTGGTTCCCCGAGGCCGGCCTGGGACTGTTCATCCATTGGGGCATTTCCTCCGTGGATGGCCACCACGAGCTTTCCTGGGGAATGATGGCCAACTGTCCTTGGAAAGCCCCCAAAGCCCTCACGCCCGAAGCCTATTGGAAACTTGCCGATCGGTTCCATCCCCAGCAATTCAACCCGGAGAAATGGCTTCAAGCGGCCAAGGACGCCGGCTTCGGCTATGCCGTGCTCACCACAAAACACCACGATGGCTACGCCCTGTGGCCCAGCGACTATGGTGATTTGAGTACAAAGACCAACCTCGGCGGTCGCGACCTGGTGGGCGAATACGTTGCCGCCTGCCGCAAGGTCGGTTTGAAGGTCGGACTCTACTACTCGCCGCCCGATTTCTACTTCAACCGTCAATACATGTCGTTCGGTTACGGCAGCAAAGGCACGCCCGAATCACCGCACTTGGGGCTCAAACACGAGCCGGTGCAGGTGCCCGACAAGCCGGCCGATTTCGCCGACAAGTATCTGGCCTATGTCAACGGACAAGTCACCGAGTTGATGACCCGCTACGGCAAGATCGACCTCCTTTGGTTCGACGGCGGCGCGGGCCCCAAAATGCTCTCCCAGCAGAAAATCCGCGCCATGCAGCCGGACATCGTCATCAACGATCGCGGGCACGGTCGCGGCGATTATGCGACCGGCTTTGAGTGCAGGTTGCCCACCCACCGGCCCCAGGGCTGCTGGGAGTACTGCGGCGGCCTGACCGGTTGCTGGGGTTACGTGCTCGACGACGAAAAGGGGGACCCCGACGCCTTGGCGGCCAACCTGCTGACCCGCCTGGCCATGTGTCGCGCCTGGGGCGGCAACGTGCTGGGCAACTGCGGTCCCCGTCCCACCGGTGCGATGCCCGATTGCTACTACGGCTGCATGGAGAAGATCAAGATCTGGATGGCCACGCGGCGGGAATCGGTGATCGGCGTGCAGGCCGGGCCGTATCCCGAACGGTCAAATATGCCGGTGACCGTGCGCGGCAAGACGTGGTACGCCCTGCTCCTGCCCGACGGGCACTGCACTGGCCTGGTCGTCTTCAAAGGCGTTGAAAGACCGCGGCACGCAACGCTTTTAGGGGCCGATGAAACCCTGAAAATCCGCTTCGACAATGGCACGCTGACGATTTCGGTCCCCGCGACTCTTCGGACGAAGTCCGTCGACGTCGTGAGGGTCGATTGGTAAGGCTTCGGCTCCCAGACGATGGCCCGGTGAGCCAGGAGTTGAAACGGTGACGCAGCTAGCCTCTCAAGACTAGTACCTTTTTCTAGAAGTTTCTGCCGGTGGAAACCAAGCCGCTTGCGGCTTCGCAAGGACTTGCCAGCGGCAAGAACTTTCCCGAAAGGCGTACTACCTGCGTCCTGCGCCCCCCTTCCGACGGACCTTTCAACTTGCCTAGCGGCTGATCTGGAACCGATGGATGGTCAAGGGCTCCATCCTCACTTCCAACGCCCCGTCAACCCAGGGCACATCACCTGCCGCCACAAAGCCGTCGCTGCCGCGTTTCATCCGTTGGCACTTGGCCGGGCCAGCGCCCTTCCGGCCGGCCAGTTGCAGACGAATGGTCTTCACCCGGTCCCGCGACTTGTTGGCCAGGTAGACCCGAACGGCTCCCGTGGGCTCGGCGACGGCATAAGCCGCGATCCATTCGTCCGCGGGCTGTGCGATGTCCAGCACCGAGCCGCGCAGCTTCAGGAGGTCGGAAAGCAGGCTCACCTTGCGGTCAAAACAGCGCAGGCGCTGGTGGGGCACGTCATAAATGTACAGCCCGCAATCGAAATGTTCCTGCCAATGGGGATGGATGGCGTGCGACATGAAATGGTAGTACGTCCAGCCGACGTTCCGCGTGTTGAGCAGACTCACCATGTCCAACAGCCAAACGGAGTCCTCCATCTCGGGCACCTCGTGGACGCAGCCGAACTCGCCGGCGAACAAGGGGACATGGTGCCTGTCGGCGAAGTCGAGCGCCGCCCGCCATTGCTCGACGAGCATCCGCCGGTTCCACCATTTCCCGCCGAACTCGCCGGGATAATGATAGGTGCCCTGGTCGGCGAGCCATAACCGCTTCTGGCAATGGAACGCGTGCGGCTCGTAGAAGTGAAAGCTGTACCAAGTGGTCACATCGCCCGTCGGTTCAAGGCCGCCGAAGCCGCCGGGATGGCACCCGTTGAGGCAATCGATGATGATCGGCTTGATGGCGTCGACCTGGCGAATGGCCGCGGTGACGCGTTTGGCCAGCTCATTCCAGCGGCGGTCGCGGTTGGCCCAGGGGGGAGACGGCTCGTTGCACGGCTCATAGGCCAGCACTTGAGGGTTGGCTTTGAAACGCCGCGCGATTTCCTGCCACACCGCACACCACCGCTGCTGAAGTTCCTCGCTATCCCAAAACTGTTTGCTGCCGTCCTCCATGCCGAACACCGCATGGAGGTCGAAAATACACTTGATGTGATACTCGCGGCACCATCGAACGAACCTCTCGATTCGCGCAAAACCCTGCTCCGAGTATTTTCCCGGCCGGTCGCGGTCCTCCAGGCTGCCCTGCTCGATGCCGCAGCGAATCGTGTTGACGCCCATCTGGGCCGCCAACGCCAGATGCTCTTTCTTCATGTCGACGAGCGACCCGTAGCAGCCGGTCTCTCCTTATGGGGGCTGATGCCCTCGGGCGGTTCCGCCCGGCCCTCCTTGAATTGCCAATGCACGCCGCGAATGGCTGGTACGGCATGAAGCACTCGCGTTGGGTCGATCCGGAGCGTCTCGATCGCATCGCGTAGCGGAACTGGTGCGCCGGCAGGCGGGCGAGCGGTGTTTTCGCGGCCCTGCCCCGGTTCGGCTGTGTTGGCCAACGGAGGCAACAGCAGCCAGCCCAGAACCAGCAGCGTTGCCCCGCCTCCCAAGATCCCGCGGCTGTGCAAACGCATGGTATCCCCCGCTATTTTTCCTATGACATCTGTCCGAACACGCTCCCGGCAGTGACTGCTCTTATCGTAGCGACGACGTACGCGCGTCACAAGCTATCACGCCGAATCACGCCGAATCTCCTGCTCAGATTCCTTGCCGAGAGAACGAAAAGGAGAACAAGAACGGGGCGGGGCCGGGAGTTGAAACGGAGACGCAGCTAGTATGTGAATCGGCCGGCACCTACGACTGGATTACAAGATCAGCATGGCACTCTGGGCATACGTAGTCGCCGTTTTTCATACAGATCAATTGGAGACGACGGCAACGTCTACAGAAGATAATCTGCTGGTTTGGTTTCCCGTAATGCTTCTCAAAAAAATCATCTATTCGAGCCGCTAGCTTGGAGAATGGATGGTGAGGTTCATGCGTGCTGGCCCGTAGTAGTGGTAGTGAATGTTGAAATGGCGGGCCACGGAACGGCCTTTTAGGGAATGCTAAGGTATGGAGACCAAAATCAGCATCACCGTTCTTACCAAATTCAAATGGAAGTAGTTGATAGCCGAACTTCTCACACCTTAGCTCCGATATCTTCGTACTGACTGGCCGGACCAAAGCATCTGGCGGAAACCCATTTTTGCTGAAATAACCAGCCTCACAGATGTAAGCGTCCAGCAAGGACACATCGGGGCAACCAAACTTTCTGTAGGTCCGGAGTTGGTTGACTGTCTTTTCAATTTTTCCGGCCTTCAGCGATCGGCACGTTCCGTCCCGGCAGATCAGGCTGACCTTGACTTCCCAAGTCCGATAAAACCAACCATAAGCAGGAGGATCATTACGCAGACGAGCTAGAATATCTATGTCGCTTTTGAACTCTCCGCCCGTCCCAAGGTCCATCGGTATATTGACAGCAAACCACTGCCAGATGTGGCCGTCGGCCAGGGTCGAATAAAGCGGCAGTAAAGACAACACCCGCCAAATGGTTGCTTTTTCCTGTACTGCGATTCTGATTCAAAGAGCGTCAACCTTTTACCTCCTTTCTTGCACGTCCGGTATTCGCCCCGTTTCTTGACACCTCTTGGCCGCGGCAAGTTCGCTGCGAGGAATGGGGACCGCGTGAAAAATCCGGGTGGGCCTCGGCCACGCAAATTCGCCGAACGGTTGGCGAAGCTGTGACCAGCCCTAGCGACAGCGAAAAAGGGTCAGGAAGGCGAATCGTCAGCCACCAGTTTACGACGCCGAGACAATCGGTCAACTGGCGATGGTTGCGATACGTTTCCACCGGCGTCTTGCGCAATGCCCATCACCGAGGGGGTGTTGCAGCGTTCTGCCATGGACGGACTCGGCGGTCGCGAATTCCACGCCTTGAGATAGATGCAATTTGCGTAGATGAATACGCTATATGCGTAAGAAAACGTTGATCGGCGTTGTTTTGCCATCCGGCGACGGTCTCAGGAACCACTATTGTGCTCCCCGCCGCCGCAGCGGCTCCTGGCAACTTGTCCACCGGCCTGTCCATCTCGATTTCAGCCAAACGGCGGCGTTGTACCCTGCCGCACGGAAACATGGCCGCAAAAGAGCGCAAAGATCGCAGAGATCCCTTTGTGTTCCCTGCGTTCCTTCGCGGCTATTTCTCCGGCCGGAACCCGCCCCAGTCGAGATTGCCGCCCTTCGTCTTGCTTGTACAGCACGGAAACATGGCCGCAAAAGAGCACAAAGATCGCAGAGATCCCGGCAAAACCTCACGCCAAGGCGCAAAGATGCAAAGAAGAAGACGAATCGGCAGCGGCCACTTCTGCGACCGGCTCTAAATCATCCTCCTGAAGACTCCCTTTGCGCCTTAGCGCCTTTGCGCGAGCTTTTTCGTCACGCCCCAATAATAATGCAAAAATCGCCTTCTTTGGCGGCCGTTCCTGCGGGCAAAATTCCGTTGAAATCAGGCCAGCCACTCTGCTATCTCGCGGATGAATCGAGACGGCCCGTGGGCCGTTCTCGTCCCCGGCGACGGCCGGCCGATCCTTGGCAATTCGCGTTCTGCGCCCCGGAGAGCCGAGTTCGCAAGGCCGGCCTCCTCTTCACCTGTTACCGCGGTAAAACACCTCGCCTCGTGCCTGCGTGTGACCGTCGAACGCGAGAATCCTGCGATCAGAGTTCCCCTGGAGCCCGCGGGAATCGACCGCTTGTGGCACACCTTCGTCGGACGGCGGAAATTCTTCTTGTTCATGGCAGTCCCTGGAACGTGCAGGGAAGTGGCCCGTTCCGCCGTCAGGTTGTTCGCGGCGAGTGAAGAGGGGCAGCCCGTTGGCAAAGGTTGTCCTTGCCGGCATTGCCCAAACAACGCCCTTTCGAGGCCCGGAACGATCGACCAAGCTCGACGTCAGTGTAAGGCGGAAAAAGGGAAAAAGGGGAAGCATTCTTCAAAAAGGCTTTTCGTTGGGATGGCAGTTGTACTGCCATCCCTTGCTTTCCCACGACGGGGCGGCAGTACAACTGCCGCCCCATCGCAGAGGCTTCTCACTGTCTCTTTTCCTTTTTCCCATCCTTCCCCTTTCCCCTTCCTTACGCTCCACGGACCTTCGCAGACCGTGAAATCTCTTATGTTCCAACGACTTACGTCAGGAAACGGTTGTTTACGGACTTTCTCCAATGTGACGCCGGAAAACCGCTCGTAAGTCCCTGCGGGGAAGCTGTTTACCTACATTGTCTGAAAAGCGCGCGCCCCGGGGTGCGGCCGCAAAAACGCAAAACCCCACGCCGCTTTCTGTGCAGAACACCGCCCAACCAGATTCGTTTAGCCGGCGTGCTTGCACGCCGTGAACGTCGGACGAGTTTCAGCCAATTTCCGCGGCGTGCAAGCACGCCGGCTAAACAACGATGTCAGACAACATAGCGCCGCGGTGTTAGGAATGGCTGCTCAACTCGTGCACCGCTCGGACGAGCGCCTGCACGTTTTCCACCGGCGTCTCGGGCAATACGCCGTGGCCCAGGTTGAAGATGTGGCCCGGCTGGCCGGCCGCCTGACGCAAGATCTCCTTCACGCGGCGGCGGATTTCCAAGGGGGTGGTCAAGAGAACCGCCGGATCAAGATTGCCCTGAATCGCCTTGTCGTGACCGATGGCCCGCCAGGCATCGTCCAAGCGGATCCGCCAGTCGACGCCCACCACCACGTCGCGGCGCCGCTTGCCAAAGGCCTCGCCCAAAAGCGGCAGCAAGGCCGGGTTTCCGGTGGCGAAGTGAATCACCGGCACGCCCGGCCTGAGCGACTCGATCACCGAGCGGACGTGAGGCAGGACGTAACGCCGGTAGTCGTCCACGCCCAGGCAGCCCACCCAACTGTCGAACAATTGCACGAGCTGCACGCCGGCGTCGATTTGGGCGTTCAAGAGCAGCGTGGCCGCCCGGGCCAAGCGTCCCATCAGGGCGTCCCACGCGCCGGTGTCGTTGTACATCAGCGTCTTGACGCGGCGATAGTCACGGCTCGCGCCCCCCTCGACCAGATACGCCGCCAGCGTGAACGGGGCGCCGGCAAAACCGATCAGCGGCAGGGCCTCGGGCAGGCCGGCCCGCGTCTTGCGCACCGTCTCGATCACGAAACCGAGCGGCTCGATGCTTTCCAGTTCCATCAGGCGGTCGACGTCGGCCGCGCTGCGGATGGGATTGCCGAGCACGGGCCCGTCGCCGGAGGAGAACTCCAGCGAAACGCCCATCGGCTCGAGAATCAGCAGCAGGTCGGAAAAGAGGATGGCCGCATCGACGCCCAGCCGCTCGACGGCGTCGAGCATGACCTCGGCGGCCAGCTCGGGCCTCTTGCACAGTTCCAGGAAGGGAGTGGTTCGCCGCAGCTCCCGATATTCGGGCATGTAGCGGCCGGCCTGCCGCATCAGCCAGATCGGCGTCCGCGGGGCCGCCTGGCGGCGCGCGGCCAAAAGCATCGGACTGTCGAGCCAAGCGGGCGCGGGCATGTCAGACCTTGCGGGAAACCGGTGGCGATGTGAAGCGTCAAGCCAAACGCCGCGTCATTCTGAGCGCAGCGCAGAATCTAGCTGAAATCAGGCGAGATCCTTCGCTGCGCTCAGGATGACAACGGTTTCCCGCTCAGGATAACATTTCAGGCTAGTCCAAGAACCCTACCAGTTCCTGGCTGCGCGAGGGCTGTTGCAGCTTGCGGACCGCCTTGGCTTCAATTTGGCGGATGCGCTCGCGGGTGACCTTGAAGATGTGCCCGACCTCTTCCAAGGTGTAGCTGTAGCCGTCGCCCAGACCATAGCGGAGCTTGATGATTTCCCGCTCGCGGTAGCTGAGCGTTTTGAGCACCTTGGCGATGCGGTTGCGGAGCATGCCCTGGGCGGCGCCGATGGCCGGGCCCTTGGCCGCCCCGTCGGGAAGCAGGTCGCCGAAATGGCTGTCCTCGCTGTTGCCCACCGGGCGGTCCAGGCTGATCGGGTAGCGGCTCATGGCCAGCACCCGCCGCGCCTCGTCGACGCAGGTGTCGCTGGCCTTGGCGGTTTCCTCGATCGTCGGCTCGCGGCCGAGCTTCTGTAGCAGCTTGCGCGAGACGTTCCGCACCCGCGACATGGTCTCGACCATGTGGACGGGGATGCGGATGGTGCGGCTCTGGTCGGCCACGGCGCGGGTGATGGCCTGGCGGATCCACCAGGTGGCGTAAGTACAGAACTTGAAGCCGCGGCGGTATTCGAACTTATCGACCGCCCGCATCAACCCGGCGTTCCCTTCCTGGATCAGGTCGAGGAAACTCAGGCCGCGGTTGCGGTACTTCTTGGCGATCGAGACGACCAGCCGCAGGTTGCCCTCGGAAAGGCCCCGCTTGGCCTCTTGGTACTGGGCGTAGATCTGCTTGAGATACGCCACGCGGTTCCGCAGGCTGGTGGGCGACTCTTGCGCGGCCCGCAGGATGTTCCGATACTCGGCGATCCACGGCTCGCGCTGTTTGCCGCGCGATTTGCCGTTCGAGGCATCGCCCTTGTACTGGCGAATCCGCTCGCGGAGCTCGTCGACCCGGCGGCTGAACTCTTCCAGGGTCTTGATCATCGGCTCGATGCGCTGCGTGCGCAGGCCGAGTTCCTCGATCAGGTGCACGGCGCGGCGGCGGCGGCGGCCCAAGCGCCGCCAGGCGGCCCGGCGCTGCGCCGCGGCTCGCGACTTGCTGGTCACGATGTTGTAGTCGCGCTGGTTGCGCTTGAGCAGAGTTTCCAGCGTGCGCAAATTGTGCGGCAGGCGACCGAGGATTTGGTGCTTTTCGAGTTGATCGGTTACGGAGACCTGCACGGTGCGATCGAACGGCAGCTCGCCGTCCTGGACGCGGCGCAGGACCTTGACGGCGGTCTGCGTCACGTAATCGCATTCCAGCACTTTATGTCGGAACCGCGCCCGGGTAAGCTCGATTTGCTTGGCCAGGGCCACTTCCTGCTGCCGGGTCAACAGCGGAATCTCGCCCATCTGGGTCAGGTACATCCGCACCGGATCGTCGGACCACGATTCGTCCTCGACCCCGGCCAGCAGATCCTCGGCCGTAACGTCCAGCTCCGGATCATGCTCTTCATCATCCTCCAAGACGGCCCGGTCCAAATCGTCTTCGACATCCAACGTCTCGATCGGATCTTCCACAAGCTCGAGCGTTTCCTCTGCCTGCGAGATCGGATCGTCGTCTAAGCCGTCTAACAGTGCGTCGTACAAAATGCTACTCCTCAAGTGAGTTCAAGCTAACGGGCCAGTGTGTGTATGAGTGGGCGCACGAGTTCCATTATCCAAGGGGGAACAACCAAAAGCCAAAAAATTCTACCACCGAATTCCTGCGCGGCTGCCCCGTGCCGCGATTTGGCAAAGGATTCAGCCTGCGGGGAGAATTCGTTCGCGCCCTAAGAACCCCAATCGTTCCAGAATCCCTCCGACGGCCGACATCGCGGTCGCCGCCTTCGATCGAATTATGGTCGACCGATTAAAGTCGGACCCCGGCACTCCGACAGGGCATCAAGCTTTTCAGATGCGCACTCCCCCGTCGTTTGGCAACATGTGGTTTGTGCCAAAAGGGATGCACCTTCACGCCCGCAGGCTAATTGATGCGCAGACTGCCATTATACCGCCACCGATACTTATTGTAATCGATGCCGTACCCGAGTCCAGCGGATACGGGGCCAGCCGCCCAAAAAACCGGTCGCCGCCACAAGCCAGCACCCCGAGAATGTTAAGCTAGGTAGTCTGCGGTATATGGTAAATGTGTCATCGATGCGGAGAAAACCGAGGATCCCAATGGTCGATGCGTTTCGGCTGTTGAAAGCGGACCGAACTCCTCTCCTGGACGCAGTAATTCGCGTGGTCAAAATGGAGAATTGCTTGGCCGGCGGCGTGCCTCCCGGTCGGATCGCCGGGTAACACGGCGGACAAGTCCGCCCGCTGCACGTTCCGGTCTTCGGCCGCCACGATCCGTTACTGCGTTCGTCTGCCTCGCAGCGGAGACCGTGGAACGGTAAACTGCAATAATACGGTCTCAATTTGCCATTTCTCCGGAGTGTGTCCCTGTGAGTGCCAAGTATTTGTTGCCGTGCTCCTGCGGTCGACACATTGTGGTCGAAGCGCGTCAAGCCGGACGAACCCTGGTGTGCGGGTGCGGAGCGTCGCTATCGGCCCCGACCTTACTCGCGATGACCGCGTTGGAGCCGGCCCCCCCGGAACCGCTGCAGACGCCGGCTTCATCCAGTTGGGGATGGCAAGAGCGTCTGCAACTCTTGGGGATCTTGATGGTGGTCACGGCGTTAGCCGCCGAGGCGTGTTTGCTGATCGCGCGGCCCACGTCGCGCTTTGACGTCGTTGATCCGGAAGTGATACGGCAGGCGGCAAAGACTTTCACGCCCTCGCACACGTGGGACATGTGGGAACTGATGAAGAAAGGGCTGGATCGCCGCACGGACCAGGAATACGCGGCCGCTGTGGATCGTTTCCATATGCGGCAGGTAGCGGTCGGCCTGCTCGCCTTGGCCGGCATTGCCATGGTCGCGGCAAGCGCATTGGGGGCCCGCCATAAATAAGTAGCACAGCCGCCCTCGGCTGTGCCGAGCAGTTCTCACAGCCGAGGGCGGCTGTGCCACGTTTCGAGTTCTTAGCCGAACAAAGAAGGAGCCATGACCACGCAAGACTTGACGCAAGAACTGGAAGCGGCGCTGGCCGAACTGCCCACGTTCGACGTTCACACCCACCTGGTCGGCGGGCGGCTGGGCGCTCGGGGCCTGCATGACATTCTGCTCTATCACATGGTCGTCAGCGATCTGTACGCGGCGGGCTGTCCCAGCGGCACGCGGCTGACGCAATATCCTGGTTGGCCGGATGTGAACGAGGCCCACGCGCGCCTTGCCGAGGCCGTGCCGTGCCTCCCCCGCGTTCGCAATACCAGTTGCACGTGGATGATGCGGACCATCCTCCGCGATTTGTACGGCTGGGAGCAACCGATCACCACGGACAACTGGCGGCGTCTGGACGCGCTGATTCGCGAGCGGGCCGACGACCGCGGCTGGCACCACTCGATCCTGGATCGCCTGAACATCCGCCGCACATGCACGGAATTCGCCCGCCGCGAGGGAGGCCGCGACGACCAGCGGCTGCAATATAGCCTGGAATGGGCCTTCTTCACGCGCTCTCAGTGGGGCGAGTTTGACACGGCCCTCTACGAGTTGGAACGCTGCTGGGGGCGGCAGCCGAAATCGCCCTCGCCGATCGGCAGCCAACGCCCGCCCACCGAGCGAACTATCCGCAACCTCGACGACCTGCATGCCGCATTGGCCCATTACGTCAGTGCCATTCCCTACGAGCAGTTGCTCAGCACGGCGACCGGATTTTCGACCGACATCGACTATCGCCTGGTGAGCGACGACGAGATGGCGGCCGCCATCGAACGTCGCGATCGGGCGGGCGCCGCCGAGCGTGACACCTACGCGTCCTACGTCAATGAGGCATTTTTGACCGCGCTGGAAGCCCGGCCGGAGCGATTGGTCTTCCAGTTCAGCGTGGGCGCCGAGCCGCTCCCCTACGAGACCAGCAGCATCTTGCGACAGCGCACGATCCAGCAGTTGGGCGACATGATGAGCCGCCATCCGCGATTGCAGTTCCAATGTTTCCTCGGCACGCGACACGCCAACCAGGCTTTTTGCACCCTGGCGCGGGAATTGCCGAACCTCAGCCTGGCCGGCTATTGGTGGCACAATTTCTTTCCCGACGCGGTCCGGCAGGTCATGTCCGAGCGGCTGGAGATGCTTCCGGTCAGCAAACAGGTGGGATTCTTTTCCGACGCCTATTGCCTGGAGTGGACGTACGGCAAGGCGGTCTTGGTGCGCAAGCTGTTGGCTCGTGTTTTGGCCGATAAGATCCGGCACGGCTGGTACACGCGGGACGACGCCTTGTCGATTGCCGCAAGCATCGTGTACGATACGCCGCGGACTTTGCTCGGCATGGTGCCCTATCGATGAAGGTCGGGCGGCGCGAGTGCGATGACCGCGCCACCTTAATCATGAGGAGGTGTGCGATGACCGAACCCAACCGCCCGGGGCCCGCGGGATCGGCGGGCAAGGCAAATTCTCCTTCCCCAGCCGCCAAGCTTAGCGGCCATTCGCCCGCGGCAGAGCGGTCCGAAGACGCGGAGGCGTCGGTTTTTCGGGTGACGCCTGCCACCGGTGGCATCGACGTCGGGGCCTTCACGCAACTCCTGACGGCCGCCCAGCAATGCGGGATGCTCGCCAATGCCGACGCCATCCTTACCGCCCGCGATCGGGAGTTTCGCCTGGGACGATACCAGCGGGCCTTCGATGTGATCGAGGGTTTGTACCTGCAACTGAACTCCCAAGCGGCACGACGCCAAGCAGATTGGCGGCGGCAAGAAATGCAATACAAGTCTGGCGTGCTGAAGCTCACTCCCAAAGAGTGGCAGCTCAAGCAGCGTCAGGAGACGGAACTCATGCAGCGGGTGGACCGGGCACGCCGCCAGTTTACCCGTTTGCTCGACGGGTTGCGGGTGCTGCGGGCGTCGCAGCCCGAGTAAACCCGCCTGCTGCCGTGGCCTGGCCCCTGCGCCGCCAACAGTTTTTCCACCTGGGCAGTGTCTTCCTGCCAGTGCTGCGAGCGGGGGGGAAGGCCCAGTTTCGACCGCATTTCTCCGCGTCTTTCGGGCGGGGCCTACCGGCAGCGGGAGCGATCGCTAGAGGATCGCCTGCCGGGCGCGGTAGAATGCTAGGCGGTCACCCACGTCAGGGTTCGTAGGCTGGGGCCGGTCCGGGTTCTCCACAGCCGAGAGAAGACGGGACGCCCAGCCTACGAGCGTTTTTGAAGGGCCCCTCTTGCCGTTCGAACGATGGAAAACTGCGCCATGGAAGAACACGCGACGCTGCTGGCCGAGACTGCTACGGAATACGTCGGCCGCTGGAACCGATTGGTCAGCACCACCAACTGGGAAAAAGGCCGCATCATCCACGAGTGGCGCGAGGCCCTGCGGCAAGCCGGCGCCCCATCGGCGAGCTTTACCGACGACGCCTGGAGCCGGCAGGTCGGCGGCGTCACCCCGCAGCACGTCGGCCGCTTACGCCGCGTGTACGAGCGATTTGGCGCCGTGTTCGGCGAGTATGCCGGGCTTTACTGGAGCCATTTCCAGGCCGCCTGCGACTGGCCCGACGCCGAAATGTACCTCGAAGGCGCCTTGCGGAGCGATTGGTCGGTCTCCCGCATGCGCGAGCAACGCTGGGAGGCGATGGGCGGCTCGCCGGAGTCGAAACCGTGCGAAGCCGACGTCGTCGTCACCGAGCTGGACGAGGACGTATCGGCCGGCAATGACAACCAGATGCCGGGCACGATCGCGGCATCGCTGGACGAAGTCCGCGATACCGACGAACCGTTCGACGACGAACCTCGGCAGCGCGAAGACGAGGAAGCGAGCACGTCGGTGCGCATTCCGCCCGTGGCCGACGCCCCGTCCGCGCCGCTGCTGCGTCCCTTCGAGGCGTTACCGCCCTTGCCGTCGGACCTGAACGAAGCCTTCGAGATGATGAAGCTGGCGATTCTGGGTCACAAGGTGTCGGGCTGGCAGGAGATCGCCCGCGACGACGTGCTTTCCGTGTTGGAATCGCTCCGTCAGTTGGCCCTCGCCCCGGCGGAGTGAATGACGCGGCAACCGCTTCACTGAGCTATCGCGGCGGCGTCGACCAGCCGTGGACCATCCATCAGCTTGACATACAGTGCCACCTTGGCCTTCGCACCCAATTCGGCCAGGCTGAGCTTCGTCGCGGCCCGCGCCGCGGCCGACACGAGCGATTTCCCCTCGGCGTCGCACACGTGAACCTGCCAGGCCGGGCGGGGGCCGCGAACCGCAACCTCGATCGCGCGGCCCGCCGGCTTCACTACCAAGCGGGCGGGCATTATCGCCAGGCAGGTCACGTCGTCCCGCAAGAGGAACGTGTGGGCCTCGGACGCTTCTCCGACGCGCTGCAGTTCGGCTTTCCAGCCGCGCAACAGGTCGAAGACGTGCTCGTGGGGGCCGACGTTCAAGGAGAGCACCGGCCCGGCAAAGCTGTGCCCCGTCGCGTTCAGCAGCGTAAACAACGTCTTCTCGCCGGCCCAGAAGCGGTTGGCGTAGACCCGGCGGGCGAGCGTGGGCACGAGCGGCTCGCAGTCGCGGCTGGCAAACACGTCTTCGTTCTCGCGGAGCACGTTGTACATCGGCCAAGAATAGTGGGCGCCGAAATTGCCTACCGCGTTCCAGAAGCACCGCTGATAACTGCCGTGGGACCGTTGCGGATCGAAGACCAATTCGTAGGCCTTGCACTCGGGGAAGTAAAACCGCTGCGTGTTGCACTCCACCGGCCGCAACTCGGTGGCCTCGACACTGAGGTCGTAGGTAATGCAGCCTTCGAGGAAGGGGAGCAAAAAGTCGTAGCCCGGATGCTCGGTCATCAGCACCGAGCGGGGGTTGACTTCGTCCATCGCCTGGCGGACCAACCTGGCCGACTCGGCCGTGGCCCGCAGCCATTCGGTGTTGCCCCGCTCGGCGAACGTGTGCCGGTGCGACTTGCTGAAGCAGGCGGAGCCCATGTGGCCGTGCTCGTCCAGGCGGACGCCGTCCGCGCCGGTCTCGCGGAGGACGCGGCGAATGGTGTCGGCCGTCCACCGCCGGTACTCCTCCACGTCGAGGCACATCCGCCAGGAGTTATAGGGCTCGATGTGCTTGCCGTGGGCATCGACCACGCCCCACAGCTTGCCGTATTTTTGGCCGCAGCGGCTCGCGCGGTCGACGCGCATGGGATCGGTATAAAGCGTGACGACCGTGCCGCTCCGTTGGCAGGAGCGGACGGCGTCGCGGAAGGCGGGCAGCCCACCCCAGCGGCGGTTGTAGCCGTCGTAGTCGCCGGGGTTGTTACCGAACATTACCCGGCCGGTGACAGGGTCCTTGACGAGATAGGGGTTCCACGATTTCTGGTCCTCGGCGTCCCCTTGCTTCTGGAACTGATCGAGTGGCGTTCCGCCCGGCCCGAACGTCGCCCACTCCCACCAGGACATCAACTCGATGCAGTCGGTCCGCGGCTGGAGAAAATCGGTGCGGTATTTGCCGTCGCGGAACAGGACATCCTGCGCCCAGCCGGCACACATCATGCAGACGACCGGCGTGAGCTTCGATGGATAGGGGCGGAACTTCCACACCCGATGGCACCAGTCGGCATACGCCCGCAGAGCCGCGTGCCAATCGCCGGCGTGGGCCCGGAGGGCGGCATCCTTGGCGGCAAAGGTTTCGCCCGGGCCGCGGGTCCGTCGCAGGTATTCATAGGCCACGCTCGTGCCCGGCACCTTGGCCAACGAGTTGGTCCACTTGAACTCGTCGCTGGTGGGCGTTTTGGCCGCATCGCCGTTGGTTTCCGGCTGGCCGGAAATGTATTTGCGGAGGGCGAGGACTTTGTAGCGGCCGTCTTCGTCCGTCGACCGGATAGCCAGTCCCGCGCCGCGCGACGGACTGAACAGGTCCATCAATTGATACAAAGCCGCATAGTCGCCATAGCCGCGGCGGATGGTCGTCGGGGCGTCGGAGATAATCCCGCCGCCCCAGGGGAAATAGTAGTAGTCGGCGGCCGGCTTGTCGGACAAGGCCAACCCGGCCAGATGCGGAAAGGCGAGCTTGAAATCGAGCGGCTTGGCAGCGCGGTTGGTCACCGTGAGGCCCATCCGCAACTCGTCGTCAATCCATGCCGAGAAAATTGCTTCCAGCCCGATCGGCGGGCAGGCGAGCACGGCACGAAAGCCCGGCTTTCCTTCCAGCGGCATAATCGATTGGCACGCGAAGTCCCGCGATCCGGCATAGCGTTTTCCCTCGACCTCGACGAGCCACAGGGCGCAGTCGTCCGAACGGCGGGCCATCTCGGCCGCCGCAAGTTCGTTCCAGAGCGACACGAGCCGCAGCTTGCCGCCGGCGCGGCTGAACCGGCACCGCAGGTTCGCATTTGAGAGCCGAATGTCTTCCCCCTCAATCGTACAGCCTGGCCGGCGCTGGGCCGCTCGGCCCCGGGGCGATTGGATGAGCGGGCACATGTCCACCGGCCCGGTGACAGGGTGAAAATCCTCGGTCGCCGACAAGCGGACCGATTGGACGGCCAAGTTGGCCGGCAATTGCACGCCGCTAGGCACCGTGGCCAACGGCGGCCGGAGCGTCGATTGGTAGTGCGGCCCGCGGGCTTTCTCCACCGCGACGGCGGTGCTGCTCCGGGCATCGAGCCAACGCAGTTCGAATGGCCGCTCGCCCGCCGTCTCGACCACGATCGTCAGGGGCGATAGCCGGTCAAATCGCCGCGGGTCCCATTCGATGCGGAGTTGCCCGGCGTGCAATCCAGCGTAATCGAACAGCTTCCGCCGATCTTCCGTCGGGCCGCCCGGGCGCCAGGTGGCTTCGAGCGGCTTTTGGCGAGTGAACAGGTAGAGTCGGACCATGTACTCGCCCGTACCCCCGTCGGGCCCCGTGATACGATCTTGTTGCCAGGGAGCCCCCTTGCCGAAACGCACCCAACTGTTGCGTCCCGGCACCGTGTTGTCGATGCCGAGGTACAGGTAGTCGTCGGGCTTCTTTCCCGGCGGAACGACGAGCCGGAAGATGATCTCGTTGGCGCCGCGGATCAGTTCGTCCTTGGGGATCTCGAAATCGTGCCAGCGGAAGGAGCGCTCGGCAGACTCGTGCTCCTTGTAGACGGGCACGCCGGAGTTGTTGGGCACCAGGTGTGGCTTTCCGTTGACGACGATCTCGAACGCCTCGTCCAGACCGTTGGTCGTCTTGGCGTCGTGCCAAGAGTAGTCGCGGACGGTGAAGAAGACGGAGAGCCGCGCCCGGCGGCTCGACTGCCAAATCTTCTCGGGCACGGCGCTGAGGTCCAGCACTTTCTTGGCCCAATAATCCGGACCGCGTTGGAAGGTCATGCCTGTGTACGTTCCCCCCCAGAGGCCCGCGTCGTCGTGGACGACGTAGACGCCGGGAGAGACCGGTTCGACCGTCGAGGGGACGGCCGAGGCCCGCGAGCCCAGGGCCGCGAAAACAAACAGAAAGAACAAAGCGGACAGAAGACGGTGTTTCACGGCCGTGGTCTCCGATGGATCGACGGGCAATCAGCACAGAATGTGAACGGTGGGCGGGAAATCGATGCTATTTCGCGGCCGGCGGCAAGCCGGCCGAGTTGGGTTCGTCAACAAGATAGCGTAACCGCGGCACGTGCGGCGGGCAAGCTTGTCGGCCGTGCGACAGGCAGAAACGGCACGCCGGTAGGTGGAACGGCACAGAGTCCGTTCCCTGCGGCGCTGTAGGAGGCGGGACTACGCGGCTAACGAGACTGACGATTCTTCTTCGTAAAAAACCTCGTTCTCATCATCTTCATCTTCGTCGGCATCCGCGTGGCCGGCATCGGCATCGTCGGCCGTCGAGCGGTCGGAAGCGAAGCCGCCGACCACGAGCAGGTTCGGCAGCAAGAGGGCGTTGAACATGCAGCAGCCCATGGAAATCGTCAACACGCGGCCGAGGCTTTGCAGCCCTTGGTGATTGGCGATCATCAGGGCGCCGAAGCCGACCATGGTGGTCAAGGTATTCACCACGACGGCGACGATGACGGCGTTACCCGCCCCGCGATATGGGCCGCGATGGCAGCGCATCTCGTGGATCAGGTTGATGCCGCTCTCCATGCCGATGCCGAGCGTCAGTGGCAGCACGATGATGTTGGCCGGGTTGAGCGGGATGTCCAAAAGCCCCATCAATCCCAAGGTCTGCAACAGGCCGACGCCCATCGGCAGCGCGGCCAGCAGGGTGTAGTTGAGCCGGCGGAAGTCAAACAGCACGACGGGAATGATGACCAGCAAGGCGTACCAGGCGGCTTGTTCGAAACTGCGCTTCATGTGCCGCGAGGCCTCGTAGACTTGCATGGGGTTGCCCGTCGCCTCGGGGTCGACGGTCCGCACGTCGTACACGAATTGCCGCATGGGCTCCATGTCCCAGATGTTGGCCTTGCTATAGACTTGCATCAGGTAGCGGCCCGTCCGACCGACGAAGCGCGTGGCGATCGGCTCCGGCAGATCGGACAACTGTGGCGGGCTGGGCGCCGATACCTCCTGAAGTTTGTGCAGCCGCGCGAGCAGATCGCCGGCCATCGTCTGCTGATATTCGTGGATGCGGCGGTTGAACTCGTCGGGGGGGATCTGCCGCAGCATGTCGCGCAGCCGTTGCAGTCCCGCGGCAGCCTGGCCGGCCGCCGACTGCGACAAGAGCATCCCTTGCGCGGCGGCAAGCATCTGGTCCAAATCGTTGTGCGGGGTGACGGGAATCTCCGGCACCTGATGCGGCAGGTTGGCCAATCGCTGATGGATGCGCTCGATGATCGGCCGTTTTTGCTCGACGCCGGCAGGCAGTTTCGTGGCCACCTCGACTACCCGCTCCACCGAGGGCAAGCGGAGAAACTGTTCCTTCTTCGCGGCCACTTCTTCCGGCGTGGAGGCCATCGACAAGGCGAACCATGCGCTGCGGTTGGTGCTGTCGAACAGTTTGTGCTCGAGTTCGACCGATTTCAGGCCCACGGGTTCCAGGTGCAGCAGATTGTAGTCGTAGCGGAGGTAGTGCATGCCCACGGCGGCGACGGCCGTGATGACGACCGTTCCGAGTAACGTGAGCCGAGGGTAGGCGAACAGTGGCGACAACCAAAAGCGAAGATTCAGCGGGGCGGGCAGATTCTCCTTCACGCCATCGGAGTCGCACAGGCGGATCATCGCCGGCAAGAGCGCGGCCTCGGCCAGCCAGCAGAGCATGACTCCGCCGCCGGCGATTATGCCCAGTTGTGCCACGCCGGGAAACTCGGTCATCCAGGCGGCGAAGAAGGCGATGGCCGAGGTGAGCGCGCCGGTCAGAATGCCGGGTCCCGTCAGCGCGGCCGTCTCCAGCAGGGCTTGGCTCGTGGAAACCGTGTTCGCCCGCTGTTGCAGGTAACGGGCGACAAAATAGATGCCGTAATCGATGCCCAGCCCGAAAAGGATCGAGGCGAAGGCGATGCTGAGAATGTTCACGTAGCCGACGGTGAGCGTAATGTAACCGCAGGCGCAGACCATGGCCACCACCAGCGCGGCCATCGCCAGGATGGCATGCCGGAAGCCGCCGAACGCGATGATCATTACCGCCAGCACGCCCAGAAACGAGATGAGCGTTGCCAACGACATCGAGCTTTGGCTCGACTGCATCTCGTCGTACTCGATGAGGGGCAAACCGGTCAGCCCGATTTTCACGTTGGGATACTTCGGACCAACCTCGGCGACCAGTTGCTGCAGGGCTTCGATCGACTCGTGGTTTTGGGCGAAGCTTTGCCGGTCTTCTTCTTTCAGCCGCAGCAGGATGAAGCCCATCCGGCCGTTGTCGGAGATCAGCCGCGTGGGGGCCGATTCGTCGGCGGCCGAGACCGAAAACGTCATGTCCGGCCAGGGCGACTTATAGGAATTAGGTTGGGTCAGGGCAGCGGCGATTCCTTGCATGACGCGGGGCAGCTCGGTCTGCAAGGCGGCGAGGATCTTTTGCCGCCGCGCAGGCGGCCCGCCGGCCATCTCGGCGCCCATCCAGCGGGCCATGCCGCCCAGGGTCAGTTGCGACCAGTCGCCCTGCAGGATCGGAGCGGCCTGGTTGAGAAAGCCGTCGATCTGATGCAGTTCTTCCTGCTTGAGATAGTAGAGCCCCTTGCTCCGCAGCTTGGGAGCGTCGGTCTCGTGCATGACGGCGGTGAACAAATCGCTTCGCGCGGCCAGCTTGCCAACGAGCTCATCGAGGGCGGGGATGATTTGCTCCCGGTTCTCCCCGTCCACCACCACGACCACGTCTTCCTTGTCGCTGAACTCTTTGGTGTATTCGAGCCAGCGGCGATTGTAGTCGCTATGGGGACTGAGCAGCTCGGCCCGGCTGGTGCGAAAGCCCAGCCGGTTGAAGGTCAACCAAACCGAGCCCCCCAGCAAAGCACCGGCAACGGCCAGCGTGACCAACGGGAAGCGGATTGCCGCCCGGGTGAGCCACTGCAAAGGTTGCGACATCCACGAAGAGTTTGCCGGCGGCGTCCGTTCCGAAGGCATTACGTCCTTATGTCCTTCCTGGCGATAAGAAGACTCCTCGCCCCTCGACGGCATCCTGCCGACGATTCCGCGGGAAAATTACCGGTTGCCCATGGAGGACCGGTACGGGCGAGCGAGTATTCTAACGGCAAGGCGTCTAGGGGCCAAGAGCAATTCCGGCAAAATCGGCAGCCGCAACCGCTTTTGGGATTGATGGTTACGTAGGGAAGGCACTGCCACGCCCGCCCTACGAGCGGGGCTCCGTGGCGGGCAGTTCCTCGTTCTTCGGCTGGCTTTCCGTCTTGGCGAACGAGGCATGGAAAACCAACAGCGCGGCACCGCAGACCAGCGAGCTGTCGGCCAGATTGAAGGTGGGCCAGTGCCAAGGGCCGATCATCACGAGGATGAAATCGCGGACGGCGTGAACGGAATCGCCGGGCAAGTGGTGGCCGCAGGGGACGCGCCAAACCAAGCCCGATAGCGCCAGCCGGTCGTAGAGATTGCCCAAAATCCCGGCCGTGACGATGGCCAAGGCGATGGTCAACAACCAATCGCGCGCCGCGCCGGCCGAAAAAAGCCAGTAAAAAATGCCCACGGCGGCTCCCAACGACAGGGCGGCGAATACGGCCCACAGCCCCTGCCCCATGCCGAACAAAGCCCCCTCGTTCAGGCTGGTCTGAAAACCAACCACGTCCTTCCACACCCACTGCGGCGGGACGGTGGGATCGGGCATACCGAGGCGGGCGAACATCCAGCTCTTGGTCGCCAGATCCAGGGCGCAGCCCGCCACCACCAACGAGAAAAATACAAAATAGCGGCTGGGAGGAACCGCTTCTCTCAAGGTGCTCGTTCCTGCTGCTCGGCGCAACGCACACAAAGCGTGGCGTAGGGGATCGCGTTTAACCGGGTCTTGGGAATCTTCACGCCGCACTCCTCGCATTGCCCATACGTCCCCTCTTCAATGCGCTCCAACGACGCTTCGATCGAGGCCAGCGTTCCGCCGTCGCTCTCCATCAAACTGAGCGTGAACTCTTGCTCGAAGTTGTCGCTCCCAATGTCAGCCATGTGGATCGGCATGCTGGAAAGGTCCCCGTTCGCCTCGCTGCGGCTCTTTTTCAGGGCGCCGTCGGCCATTCGGTCCACATCGCCACGAAGCCGTGCACGCAGGGCCAGAAGTCGTTCCTTGTAGGCGGTGAGTTCAGGCTTGTTCATTGGATCCTCAAGCTGTGTGGTTTGCTCAACGCAGGCAGTTCTCAGTCCCCATAAACTCCTGATTGTAAACGGCGGGCCGATGGTTGTCAAACCGCCCCAGCCCCGCGGAACGCCAACGCAACCCCTCACGCGGTGGGGTTGCCCCTTGATCGAATGCAGCTGTTTGCCTAGATTGAAAGGACCTTGGCAGCCCACCCACATCCCCGATTGAAAGCACGATCATTTCTCCGTCCGTAGCCGTCTATCAGCAATGTATTTCGCCCGCTTGCCGGGCAACGTATGCCGTCGATGAGATTCGAGTTGCCTGCGACCGCTGCGGCAACTTGTTGGATGTCGCGTACGAGTGGGACCGGCTCCGCGCGCCTGCTTCCTGGGCGGCCATCGAGCAGAAATGGGCCCGCCGCGGCGATCCGCACTGTTTCAGCGGCGTGTGGCGCTTCCACGACTTGCTCCCCTTCGCACCGCTTACGCAGTGCGTGACCATCGGCGAAGGACAAACGCTGCTGCAGACTTCGGGGGGCGTTGCCCAGTACGTGGGCGTGGCCCCCGGTCGCTTGCACTTGCAATACGAAGGGATGAACCCTTCGGGCAGCTTCAAGGACAACGGCATGTCGGCCGCCTTCAGCCATGCCCGCCTGGTCGGCGCCCAGCGGGCCGCCTGCGCCTCGACCGGCAACACCAGCGCCTCGCTGGCCCTCTATTGCTCGGTCACCCGGCTGATGAAAGGGATCATCTTCATCGGCTCGGGTAAGATCTCGTACGGAAAGCTCTCCCAGGCCCTCGACTATGGTGCCTTGACGGTGCAGATCACCGGCGACTTCGACGATGCCATGGCCCGCGTCCAGGAGGTCAGCAAGCAACTGGGCATCTACCTCGTCAATAGCGTCAATCCCTTCCGGCTGGAAGGCCAAAAGACGATCATGTTCCGGGTCCTCGAAGCGCTGGGCTGGGAAGTGCCCGACTGGATTGCCGTGCCCGGCGGAAACCTGGGCAATTCGAGCGCCTTCGGCAAGGCGTTCCGCGAGTTACAGCAACTGGGCCTGATCGACCGCATTCCCCGCCTAGCCGTCATCAACGCGGCTGGCGCCAGCACGCTCTATGATCTGGTCGAACAGCGCGGCCTGCGCTGGAACGACGGCAAGCCGAACATGGAAATCGCCACGCGATATTACGAAGAAATGGACGCCCACAAACGCCGCGCGTCGACCATCGCCAGCGCCATCGAGATCAACCGGCCGGTGAACCTCACGAAGTGCCTGCGGGCGCTGGAGTGGTGCAACGGCGTGGTCCGCAACGTAACCGACCAGGAGATTCTCGATGCCAAAGCGCAGGTGGGCGCCTGCGGGCTGGGTTGCGAGCCGGCCAGCGCCGCCAGCGTGGCCGGCGTCAAAAAACTGGTGGCCGAAGGGGTCATCGGCCGCGATGAACGCGTGGTTTGCATTCTCACCGGACATCAACTGAAGGACCCCACCGCCACGGTGGCCTATCATACGAGCGATCAAGAGAAATTCAACGAAGTGTTGGGAAGCCGCGGCGTCCGTCGGGCCGCCTTTGCCAACCACGCCATCGCGGTCCCCAACAATCTCGACGAAATCATCAAAGCGATCAACTTGCACAGTTGAGACGTAGCACAGCCGCCCCCGGCTGTGAAAATCGCTTGGCACAGCCGGGGGCGGCTGTGCTACATGGAATCACCAGTTGCCTATTATGCCATTTCGCATCGCCATTCATGGGGCCGCCGGACGCATGGGACAGCGCCTGATCACGCTGACGGTTGCCGATACCGAACTTTCCCTGGCTGCCGCCATCGACGCGCCCCAACATCCGCGGCTGGGCGAAGATGCGGGACTGGTGGCCGGCGTCGCCGCGCAAGGTGTGCCGATCACAGCCCGCCTTGACGTGACCGTCGATACGGCCGTCGATTTTTCCATGCCCGCAGCCGCCCCATCGTTCATCGAGACGTGCCGGCAGAAGAAGATTCCGCTGGTGCTGGCCACCACCGGCCTTGACGAAGCGCAGATGACGAAAATGCGCGCCGCCGCCCGCGAAATTCCCTTGCTTTGGTCCCCCAACATGAGCCTGGCGGTGAACCTGACGATGCGACTGGCCGAAGCCGCGGCCAAGGCCCTGAAAGACTGCGATGCCGACGTGGAAATCCTCGAGCGTCACCACCGCTTCAAGGAGGATTCGCCGAGCGGTACGGCCTTGAAGTTCGGGCAGATCATCGCCGCCGCGATGGGCCAGACCGCGCATCGTCACGGCCGCGAAGGCCGGCCCGGCAAGCGTCCTCACGCCGAAATCGGCTATCACGCCATCCGCGTCGGTGACAATCCGGGCGAGCACACCATCGTCTTCGGCATGTTGGGCGAGACGATCGAGCTTTCCGTCCGTGCCACGAACCGCGACTGCTACGCCGCCGGGGCCCTGGCCGCCGCCAAGTTCCTCGTCGGCAAAAAGCCGGGACTGTACGGCATGAATGATGTGCTAAGGCTGTGAGCCCGATCCCCTCTCCCTCCGCAACATTATTCATCAGCTAGCATTGGCGGAGGGGTGGTAAAGGTAAACGTATATTGCGTGAATTATCAACTTAGCTTGGATCCAGGAGCGGACGCGGTGTTCCCGACG
>Ga0181520_10003164_pt1 | contig 29238 bp, 26 predicted proteins | sample PEATcosm2014_Bin_29_FD_132451 | JGI IMG/M metagenome (GOLD analysis project Ga0181520, IMG submission 132451) | Peatland microbial communities from MTU Mesocosm Facility, Houghton, MI, USA - PEATcosm2014_Bin02_30_metaG | ecosystem: Environmental > Terrestrial > Soil > Wetlands > Peat | place...
ACGTTGCCCTTCGACTTCGACATCTTGGCACCGTCTTTAATCACCATCCCCTGCGTAAACAAGCGCGCCGCAGGCTCATTGTTATTAATCAAACCGAGGTCGCGCATCACCTTGGTCCAGAAACGCGAGTAGATGAGGTGCAGAATCGCGTGCTCCACGCCGCCGATGTACTGGTCGATGGGAAACCAGTACTGCGCCGTCTTGGGATCGAAAGGTGCATTCGCGTTCTTCGCATCCGTATAGCGGTAGAAGTACCAGCTCGAATCGACAAACGTATCCATCGTGTCGGTCTCGCGCTTGGCCGGGCCGCCGCACTTGGGGCAGGTCACGTTCACAAACTCCGGCACGCGGCCCAGCGGCGATCCGCCCTGCTGCGTAATCTCAATCTGCGCCGGCAGCACCACCGGCAACTGGTCGTCAGGAACCTGGACCAGCCCGTCCTTCTCGCAGTGAATCATGGGGATCGGCGTGCCCCAGTAACGCTGCCGGCTCACACCCCAGTCCTTCAGGCGGAAGATGACCTTGGCCTCGCCAAACGACCCGCGCGCCGCAATTTCCTGGAGTTTCTTCTGCGCTTCGGCGCAACCGAGCCCGTCGTACTCCCCGGAATTCACCAGAACACCATCTTCGGAGACGAAGGGCAGCACCACGGCGAGACTTGCGTCTTCCGGCCGAATCACCTGCACAATCGGCAGATCGTATTTTGTCGCAAACTCGAAATCCCGCTCGTCATGCGCAGGAACGCTCATGATCGCGCCCGTGCCGTAGTCGGCCAGGATGTAGTTGGCCACCCAAATGGGCACGCGCTCGCCGTTATAGGGATTGATGGCAAAACGTCCGGTGGCAACGCCGTGTTTTTCGATCGCGCCCAGATCGCCGGCCTCGCGCGCCTTCTTCTGCTGCTCGATCAGCTCGTCCACCTGCGTCTTGAGCGCGGGGTCGGCGGCCGTGAACTGGGCCACCAGCGCATGCTGCGGAGCGAGCTGCACGCTGGTCGCGCCAAAGATCGTATCCACGCGCGTAGTAAACACGCGGATACGGGTCTTTTCTGATCCCTGTTCCCTGTTCCCTGTTCCCTGCTTTTCGGCTTCCGCCAGGAAGAAATCCACTTCCGTTCCTTCGCTGCGCCCGATCCAGTTGCGCTGCATGGTGCGGACTTTTTCCGGCCACCCTTCCAGCTTGTCCAGGCCGTCGAGCAGTTCCTGGGCGTAGGCCGTGATGCGGAAGAACCACTGCACCAGGTCGCGCTGCTCGACCTGCGTGGTCTCATGCCGCCAGCAGCAGCCATCCACCACCTGCTCATTGGCCAGCACCGTGGCGCACTCCGGGCACCAGTTCACCTTGCTCTTCTTGCGGTAAACCAGTCCCTTCTCGTACATGCGCAGAAAGAACCACTGGTTCCAGCGGTAATACTCGGGCAGGCAGGTGGTGACTTCCGTCGCCCAGTCGTAGCCCAGGCCTAGCCGCTCCATCTGCCGCTTCATCGCGGCGATATTCGATTGTGTCCACTCGCGCGGGGGCGTATTGTTCTTGAGCGCGGCGTTCTCCGCCGGCAGGCCAAAAGCGTCCCACCCCATGGGATGCAGCACGTTGTAGCCGCGCATCCACATGTGCCGGGCCAGCGCATCGCCGATCGAGTAGTTGCGCACGTGTCCCATGTGCAACTGGCCGCTCGGGTACGGCAGCATCTCCAGCACGTAATACTTGGGCTTGCCGCAGGAAACGGGCTCTGCCGCATACAAAGTGGGGTCCGAGGCCCACCGTGCCTGCCATTTGGGTTCAATCGCCGCCGGGTCGTAACGCAGTTCGTTCTCTTCCGCCATAAGACTCTAGTTTAAACGGGCGGAAGCGGGGGTCTACTGTGCCGGCGCATTCTGGCATGGAACCTGGTGCATCTCCTGGACAACAACCTCGTAACCTTCGGGCGGCTGGAATGTGGACAGATCGGGCTCGCTCAGAGTCAGATTCACCAATTCCGTGGTCTGCCTGCCTGTCTGCGGGTCGTCAACGACCGAGCGCACCAGTGGCGCAAAGGGGCCGATCCCCGTCGCCGTCCAGGTCTCATCGGTGTGCACCAGCGGCGCGTCGTTGCCCATTGCACCCGCCGGGGTCGTCCGTGTAATTCGCCGGCCACGCGCCTCAATTCCCTGGATGCTCGTTGTGCCCAGGTCTTCAATCACAGGTTTTGCACGCCTGCCGCCCAACCCACCCGAAAACGAGGTAGAGGACGAAAAGGTAACCAAGCCGCCAGAGATGCTGGAGGGCTCAGCGGTTCCTGCGCCGCCCGGCGCCACCGGCGTGGAAGTTGTGGCCGTAGTGAAGCACGCCGGGCCCGGTACATGAGGCGGCATCGGAATCACGGTCGCCTTGGTGCCGGGAGAATTCCAGTGGGTGCGTGTCCCCGCCACCGGGTCGGACACGCTGACAATGCTCACGGGTTTCCGGTCCTCTGTCGCAGGGGTTTCCGTCCGCGCTTCCATCGTGCGTCCCTCGGAGTCGACCGCCCGCACCTCGGTCGACTCGCGCGTGATCGTGGTTCCGTCGGCCAGCATTTTCACCCGGGTGATCTTGTACTCCGCCGTGAAGGGCGTCTGTGCGGGCCGCGCCCTGCTGCCGCTTGAACTGGAAGACTGAACCCAGGAACCCTGCCCCCACACCGGCAGAGCCAGCCCTCCGGCCACAACCAAAACCAACGCCCCCTGAAGACTCGCCCGCATGAGTTCGCCCCCTCACTTCATCTCGTTGACGCAATCAGTCTGACTCTCCGGAAGTCACAAAGCAAGCTGGTTTTTCGAGAATTTAATCCACCAAACTCTTCAACACGCGCACATTCCGCTCCTCGTCGCCCGGCTCGTCCACCGGCGTCTCGGCAACAAAGGCCGCGCGAGCAAAGCGATTGTCGTTCAACAGCCGCCGAAAAGGCTCCACGCCCATCGTTCCCTGCCCGATGTGCTCATGCCGGTCCAGCTTCGACCCGCGCGCGGCCTTGGCGTCGTTCATATGCCACACGCGCACCGCCTCGAACCCCACCGTGGTCCCCACCCGGGCCATGGTCTCCTCATATCCCTCGGCAGTCACCAGGTCGTAGCCCGCCACGTGCGTATGGCACGTGTCGAGACACACCGCTACCGGCGCACTCACCTTCAGCCTTTCCACCAGTTCGGCCACTTGCTCAAAGCTGCCGCCCAGCGAAAACTCCGCTCCCGCCGTGTTCTCAATGAGAATATGAAACGGAGTTCCCTGCCACGCCAGCCCGTCGATGGCTCGCGTAATTGAATCCGCCGCCAGTTTGAGGCCCTCATCCCGCGTCAGTCCCTTCCACGAGCCGGGATGCAGCACCAGGTATTCTGCGCCAAACTCGAGCGCCCGCTCGATCTCGCCGCGGAAAGCAACGACGCTCTTCTCGCGCACTTCGTCCGACTGGCTGCAGACATTGACCAGGTAACTCGTGTGGATCACCAATGGCCCAACATCAAGGGCAGCACGAAGTGCCTTCATGCGAACGGCTTGTTTGGGATCCACCTTGGGGGCGCGCCACATGCGAGGGCTTGACGAAAAAATCTGCAACGTGTTGGCGCCAATCTCCCGCGCCCGCTCAATGGCGTTCGATGCCCCGCCCGCCGTCCCCAGATGCACTCCAATCCGCTTTGTCATGCGAACAGTGTAAATGGCCTGGACTCCCGGATTGCTCCACCAGAGGTCCAGGCCAACGAGAGCCTTGGGTACTCCACTTCGTGCAGGAAAACCGGAGAGAATAACCTGCCAGGAGCGAGGCTCTCAAACTGTAACTGGAACCATGATCCTGCGCTCGAGTTCGTGCTTGACGGCGTTGGCTTCGAGATCGGTGCCGGGGCAGCACGTAAGTTCTGCGAAATCGCTCCAAAGCAGGATGGTGAGATTCTGCGCGAGGCGTCGCAGAGTTTCGGGATCGCGGTGCGGCAGAGCGGCGGCCAGGAGTCCCGGATCGCGGCGATAACTCCTCATCAACTGAACATAGGCGCGCGATGGATCCTCGTCACGGACCAGCATCCAGAACAACGGGGACCTGGGTCCTGCCTGCTCGATAACACAGTCGATGTTCCGCGCAATCTGATTGCGCTCTGGATCGTGAGACGTGCTGAGCGAGATGTCGGAGCCCAGCTTCGCCTCGACATAGAGCAGGTACTTCTCATGATCGAGGACGATGTCGATCTCGGAAGAACCCTCGACGGGATCGGGCATCTCGGCTCTGGCAACCCAAGCGGGATTGCCGGAGGTGCGCATCCGGGCGCGGCTCTGCATCTCATAAAGCCGAGGAGCGCATACCGCCGCCCACAGCTTGAGTGTAGGAAGAGAACAATCGTCGAAGGGAAAAACCAACTCCGGATTCCGCCGCCGCGCCGCTGCAACGATATGTCCAAACCAGCCCGAAGGATATTGAGTTTGAAGGATCTGAAAAAAGTTCCAGGTAACCCAATCCTCGCTGTTGGGCGAGTGAAGGATGCGCTCCATGTCCTGCGCCTTGCGGCCTTTCGACGTGTCCTGAAGCCGGTCCAGGTTGAGCACGGGCTGGCTCGCCGCGACTGAAACGGCTGCCTTTGCAGCCGGGGGAACAACCATCACCCCATCTTTCGGCGCAGCGGCCGAGGCTTTCGCCTGACCGCTTGAACCAAGGCGCTGATTGCAGTCCTGCGTGTGGCGATGCCAGAAGTCAAGGTCTTCGGTGGGGTGGGTGGGCGCATCGAAAGCCTGTTCGGCCATCCGGCGAATGTCGTCGGCACTCCAATGAAAGTCGGATGGACCGTACTTCTTTACCCAATGTGGAATCGAATAGTCGCGAATGCTCCAACTCGATCCGCCGCTACCCATCTCGTAAAAGAAGACGAAGGAATTGGGATTGACTTGCGGGACGAATATCATCTGGCGCTTCTTCATCGCAGAGCTCCCCTTATATGGTTGCGATCGATTGGGCCGGTTGGTCATCCAGAATAATACGCGCGTTCTGAGTCGATCGCGCGAGATTAATCGTCGTCATCCTTCGCCGTCTTCTTGCTGCGCACTTTCAGCATGGCCGGAACCGGCTTGTCACCCATGACATCCTTCCACAGAATCACATTCAGTTTCTGCGCGTCGGCATGATCGGCGTGGCGAAAATCCATCTTCATGCTTTCTTTCGCGCCCGGAGCCGTTTTGGCGTTGGCCGCGTAGATGAGGCCGTTGTCGCGGTTCGCGTACTCCGCCACATACGCGGACTGATCGCCGAGGCCGGTAAACAGCGTCGAAATCAGCGAACTGAAGGCGTCGTTGTTGTTCATCGGCGGCAGCCCGAGCAGCGATTCCATGGTGCGGATCACGCTCACCGTCGAGTAGAACCGGCTGTCGACAAACGCCGAACCATCCGGCCCGTGCGGCGCGTATTTGCTGATGACCAGCGCCAGGCTGCGATGAGCGTCCACGTGGTCGCCGCCGTTCTGCGCATCGTCTTCGAGAACAAAGAACGCAGTATCGTCCCAGAAGGGCGAGTGCGAGATGGCTTCGACCGCACGTCCCACCGCCAGGTCGTTGTCGGCCACCGAGGATTTTGGCGTAGGTCCGCCGGGCCGCGTGCCCGCCGTGTGGTCATTGCCCAGCCGCAGCATCACAAAGTTCGGCATGGTGTCTTTGCCCTGTTCCTTATCTGTGACCCAGCCCTTTAAGTGACGCAGGAAAATCTCCACCCGCACCTGGTCGGGCACTTGCAAATTGAAATCGGGCGCCTCCTTGGCAAAGTGACCCACCAGCTCCGGCTTGGTGGCAACGTTGGCGGCGATCAGCGGAATCGCCCATGGCCACTTGCTTGTGCCCCCGCCCCACTCTGCGGGCAAAGCTTCACCAGGCTCGATGGCCTTGTGTGCGCAGTCCCGCCCTTCGAGCAGTGGACCCATTTGCGGATCGGCAACGCGCTTCTCGTTGCAGAACGTGGTCGAGATAAATTCGCCGAAGTGGTAATAGCTCTTGCGGTGCGCCGCCAGGTTACCCCACAGGTAGCCCGAGGCCGGCTCGTTCACGTCGGGAATCTTTTGCAACAGTGGATAGTTATCAGCCACCACGCCTTCGTAGTCATAAGTCCTCTGGCTGCTGCGGTAACTCTGCTGCCAGGTTTTTTCGAGATAGTCCGAACCAATGGCCGCCGTGGACCAAACGTGCCAATCGCCGGAGACTTCGCCCGAGTCGAAGAAGTTATCCAGCACGCCGAACTGCAAAGCCAGCTTGTGCAGGTTGGGCGTAATCGTCTCACCATACATGGTCAAGCTGGGGTCGCCGTTGCCCACCGGCTTGCCGTCCTTCTTCAAGTCGCCCAAGATCTGGTCGTAGGTCCGGTTCTCTTTGATGATGTAAATCACGTGCTTGATGCGATCCTGCGCGCCGCCGGCAAACACGACCTTTTCTTCCGCAGCCTTCATGCGATTCGATTCGACCACCACCTCGGTCCAGCGAGCGAGGTTCCTCTCGATCTCGGCCGCGTCGAGCGTAGCCAGCGATCCGTGCAGCAGCGTCCCGATGTAGGTAGTCGACGAGTGGTACTTCCGCTGCCTGGTCGTCTCCGTCTCCGGCTGCGGAGCGTTGTTGGGCCCGGTTCCCTTGCCTTTCGCCGTCGCAACATACAACCTTCCGCCGGATGCCGAGGGAACAAACGCCATCGACATCGGCATCCACTCGGTGGGCACAAAGCCAGCCGGCTCGACCATCGCCCTTCGGGCTGTTCTCGGTGTCAGCTTCGCGGTGTCGATCACCGCAACCGCGTCGCTGGCCGCATTGGCCACGTAGAGCCGGCTGCCATCGCCGTTCACCGCCAGTGCCACCGGTTCGGCGCCAAAGTAGCTCTGGTGCGGCAGCCGCGTGTCAAAGTAGCCCTTCACTGAGAACTGGCCAGCGCCCACATTGACGGCCGCAACGGCATCCCGATTTGCGAGCGCAACGTATAAAGTCCTTCCATCCGGCGAGAACTCCAGCGCGCAGGGATGCGTTCCCGGAGCCACCGGGTTCGACGGCTTGAGCAGGGCGAGTTTCCTGCCCACCATTCCCTTCACCAGATCGAGTTCCACAATCTCCGAGGCGTTCCACAAGGCCACATACGCCCGCCCGCCGTCCTTTGAAACCGCCAGCGCAACGGGATAGGCTCCGGGCACGGCGTCGCTTTCAGAGAGATCGAAGCGCTTTTCGATCACGCCGCTGGCCGCATCGATCAGCAGAACGTCGTCCGACAGGTTATTGGCCACCAGCAGTTTCTCCGCGCCCGCTTGGGCCACAACCGCAATCGCTGCCGGAAAGGGCACGCCCTTGTCGCCTTCCACCTCGCCAATCAGCCTCGTCTTCCGGCCCGGAGCCAGAGCTTGAAGCGTTAAGTGAATCATCCGCTCGGGCGCAATCTTGCCCTCTTTGAAGCTGTACACCACCACGCCGCTGCCGGTCTCGTCCTTGCCATCTCCGAGCGGGTTGCTGAGCGAACCCATGCTGGCGTAGATGTGGCTGCCGTCGCGGCTGAAGGCGAGGCCGGAGTAGAGCGTCTGCTTGGCGGTTTGCGCCAGTGTGCGGGCATCGGGAAAGTCGGCCACCGCACCTGTCTGCGTATCAAGCACCGCAAGCGACTGCTCATATTGCGACTCGAAGGTCCCGTATCCGGCGTTCACCGTGACCACGTAGCGTCGATCCGGCGAAACCGCCATCGACATCGGCAGGCTATTCAGACGCTGCGGATGCCCCGGAATCTCCCCGATCAACTGCTTGCTGGTGGGCAGGTCAACCGTCTGCGCCAGAAGAACTCCCGCTCCGAGAGCGAACGCCATGCAGTAAACCGCAAATCGAGCCGTAGTGTGCATGGCAAGACCTTAGCAAAGCCGGCGCCGCCTGCGCTTCACAGAGGGGTTACAAATCCGTAACCGCTCTTTCTCGTTGCTGCTCATTACCAACAATCCGCCAAGCGTAATCAGGCGCACTTTCCGATTTGCAGTTAGAATTCGCACATGGACGAGACAATCGCGACCCTTACCCGGCTGCTCAGCGACGTGATCCTGCCCAATCTCAAGGCGGTCCAGGCAACTCAGGCAGAGCAGATTGCCGCCAACGACCGGTTGGAGAACGAAATCGATGAACTGCGCCTGCATCTGAATTCCCAGTTTGCCCATCTCGCGGCTCTCTTGACGGCCTGCCGCGCAGAGTTGGCCACCACCCAGGCCATGCTCAAGGCTTCGCGGGAGCAGAACGGCACGCTTCTGCCGGACCGTACCACATTGATTCATTAGGCGCTCATCCATTAGCCCATCAATTCGTCTTTTTTGTGCACAGAACGAAGCTATTTGATCAAAATATCGGATACGCCTGCAATAATTGAGCGTATGCGTACTGTACTCACTGCGGAAAAGCTTTGGGACGGGAAGAGCTTGCTCGCCCACCCCATCGTGGCGATCGAAGACGGCAGGATCGCGTCCATTTCAACCCGTGCGAACGGCGATCTGCCTGGCAACGCACGCGTTCTCGACTTTCCCGGCGCCACCCTGGCTCCCGGGTTCTTCGATGTGCACATCCACGGGGCCAAAGGGCACGACGTGATGGAAGCCACCCCAGCCGCGCTCGACGCCATCGGCAGCTTCCTGGCCTCGCGCGGCACGGGTAGCTTTCTGGCGACCACGGTCACTGCGTCGCTCGATGAAACCCTGCGGTCACTGGCGGGACTGGCGAAGCTGGTGATGCAGCCGGGCCAGACTGCAAGCGGCGGGCAGGCGCATCCCATCGGCATCCACCTGGAAGGCCCGTTTCTTTCGCACGCCAAGCGCGGAGTCCATCCTCCCGCGTGCCTGCTCGACCCCGACATCGCCACCTTCGACCGGTTCTTTGAGGCCGCCGAAGGCTGCATCCGCCTGATGACTCTGGCCCCCGAACTGCCTGGCGCAGCGGAGTTCGCCGCGCACGCCACCACGCGCGGCGTCCGCATCAGCATTGGCCATTCAAACGCGACCGCCGCGGAAACCCGCGCCGTCCTGGCCGCCGGAGCGGTGAGCGCGACCCATACCTTCAACGCCATGCGCCCGCTGGACCACCGCGAGCCGGGCATCCTGGGCACGGTTCTCACCAACGATTCGCTTTTTGCCGAGCTGATTTGCGACGGCGTCCACACTGCTCCGGAGATGGCGAAGCTGTGGTGGAGAGCCAAGGGGCCGGAGCGCGCCATTTTGATGACCGACGCCATGAGCGCCACCGGCATGCCCGACGGCGAATACACGCTAGGCGGATTCGCTGTCCAGGTCGCCAACGGCAGAGCCATGGCCGGGGGGGTCCTGGCCGGCAGCGTGCTCACGCTGGACCGCGCCCTCACCAATTTTCTCGAGTTCACCGGTGCGCCGCTGGAACAGGCTCTGCGCCTGCTTACTGTGAACCCCGCAGCCATGACCGGCCTGGGAGATCGCGTAGGCTCGCTCGCGGCAGGCCGGCAAGCGAATCTGGTAGCCGTCGACAAAGCAGGAAAACTGACCGGCTCGGTCGTGAACGGTCAGCAGGCCTGCTGACCAGGTTCTGTTCCCACGGCCAGGACGGTGGGCCTGACCGTGGGAACAGGCATTCTCTACTTTTCCGCTAGCCGCTGAGCCCGCCACACCGCGCCATCGAGTGAAACGACCGGTTCCCGGCTCACGGGCATCTCAGGCGCCGCGGCGTGGAGACCGGCAAAAAAGGCGTCGCGCACCAAATCCATCTTCTCCACCACGCCGCCAGTCCACGCCACCGGAACCTCGCCGGCGATCCCATGCTTGCGGCGCAGCTTGGCGCGCACCAGCAAGACGAAATCCACCAGATCGGCTGCTGCTTCCTGAAGAACCCCCACTGCAACCGGGTCGCCCGCCCGCGCCAGATCGCTGATGACCGGCGCCAGCGCAGCAAAATCCGGCCCCGGCGTACTGTCGCCCAGATTCACCAAGTCGTCCAGCTTCGGCGTTCCCCAGATCTCTCCCACCTTCTCAAGAACCTGTGTCGGCTCCTCGCGGTCATAGGCCTGGAGCGCCCGCCGCACGCTATGCAAACCGATCCAGTAGCCGGAACCCCGATCGCCCAGCCGCGAACTCCAGCCACCTGCGCACTCCCGGCTTCCATCCGGCGCGCGGCCAATGGTGTTCGATCCGGTCCCGGCAATCTGCAGGATTCCCGGCCCGCCGCGGAAGGCCGCGTCCAGGGCGATCACCTCGTCGCCCACAACCTCTGAACGCTCCACGCCAAAGTCGTGAAAAACGGCTGTGATCCACTCCCTGACGCCCGGCATCGAGGCGCTGGCCACGCCCGCAGAAGCGGCGCGAAGACCCTTCACGCCGGCCTGGGCGTAGATCTCCTTGAGCAGCGCGCGCAAGTTGGCTTCGGCTGCGACCGCGCCCACGCGCAGCCGTTTGATGGAACCGTTCTCCGCGTACGCCAGAACCTGCCCGCCCGCCACGATGGAGGCGCGAGTCCGTGTTCCTCCACCATCAATCCCTAAAACTGCATTCATCGTGCCCCTACTCCTTTACCTTTCGGTATCGTTACCATTATCGCGCAAGGTCCCGGCCAGGACATTCAAACTCCCATCGGTTTTTGGCGGAATGAGCCCCAGTATATGCGCCAGCCATGGATAGAGGTTCACGTTCTCAAACGGCGCCACGGTCTTGCCTGCCAGGATGTCCGGACCGGCGGCAAAAAAGCTGGCCTTCATCTGCGGCAACTTGTGCGGGTCGAAGCCGTGCATGCCGGGAATCGGCAACTGATCGGGCTTGCCGGCCTGCGGCGCATGGGCGCGGATGGCATAGGGCCCCGTGGCCACCACCACCGGATCGCCCTCGCGCGGGTTCTGGCTGTAGTTCAGTTCCGCCGGCACGTCCTTGCGCCGGTAAACCACGAATTTCTCCGACGCCTTCTTTAATTGGTTGTAGACGCGCACGCGGTCTTCTTCGCTTTTGCCGTAAAGCAGCGTCCCAGCGGTTTCAAAGCCGGTCAGGTCCGCGAACTGGTCGAGTGTGACCCATCCGCCTTCGATCTTCGCCATGCCGTGGTCACTGACGACGACCAGGTCGATAAGCAGGCGGGTCGAGTCGAGAGCGGCTTTCAGCTTGCCCACCATGCCGTCCATCTTGAGTTCGGCGGCTCTGGTTTCCGGGGCGTCGGGGCCAAACTCGTGGCCTTCGTGATCGGGTTCGGAGTAGTAAATCGTGATGAAGTGCGGACGGTCGGGCTCGGGCAGCTTCAGCAAAGCCACCGCGTCGTCAATGCGCGCCTGCTGAACCGCGTCGGTGGCTTCTGTCTTGGAGTCGAAGCGCGCGTACCAAGTGGGCTCAAAGCCGGCGATTTTGGCCTCCGAACCCGGCCAGAACAGGCATGCGGTGCGCATGCCCTGGCTCTCCGCCAGGCTCCACAGGGGAACGCCCGCGTACCAGGAGCCGTCGCTGACGGCCTTGGGGTCCGCTATGGCGTAGCGGGCCTGTTTCGTTTCGTCCCAGAAGCTGTTGGCCACTAGGCCGTGATGTTCGGGATAGAGCCCGGTCACGATGGTGTAGTGATTGGGAAAGGTGAGCGAGGGAAAGCTGGGCAACATGCCCTGGGGCGCCCAGACACCCTGCTTGCCCAGAGCCAACAGGTGCTTTGCGCCGTCCCGAGCGGCATAATCCCAGCGGAATCCGTCGAGCGAAACCAGCACGACATAGTGCTGTAGCCTGGCCGCGGCCGAGTTCGGTCCGTGCTCAACATGGACCAGCGGCAGGGCCGGATTAAAGCCCGTTTCCTGCGCCGCCAGCGATTGCGAGAAGGTTGCCAGCCCCAGCACCAGCGCCAGACCAGCCAGGACCGCACGGCTCCACGCGCGAAAATGCATCGGAAATCCCCCCGCATCAGCTTATCGCACGAGGTGAAGAAACCACTTCGCAACCGTCCGAGTGGTCCCAGCGCAGAAGCAATTGCGTGGTGCTTTGTTGTCCAGTCGGGCACTTCCTTTACATTTCAGACCGGGCAGATGATTTACACATTGGTCCGGTTTTTGGGGTTGTTTATGATTCATCCGCCCGCCGTAGTTGTGCCTGTGGGAAGGTGGGAATCCCGGCTTTTGGGGATTTCCTCCTTTCCACAGGCTTCAGCCTCACTGGTCCGATCCTCCGGCCAGAGCTTTTTCACCTGCATGGTCCTGGTATCCAGCCGCGCGATCGAATACCAGGCCAGGTAAATGCGCAGGTAACGGTCGTCGTTCTCGGTGCGCCGCCCCTCACGGCAGGGATCCTCTTTCTCCTGCATCGTCGGGTCGCGACTCCCGGCGCCTGAGGCGCTGATCCCCGAATTCAACATGGAAACGTGCGGGGTCTCCAGACTCTGTGGTATACGCTTACTCATGGCTCGCCGCAGTGTCTTTCTCGCCGCTATCGTGTTCGTCTTCGCCGTAACCCTCAGCCACTCGCAGAACCCCGCGCGCACGCCACCGATGGGATGGAACAGTTGGGACGCGTACGGGCTGACCATCGACGAGGCCGACTACCGGGCCAACACCAAGGTGCTGGCCGGCATTCAGGAGTTTGGATGGAAGTACTCGGTGATCGACGAGGGGTGGTACATGGAGAATCCCTTCGGCGACAAGGTGGAGACGCGCAAGTACGTTTGGGACGGAAACGGAATTCTGATTCCGGCCCTCAGCCGCTTCCCTTCGGCGGCGGGCGGGGCGGGATTCAAGCCGCTGGCCGATTGGGTTCACGCGCAGGGGCTCAAGTTCGGCATCCACATTGTGCGCGGAATTCCGCGCCAGGTAGTCAAGGAAAACCTGCCCATCGCGGGGACGAATTTCCATGCCGCGGATGCGGCCGACATGGACTCGCCGTGTCCGTGGGACGAGGGCAACTGGGGAGTGAAGGACAACGCGGCCGGACAGGCGTATTACGACTCCATGCTGAAGCTCTATGCCGGCTGGGGCCTGGACTTCATCAAGGTGGACTGCATTAGCGACCGCCCCTACCGGCCAACCGAGATCCGGCAGGTTGCCAGCGCAATCAAGAAAACCGGGCGGCCGATTCTGCTGAGCCTTTCGCCGGGGCCGGCGGCGCTGGAACACGGAGCCGAGATGGCCGAATATGCCCAGATGTGGCGCATCTCCGACGATCACTGGGATGTCTGGACGGACGAGCACAAGCCGGGGCCGGGCGAGTTCCCGTTCGGCGTGCGGGACGCCTTCGATCGGCTGGCCAAATGGGCTCCCTATGTGCGGGAGGGCAACTGGCCGGACGAGGATATGCTGCCCTGGGGCTGGCTGGGGCCGCATCCGGGATGGGGCAAGGCGCGGCAATCGCACGAGACCCAGGACGAGCAGCAGACCGAGTTCACGCTGTGGGCGATTGCGCGGTCGCCGCTGATTCTGGGGGCGAATCTGACCAAACTGGATCAGTTCACGCAATCGCTGATTACCAACCAGACCATGCTCTTCATGAACCAGAATGCAACCTATAGCCATCCGGTCGATACGGCAAGCCTGCCGGCCGGGTTTGAACACGCCCGCGTTTGGCGGGCGACCATCAACAAGCCCGGCGCGGGTAATTACGCCGAGTTCTTTGCCTTTTTCAACCTCGACGACAAGCCGGTTACGCTGCGCGCGACCTGGAAGCAGCTTGGCCTGGAGAGCGGGAAGCACCTGGCCCAGAATGTGTGGAGCGATACGCCGGGCAAGGAGTCGAAAGAGGTGAGTGTGACTTTGCCAGCGCACGGAAGCACGGTGTACGAAATTCGATAGGGTTGAAGGAACGGCCCACCTGGAAATTTCCAGTTTTCCAGGCCTCGGGATGGAGGCTTGGAAGATCCTGCGCCCAGCCTGTCAGTCGGCAACAACCGCCTGCCGGGTTGATCTAAACTGGTCGCTTGGGGACAAACGGCCAGGGAAACCTGTCCGGCTCTGGAAGGATCGTCCGATGCCTGTTCTTCGTTCCGCTTTCATCGCACTCTCCCACAATCGAACTCTGCGCAACTTTGGCGAACGCACCCGCGTGGGCGTGCGGCTCAGTTCCCGTTTTGTGGCCGGCATGGAGATCGAGGACGCCTTGCGCGTAGCCGAGGCCCTGAACAAGCAGGGCATGACCGTGAGCCTTGACTCGCTGGGCGAGAGCGTGGCCTCGGAGACCGAAGCCCATACGGCGGCGGAAGTTTACCACCGGCTGCTGGATGCCATCGCCGAGCGCAAGCTGAAGGCCAACATCAGCGTGAAACTAACGCAGATGGGGCTTGGCCTTTCACCCGATCTGGCCGAGTCGATCGCCGTGGACCTGACCCGTCACGCGCAGTCGACGGGCAGCTTTGTGCGCATAGACATGGAGGATTCGTCGCTGGCGCAGGTGACGCTGGACATCGTGCGCCGGATCAATGCGCGGAGTGAGTTGCGCGGGGCCGTGGGCATTGTGATCCAGGCCTACCTCTACCGCTCGCAGGCCGACATCGAGCAACTGGTGGCCGACGGCATCCGCGTGCGCTTGTGCAAGGGTGCGTACAACGAACCTGCCGAGGTTGCATTCCCGCACAAGGCCGACGTGGACGATAACTACGTGCGTCTGAGCTGCCTGCTGCTGTCGAGCCCTCTCTATCACGGCTTGGCTACCCACGACGAGTCGATGATCGAGGCGGCCAAGTCCTTCGCCAAGCAGCATGGAATCGAGCCCAGCCACTTTGAATTCCAGATGCTGTTCGGGGTACGGCGCGATCTGCAGCGCAAACTGGTGCGCGAGGGCTACAACGTGCGCGTGTATATTCCCTTTGGCCGCGACTGGTACCCCTACTTCATGCGGCGGCTGGCGGAGCGTCCGGCTAACGTGCTGTTCCTGGCCAAGAACTTTTTCCGTTCCTAGGTCCGGTCAACACTCCCAGAATGGTGGCCAGGGCAATGGCATGAATAGGGTTCGGGGCCGAAGGAGAGCTTCGAAGCTACCCTACGGGGCGCGACGAGAGGATCGGGATGCTTTCCCCGGCTTGCGCTTCGCTCCAGCCGGGGCTATTTTCGAGTCTTCCCTCCGGGAAGCCGGCAGTCGCCTCTTTGTTGCGGCTCCGAACCGAACCACGTCCAGAAACAAAAATCATTCATGCGATTGCCCTGGGATGGTGGCGGCGGGATCGTGCCGGGAGGGACGCAGGTGAGTTACACTCAGGCCAATGCGGGTCTTCGGCATCGATTGCGGGACGGAAGTGACGGGTTTTGGCGTGGTGGAGTCGGACGACGCGGCGCGCCAGCCGAGGCTGGTGTGCAAGGCCATGGGGGCCATCCGGCTGGCCAGGACCAAGACCCTCCCGGTGCGGCTGGAGGAGGTTTTTCGTGCGCTTTCCGCGGAAATTGAGCGCTGGCAGCCGGACGCGGTGGCCATCGAAGAGGCGTTTTTTGCGGTGAACGCCAAGTCCGCGCTGAAGCTGGGGCAGGTGCGGGGCGTGGCGCTGCTGGCGGCTGCGTGCCAGGGACTGCCAGTGGCGGAATATGCGCCCCTGAAGATCAAGTCCAGCGTGGTGGGCTACGGGCTGGCGAAAAAGGAGCAGGTTCAGTTTATGGTTGCACGGTTGCTGGAGTTGGCTGAAGTGCCGCAGTCGCAGGACGCAGCCGACGCCCTGGCCATCGCCATCTGCCACATCCACACGGCCCAGACTCTTGAACTTCAGGGAGCGGCGCGATGAGGGTTGGAAGACTGTTTTTTGCCGCCGCGGTGCTGGCTTCGGCAGGTTTTGCCCTGCCGGCACACGGCGTAGCCGGATCCGTGGTGGAGGTGGATTTTTCCAACCCGAGCCTATCTCCGCAGCACTGGACCATGATCCTCTACCCCGACGGAAGCGGGCATTTCCACTCGGAAAGGGGCAATGTGTCGCCGGAGGGCCAGCAAGCCATCGACGCGCCGGACGTGGACCGCGATATCCGGTTGAGCGCACAATTTGCCCAGCGCGTCTTTCAGGCGGCGCGGCAGCACAAGTTGTTCAATTGTACGTGCGAGAGCCACATGAAGGTGGCTTTTCAGGGGTGGAAGAAGTTGAGCTATGCGGGTCCAGAGGGCCGAGGCTCCTGCGAGTTCAACTACTCCAGCGACAAGGACATCCAGGCGCTGGGCGACTCGCTGGTGGCCGTCTCCAGCGCCATCCTGGAGGGTGCGCGCCTGGAGACTCTGCTGCAGCACGACCGCCTGGGCCTGGACAAGGAGATGGAGTACCTGATGGATGCTTCGGGCGATGGACGTGTACAACAGATTTGCGTCATTCGCGGAATCCTGGAACGGCTGGCGGAGGATCAGGAGGTAATGGAGCGGGTGAGAAAGCGGGCCAGGGTGCTGCTGGCCAAGGCGCAAGAATAAATCGCCTCCAGGTCGCCATTACGCGCGACTTTTGATCCCGCCGGTGTGTCATAACTAAGTTGGGCAATTCAACAAGCCAGAGGGCTTGTGCAGGGCAGGTGGAGTGAAAGGCGGGGCGCCATGAATCGCAAAGGATGGGTGGTACGCCGGCCGGGCGTGTGGATGCTGGGACTGGCGGTGCTTGCCGTGGGGACGATTTTACTGGTCCCGGGCCTGCGCGCAGACGAAAGCAGGCCCCCGGGGCGCGCGGTCCGGTTGACCAGCGTCGATGGCCAGGTGCGGATCGCGCAGGATAATCAACTGTTGGCCGATCCGGCGCTCAACAATACACCGCTGTTTGAGGGGACCCAGGTGCTGACTTCGGACGACGGGCGCGCCGAGTTGCAGTTTGAAGATGGCAGCGTGGTCCGGATTTCACCGAACGGTTCGCTCAGGCTGGCGGTTTTACGTGGGCAAGGCGGCAATAGCGATACCGAGATGGTGCTGGAGGCGGGGCTGGGCTACTTTGAGTTGCAGGGCGAAGGCTCGGTCAAGCCCATCCGGGTTCGTTTTGGCGACTGCCTGGTGACGGCGAGCGGCTTTACCGTGCTACGCATCAATTTGGACAGCCTCCCGGGCGAGCTTGCGGTTTTCTCCGGCAATGCCCACCTCGAGCGCGGCACGGCGATGATGCTCGACCTTCACGGAGGCGAGAGCGTGGCTCTCAACGGCGCCGATCCCAGCCGCTACAACCTGGCCGAATCGATCGAGCCGGATTCGTGGGACGCGTGGAACGCCGACCGCGACCAGGTGCTTACGGCCGCAGCCGCGGCGCGCACCGGCGCGGCAAACAACCTGGCGGACAGCAACAACCCGGCGTGGAACGACCTGGATGCCAATGGCAACTGGTATAACGTGCCAGGACAGGGTTATGTTTGGTCGCCCAATGAAGCCGCCGACCAGGGATGGGATCCCTACGGCAATGGCAACTGGATGTGGGGGCCGCAATCAGGTTACATGTGGGTTTCCGGCGAGCCGTGGGGCTATCTGCCATACCAGTGCGGCGCCTGGAACTACTTCAATGACTTTGGCTGGGGCTGGGCGCCAGGAATGTGCCAGCCTTGGTGGGGCGGCGGCGGGTGGTATCCCAATATCGGCTATGGGCCGGGCGGCTATCGTCCTCCTCACCGGCCACATCCGGGCCCGCCCCGCGGCCCCATTGGGCGTCCAATCCATGGACTTTTGCCCGTGTCGCATCCGATCCTGACCGTCAACCGCAATCCACAGGGTGGGAGCACGGTTCTGCCGGCACGAAACAGGAATACGCCAGTAACGATTGCCGGGCACGTGGTGCAACCGCTGCGCCCGGTGTCGCCGCGTCCAGAGTACGACCATCCGACCACCGGGTACATGAATCGGTCTCAGCCAGCGTACCCAGGAACAAGGGCGCTGGGTACGTCCGGTGCGCCGGCGCGCGCTCCCGTAATTGTCGGCAGCCGGCCGGGCAACGCGCCTGTGGCCAGGCCGTCAGGCGGGAGTCAGCACGCAACAGCCACGTCGTCCGGCCATGCGTCGTCAGGTGGCTCTTCCTCCTCCAGCCATGTATCGAGTGGCGGAGGTGGTGGTGGCGGCGGTTCACACGCAGGCGGTGGTGGTGGCGGTGGTGGTGGCGGACACCACTAAGGTCAAACTGATTCGGAATGAGGGGCCACTTCGCCATGCGAGGTGGCCTCTTCGGTTTCCAGGCCGTGCCAGAGAGTCGCAAAGGTTTCGATGCTCAAGGCTTCGGCGCGGGCCTGGGAGTCGATGGCTGCCTGCATCAACACAGCGGCGACGGTGGCAGCCGGGATGCCGGCAGCGCGCAAGTTGTTGGCCAGCGTCTTGCGCTTCTGCGCGAAGCATTGGCGCACGAAGCGCAGAAAACCGGCCTCTTCGACACCGAGTTCCTTGAAGCGCGGCGCAAACCGCCAGCGGAACACCGTGGAGTGCACGTCGGGCGGCGGCGAGAAGGAAGCAGGCGGCAAAGTGAACAGCTTCTCGGCCGGCCCGTACATCTGCACGGTAATCGAGAGCAGGCCGTAGTCCCGTGAACCGGGCTGGGCGGTGACCCGGTCGGCTACCTCGCGCTGCACCATCAGGACGGCGCGGTCCAGGACTGCGTGGCTGGCAGCCAGCTTCAGCAGGATCGGCGAAGTGATGCCGTACGGCAGATTGCCGGCCACCGGCAGCTTTTCTTGAGCCGCTGCGGAGGCGGCCGCAAAGTCGAAAGCCAGAACATCCTGCTCAAGTACAGTGACGCGGGCTGAGGGCTCCGGCGGAAACTCCGTGCGCAGGTAGGCGGCAAGTTCCGCGTCGAGCTCGATAGCCAGCACATGGGCGGCGCGGGCGGCCAGGGCTCCGGTGATGGCGCCGCGTCCGGGGCCGATTTCGACCATGGTGCGGCCGGAGAGGTCGCCCAACGAGGAAGCGATGCGCTCAACAGCCTGAGGATCGTCGAGAAAGTTCTGACCGAGCTTGGGTTTTGCGGGCATGGCTTCCTTGATGGTAGATGACGCTGGCGGGTTGGCGGCTGACGTGGATCCTCGCACGGCTCGCTACCCTCGTTTCCGCACCCGCTTGTCCGTCAATTCGCTCTATTCCCACCCGCATCAGGCAATGCTGCCCAAAGCACTCCCCCGCCAAGATCGTGCATCTTGAGCGCCACAGCTCTCGCGAACCCACCAAAACTCGCTGCAAAAGAGAGCATCCATCGATTCAGACTCCGCAAGTCCGATTCGTTTCCCTCGCCGCGGCCTGGACACCGCGAATGCCAACCAACGATATGTGACGTGGCTCACAGCGGCCTCTTATTTCGCCTGCGTACCTTCGCATCCATCCACTGTTGAGCACCACAAGGCGAGGTCGAGCGTCAGGTCAACCGTCTCTGGTTCTCCGGCGCCTTTCACAGTGAGCGAGGTGGGCATGGGTCAGTCAATTTACCAATCGATGCAGCAAAAGGGCTACAGCCGCAGAGATTTTCTCCAGTTCTGCGCTGCGGCCGCAACCGTGGCCGGGCTGGGGCAAACCGGCGTAGCCCAGGTGGTCTCGGCCTTCGAGAAAAAAGAAAAACCGGCTGTCGTGTGGATGCACTTCCAGGAGTGCACCTGTTGCAGCGAGTCATTCATCCGCGCCTCTCACCCCATCGTGGCCGACGCGCTGCTGGACGTGCTGTCGCTCAACTACACCGAGACCCTTATGGCCGCTTCCGGCTTCCAGGCGGAAAAGAGCCTCAACGACACCATCCAGAACAACAAGGGCAAGTACATCGTGCTGGTCGAGGGCGCTGTGCCCACCGGCGCGGACGGCGTCTACTGCATGATCGGTGGCAAGACCGCCGAATCGATTCTCCAGACTGTCGCCAAGGACGCGGCCGCGGTGGTGGCCTGGGGCAGTTGCGCCTCCAACGGCTGCATTCAGGCCGCCAGGCCCAATCCCACCGGAGCCACCCCCATTCACAAGCTGGTCGACAAGCCGGTCATCAACGTCCCCGGCTGCCCGCCCATTGCCGACGTGATGATGGCCGTAGTGACGCATCTTCTGGTGCTCGGGCAGATTCCGGCGCTCGACTCGCAGGGACGGCCCAAGGAGTTTTACGGACGCCGCGTGCACGACACCTGCTACCGCCGCGCCAACTACGACGCCGGCCTCTTCGTCGAGTCCTTTGACGATGAGAACGCGCGCAAGGGCTATTGCCTCTACAAAATGGGCTGCCGCGGTCCAGTCACCTACAACGCCTGCTCGGTGACCAAGTGGAACGAGGGCACCAGTTATCCCATCCAGTCCGGCCACGGCTGCATCGGTTGCAGCGAAGAGGGCTTCTGGGACAACGGCCCGTTCTATCAGCATTTGGCCAGCTTCCCCGGCTTCGGCATCGAGAGCACGGCCGACACGGTGGGCAAGGTCGTCGGCATCGCCACCCTGGCCGGTGTCGCGGCCCACGCGGTGGTCACCAACATACGCAAGCGGAGCGTGATTGCCGAAGTCCACGCCGAAGACCAGAAGGAGTCGTAAAGCGCCATGACACGAGTCGTCGTCGATCCCGTAACTCGCATTGAAGGCCACCTGCGCATTGAGGCAGTGGTTGAAAACGGCGTCATCACCGACGCATTCAGCGCAGGCACCATGGTGCGCGGCCTGGAGAAAATCCTCATCGGCCGCGACCCCCGCGACGCCTGGGCCATCACCGAACGCGTTTGCGGCGTCTGCACCACCGTCCACGCCCTGGCCAGCGTCCGCGCCGTCGAAGACGCCCTCGGCGTCGCCGTCCCCCCCACCGCCGAGCTCATCCGCAACATCATGTTGACCACGCAGTATGTGCAGGATCACGTGGTGCACTTCTATCATCTCCACGCCCTGGATTGGGTCGACATCGTCAATGCCCTCAAAGCCGACCCCAAAAAGGCCGCGGAGCTGGCGCAGTCCTTCTCCAAGTGGGACAAGAACACAACCGCCTATTTCTCCGCGGTGCAGGACAAGATCAAGGCTTTCGCCGCCAGCGGCCTGGGCATCTTCGCCAACGGCTACTGGGGCCATCCGGCTTACAAGCTGCCGCCCGAGGTCAACCTGATCGGCGTGGCTCACTACCTCGACGCCCTGGAATGGCAGAAGGAAGTGGTCAAGATTCACACCGTCTTCGGCGGCAAGAATCCGCACCCCAATTACCTGGTCGGCGGCGTTCCCTGCTCCATCGACGCCGACGAAGTGGCCGCCATCAACTCTGAGCGGCTCAACCTGGTCGGCCGCCTCATCAGCCAGGCGGACGAGTTCGTCAGCCAGGTTTACATTCCCGATCTGCTCGCCGTCGCATCGTTCTACAAGGACTGGGCCAGTTGGGGCGGCGGATTGAAAAACTACCTCAGCTATGGCGAATTCCCCACCCAGGGCTACGGCAAGCCGGAGGCGTTCAAGTATCCGCGCGGCGTGGTGCTCAATCGCGACCTGAGCCATGTGTATCCGGTCAATCCCCGCGATTCGCAGGAGATCAAGGAATACATCGCCTCTTCCTGGTACACCTACGATGGCGGCGACAAGGAAGGCATCCATCCCTGGGCCGGCGAAACCAAGCTCAATTACTCCGGGCCCAAGCCGCCCTTCGAGACTCTCGCGGGATACCAGAAATATTCGTTCCTCAAGACTCCGCGCTGGAAGGAAAACGCGATGGAGGTCGGCCCGCTGGCGCGCCTGGTGGTTGCCTATGCCTCCGGCCACACCGACGTGCAGGAACTGGTCAAAGACACCCTCGGCAAGCTCAATGTGCCTGTAGCAGCTTTGTTCTCCACGCTGGGCCGCACCGCTGCTCGCGGCCTGGATGCGGCGCTGGCCATGACTTGGCTCAAGGAGTTCTACGGCGAGTTGATGGAACGGGTCAAGACGCGCGAAACCTCAACCTTCAATGGCGAACGCTGGGAACCTAAGTCCTGGCCCACGGATGCCGAGGGGGTTGGCCTGGTTGAAGCTCCCCGCGGCTCGCTGGCGCACTGGATCAAAATCCACAACGGCGCAATCGAGAACTATCAACTCGTGGTGCCGACCACCTGGAACGGCTCTCCGCGCGATGCCAAGGGGCAGCGCTCATCCTTCGAAGAAGCTCTCATCGGCACGCCGGTAGCGAAGATCGACGAGCCGGTCGAGATTCTGCGCACCATCCATTCCTTTGACCCGTGCCTGGCCTGCGCCGTCCATCTCTACGATCCGCAGGGCCGGCACATAGCCCAGGTTTCTTTCGAGTGATGCCCATGAGCGCTCCAGACATTGGTGCAGGCAATCTGATTCCGGCAAACGGCAAACAGGCGGTCGAATACCGGCGCGTCTACGTGTGGGAACTGCCGGTACGCGCTTACCATTGGATCAACGCTGCGGCCCTGGTGCTGCTGTGCGTCACCGGCTACCTGATCGGGGCCCCCATCCGCGCCTTTTACGCGGCTGAGGCCTACCAGCAGTACTGGTTCGGCTGGGTGCGGTTCATCCACTTCACATGCGCGTTCGTTTACGTGTTCAATTTCCTGGCGCGGCTCTACTGGGGCTTCGTCGGCAACAAGTACGCGCGCTGGACCGCCTTCTTCCCGTTCAAGAAGTCGCAACAGCAGGAGATCGTCGACGTCGTCAAGGCCGACGTGCTCGAAACCAGGCTCCACGGGCCCATCTCCACCGGCCACAACGCCCTCGCCGGCCTCATCTACTTCTTCACTTTCCTGGCGTTTGTCTTCCAGACCATCACCGGCTTCGCGCTCTATTCCAGCATGAGCAACTCCTGGCTGCCTCATCTGTTTGTCTGGATCGTGCCCTTGATGGGCGGCGAATTCGGCGTGCGTTTCTGGCACCACCTCTTCCTGTGGTTCTTTGTCACCTTTGTCATCATTCACGTGTATCTCGCCTTCTATCATGACTACATCGAGGGCCGCGGCACGGTATCCTCGATCATCGGCGGATGGAAGTTCGAGCGGGTGAAGAGTGACAAATAGCCCCGAAACCCGGACGCAGGTTAAAACGCTGGTGCTGGGCCTGGGCAACGTCATCATGGGCGATGAGGGCGTCGGCGTTCACGTAGTCCGGGCCGTAGAAAAGCACCTGGCACAGCACCCGCTCTCAGGCGCGGTGGAATGTCTGGACGGCGGCACGGGCGGCTTCACGCTGCTCGAGCCGCTGCAGAGCGCCAGCCGCATTATCCTCATCGACGCGGCGGCGGATGGCAACCCCGAAGGGACCGTCACCCGCACCACTCCGCGCTTCTCGCGCGATTACCCGCCCACGCTCACCGCGCACGACATAGGCGTCAAAGACCTGCTCGACGTGTTTTACATCCAGGGTGGCGGCCCGGAAGTCGTGCTCTACGCCATCACCATCGATCCGCACCAGCCCATCTCGATGGAACTGTCCCCGACAGCGTCCAACGCGGCCGAAGAAGCAGTGAAACTAATTCTGGCGGAGTTGACGGCCAACTCAATTGCCTGAGTCGCAACACGGCCGCCTGCTAACTCGCCAACTTGCTATCCCCGCGCAGCGGGCGCTAACTCGCTGTTCTTATTCCATCAAGCCGCTACCATCCCCTCTGGAACGCTCAACCCGCGCCGGCATTGAATCCTGGGGTTCTTTCCAACCTCTCTAAAAATGATTTGCAGAATTATTCTCGAGCATGATTATCATGAGAATCCATGGCTGGAATTTTTGAAAAACTCAACCTCAAGGATCGCCAGGAGATCCTTGTCCTGCACGCGCCCTTGAGCTTTGAACCGGAGTTGGCGCGCCTGCCCGTGCTCACCATCCATCGCCATCTCGAGTCGATTCCTGAGATCGGATTCTCGCTGGCCTTTGTCTCTCGGCAAAGCGAGGTGGACGCGCTTGCCGGGCCGGTGGCCGCGCGCGCCAAGGGCGATGCGATTGTGTGGTTCGCCTATCCCAAAGGGACTTCGAAAAAATTCAAATGTGATTTCAATCGCGACACCGGCTGGGATGCGCTGAAGGCTGCCGGATTCGATACCGTGCGCGCCGTCGCCATCGACGAGGATTGGACCGCGCTCCGCTTCCGCCGCGTGGAGTACATCAAAGCGCGTTATTAATCCGGCCCCTACATTCTGTCATGCCTTCCCACCCATTTCGCGATGAAACCTGCGAAATGGATGGGGCACGGTACTTCTATTTCAGGGCCGGATCAATAGGCCGTTTTCTGTTCGAGCGCTGACAATAACTCCGGGTGGCCCATTCTTGAATCGCCTTTTGATTCAAGGGTGGGAAACCACGAATCACGCCGTCGCTCGTTTTGGAGAAGCCTCTTATTCCACTTGAAACAGTCCCGGCAGCACTTCTCCCGCCCTGCCTTCGACGACGTTTGTGAACGCCGATGCGTTCAGCGGAGGCTCCGGCCCAACATAGACAGTGCGCGCGCCGTTCATGCGCGCCCAATGCACAAAGTTGGCTGCCGGATAGACTGACCCCGAGGTCCCAACCACCACCATCAGCGTTGCCTTACCGATCTCGTCCTGGATGTGATCCATCTCCAGCGGAATCTCGCCGAAGAAGACAATGTGCGGCCGCAACCGCCCGCCGCACGCGCAGTGCCCCACCTCGTCCAGGCTCTGATAAATGCTGTGGTCTTCCACCGGCGCACGGCCGCACTCCCGGTCGCAGCGGGCTTTCGCCAGTTCGCCATGCATGTGCACCAGCCGCACCGACCCGGCCCGCTCATGCAAGTCGTCCACATTTTGCGTACACAGAAAGAAGCGGTCACCCAACTGCCGCTCCAGCTTTGCCAGCGCAACATGCGCCGGATTCGGCTGGGCTTTCACGCCCGCGGCGCGCCGCTCTGAGTAGAACTTCCACACCGCCCATGGATTCCGCCGCAGAGCCTCCGGCGTGCACACTTCCTCGACCGAATGACCAGCCCACAACCCGTCTTCCGCGCGAAACGTGGGCAGCCCGCTCTCCGCGCTGATACCCGCGCCAGTCAGCACAAACACCCTGTCTTCCGCACCAACAGAAATTGTTCCCATTGCCTTGCACTCACGTCCCCGAGCAGCCGCCTGCACACTACACCACAGACGCCACTCCGCTAACTGATTAACTGTTCCCTGTTCCCTGACCCCTGATCCCTGACCCCTGATCCCTGTCTTCACGGCTCCAGCAGAATCTTGCCCGTCGTCTTGCGGTCTTCCAGATCGGTCTGCGCCTGGGCCGCCTCGCCCAGCGGATACAGGTGCTCGGTCCGCAATTTCAATTTCTTTTTGACGGCCCAGCCCAGCACCTCGCCGGCGCGCCATTCAAGCTCCGCCCGTGTGGCCACGTAATGCCACAACGTGGGACGGGTAACGAACAGCGACCCTTTGCCGCTGAGCTGGATCAGGTCAAAGGGCGGCACCGGCCCGCTCGATGCGCCAAACAAGGCCAGCAATCCGCGCGGCCGCAGGCAGTTCAGGCTCTGCTCGAACGTGGTCTTACCCACCGAGTCGTAGACCACGTCCACGCCCTTGCCGTCGGTCAGGCGCTTGATCTCCGTCTCTACATCCTGCTCGGTATAGAGGATCACATCCGAAGCGCCCGCCTCGCGGGACAGTTCCGCCTTGAAAGCCGTTGAAACCGTGGTGATGACCCGCGCCCCCAACCGCACCGCCATCTGCGTCAGCAGCAGGCCCACGCCGCCCGCGCCTGCATGAACCAGCGCCGTATCCCCGGCCTTGAGCGGATACGTCGAGTAGGCCAGGTAATGCGCCGTCATCCCCTGCAGCATGGCGGCCGCTGCCTTCTCCGGGCTCAGCCCATCCGGCACCTTCACCAGTTGCGCCGCAGGAACCAGCGCATACTCGGCGTAGCTGCCCAGGACGCTCGCCGAGGCCACCGCATCCCCGGCGGCAAATCCCGTCACGCCCGGACCCAGTTCCTCCACCGTGCCCGCTGCCTCGCTGCCGGGAACCAGAGGCAGCGCCGCCTTGTACACGCCCTTGCGGAAATAGATCTCGATGAAGTTGACCCCGACTGCTTCCACGCGGATCAACACCTGCCCCGGCCCCGGTTGGGGAATGGGCAAATCGGCCAATTCCAAAACCTGTGGCCCGCCTGTCTCATGAATCTGGATGGCTTTCATCTCACGGCAAGGATGCACCCTGAGGCCCGGCGACTGCAAGCACCTGACCCGGCAGAGGAGGCAAGAGCCGCCGGCCGCGCATACCGCCAGAAACACCGAGCCCCGCCCAGGCAATGCCCAAGCGGGGCTCGATGTTTTTCTGTTCCCTGATCCCTAATCCCTGTTCCCTGCGTCTACCCTTCCGACAACATGCTTGGCTCTTCCGGCGCGTGCAGGCGCACCATGCGCTCGATGGTATACGGCGAGCGGTGCTGGCTGGTGTGATAGTGGCGCACCTGCAACTCGCCAAGCAGGCCGATCGCCAGCAACTGGATGCCAGCCACGATCAGCACTCCGGCCACGACAAACAGCGGCCCGTGCTGGTCCATCACGCTCTGGTGCGGATGCATGATCTTCATGCCCAGCAGCATGGCCGAGAAGACGCTGCCCGTAAATATGCCCAACGCGCCAAACGTGCCGAAGAAGTGCAGCGGCCTGCCCATGTACTTGAGAAGAAAGCGGATGGTGAGCAGGTCGAAGAAAACGCGGAAGGTGCGGCTGATGCCGTAGTGGCTCTTGCCCCGCTCGCGATTCACGTTCTTGATGGGAATTTCGCAGATCGACGCGCCATACCAACTGGCCAGCGCGGGAATGAAGCGGTGCATCTCGCCGTAGAGGGGAATGTTGTGAATTACTTCGCGGCGATAGGCCTTGAATGTGGTGCCGAAGTCGTGAATATCCACGCCCGACAGTTTGGCCATCAGCCAGTTGGCGCAGCGCGAAGGAATACGCCGCATGACAAAGTTGTCGATGCGCTCCTTGCGCCAGCCGGAGACCACGTCGTAGCCCTCTTCAAGCTTTTCAAGGAAGGCGGGAATGTCGTTGGGATCGTGCTGCAGGTCGCCGTCCATGGCCAGGATGAACTCGCCCGTGGCGTGGTCGAACCCCGCGGCCAGGGCCGAGGTCTGGCCGAAGTTGCGGCGCAGCTTGATCACCAGCACACGGCTGTCCACCGCGGCAATCTCTTCCATCAACTTATAAGTGCGGTCGTTGGACCCGTCGTCCACCAGCACCAGCTCAAAACTATCGCCCACCTGCTCCATTACCTGCTTCAGGCGCGCGTATAAAACAGTCACGTTCTCCTCTTCGTTATGAAAAGGAACCACAATTGAATACTTGGGCATAGCAATATTATAGACGCGAATCAAGTTAAAACGACGCAAAACTTATTGCTTGACGGGGTGCGACTGTGCCTTGCAGCCGCTCGCCTGAGGCTTCCGCAAGCCCAAAAAGCCTAGCGGTCGAGCTCGTCGAGCATGGCCTGCATCTCGCTGACGGCATGGCGGTTGCCGCTGCGTTCAGCGCTGAGAATGCCGGTCTTCAGCCGTCCAATCGCGTCCTCGGTGCGGCCCGCCGCGGCCAGGGTCTGCGCGGCCATGAAGTAGCCCGCCGTGTAATCCGGATCGTTGGCCAGCAGCGTATCGAACTCTCTGAGCGCCTCAGCCGTCTCGCCGCGACCGGCCAGTTCCATAGCCACTCCGTAACGGGCGAAGCTGTTCTTCGGGTCCCGTTCCAGAATCTCTTTCAGTCCTGCGATCTTGTCCATTTCGCTCGAATCGGGCTTCCCTCGCCCAAGGGGATTTGCGTAATCGGCGGCGATTGCCGAAACTGGAACTGTGCGCTGTTCATGACCGGCCGCCGTCCGCTTTATTGTATCCGGCGACCGGCGAAGGCAGGGCGGCGCAAGCGAATGGAGTAGACCCACAGAATGAGTTCGACCGAAATCAATCCCGCAAAGAACCCCGCCGTCCGTACAGTAGCCAGCACGCAGTCGGAGATGACTGAGATCATCCTGCCGAACGACACCAACACGCTGGGCAACCTGCTCGGCGGGCGGCTGATGCACTTCATCGATCTGACCGGCGCCATGGCCGCTTATCGGCACGCACGCACCTACATCGTCACCGCCGCCATGGATCACATCGACTTCATCCGGCCCGTGCACCTGGGCGACCTGCTTACTCTCAGGTCCAGCATCAACCGCGCATTCACCACCTCCATGGAGGTGGGCGTAAAGGTGTGGGCGGAGAACACGCAGACCGGCACACTGTTGCACGTGGCCAGCGCCTACCTGGTCTTTGTGGCCATCGACCAGAACGGCCGGCGTGTGCGCGTGCCCCAGGTGGTGCCGGAAACCGCCGACGAGCAGCGCCGCTATGCCGATGCACTGCTGCGCCGTGAGCATCGCGAAGCAGAGTCCGCGCGCCGCAAGCAGGAACGGCTTGCCACTGCCGCACCGGAGAACGCGGCAACCCTCAATCCGTAAGCGAACAGATCTGAACGATAGAGTTTCAAAAAAGGAGCAATCAGACACTATGGCGCATTCACCTGCCATGCCCTCGCCCGTAGCTTTGCCGGGCGTTTCGAAGATCGTCGCCATCGGTTCCGGCAAGGGCGGAGTCGGCAAGACCACCGTCGCCGTCAACCTCGCCATTGCCCTCTCGCGGCTTGGGCAGCGCGTGGGCCTCATCGATGCCGACATCTACGGTCCCAACGTGCCGCTGATGATGGGGTCGACCCAGCAGCCGAACGTGGCTGCCGGAAACCGCATCGAGCCCAACCTGACGCACGGCATCAAGACCATCTCCATCGGCTACATCTCCCCCGGCGACAAGCCGCTGGTGATGCGCGGACCCATGCTCCACCAGATCATCCGACAGTTCTTGCAGCAGGTGGACTGGGGCGAACTGGATTACCTGGTGGTCGACCTGCCGCCTGGAACCGGCGACGTGGTCATCTCCCTGGTTCAGACCGTGCCGCTGACCGGCGCCGTCGTCGTCTCCACGCCCAGCGACGTCAGCCTGCAAGACGCCCGCAAGGCCCTGGAAATGTTCGGCCAGGTCAACGTCGAAGTGCTGGGCATCGTCGAAAACATGAGCCACTTCACCTGCCCGCACTGCCACCAGGAGATCGACATTTTCTCCCGCGGCGGCGCAGAGCGCACCGCAAAGCAGTTCAATGTGCCCTTCCTCGGCTCCATCGAACTGGTGCCCGCTATTCGCGAGGGCGGCGACCGCGGCCTGCCCGTAGCCTTGGCCGGCCCCAAGAGCCCGCAGGCTGCGGAGTTCTACGGCGTGGCGGAAAAACTGATGGAGCGCGCCGAGGCAGCGGCGGCGGCAGCCAAGGACGTGATCGAAATCAGCTAACGGAGCTTGACTGCATGATTCGGGAATGTCTCCCAGAAAAGAATGGGTTGGAGTGACCCCCTAAACTGAGACACCGAGGCATGACCCACTTTGCAGGGAACGGGGGAACTGCAAATGAGAGCGAAGCGATCTTACACGGAAGAATTTCGGC
>Ga0181520_10003166_pt1 | contig 29224 bp, 24 predicted proteins | sample PEATcosm2014_Bin_29_FD_132451 | JGI IMG/M metagenome (GOLD analysis project Ga0181520, IMG submission 132451) | Peatland microbial communities from MTU Mesocosm Facility, Houghton, MI, USA - PEATcosm2014_Bin02_30_metaG | ecosystem: Environmental > Terrestrial > Soil > Wetlands > Peat | place...
GGAGGACACGACAGAGCTGTTGCGGGCGCAGCGGCAGTTGGCGTGGAAGGAGGTGGCGCAGCGCGTGGCCCACGAGATCAAGAATCCGCTGACTCCGATTGCGCTCTCCGCCGAACGCATCAGCCGCCATCTGGACCGCAGGCAGGCAGACTCACCCAACGTCATCCGCAAATGCAGCGAGGTGATTCTGGCCTGCGTGGGGACGCTGCGCACGCTGGTGGATCAGTTCTCCGCGCTGGCGCAGTTCCCCGCTCCGCAGCCACGAGCGTGCGATGTGAATCAGGTTGCCGAGGAGGCGTTGGCGCTCTTTGCAGGGAGGCTGGACGGCATCACGATCAAGCTGGACCTTGAGACGGGATTGCCGCCTGTGCTGGCCGATCCAGAGGCGATTCGACGCGCGCTGGCCAATCTCATCGACAACGCCGCCGAGGCGATGAAGGACAGCCTGCTGCGCGTGCTGGAAGTGAGCAGCTCGCTGAGCGAAGACGGCGCCGCCGTTGAAGTTGAAGTCACCGACACCGGCCACGGCCTCACGGATGAGATTCGCGAGCGGCTCTTTCTGCCGTTTTATTCGACCAAGCAGCGCGGCACCGGGCTGGGGCTTTCGATAGCGGCCAAGATTGTGCAAGAGCATGGCGGCAGCCTGAGCGCCGAGGCCAACACTCCCAAGGGCGCGCGCTTCCTGATGCGTCTGCCGCTGATGGAGCCGCTGGGGGAAGGGGCCGCTCAGACCGGGGAAACTCAAACCGATACTGTTGCACCCGACAACTCTGTGAGAGAATCGCACTGATGAATCACATATTGGTAGTGGACGACGAGGCCGAGATTCGCTCTTCTCTCGAAGAGATTTTGCGCGAGGAGGGCTACGGCGTGGCCACGGCGGCCAACGCAACCGATGCGCTGGTGCGGATCAACGACGCGCCTTATGATGTTGTCCTGCTCGACATCTGGCTGCCCGACCGCGACGGCCTCGACGTGCTGGCAGACATTCACAATCTAGCCGCCGACACGCGCCCGGAGGTGGTCATCATCAGCGGCCACGGCAGCATCGAAACAGCCGTCAAAGCCACCAAGCTGGGCGCGTACGACTTCCTGGAAAAGCCGCTCTCGCTGGAGCGCACGCTGATCGTGCTGAAGAATGCCGTGGAAGCTCGCCGCCTGCGCGCGGAGAATCTGGAGTTCAAGCGGCAATTCAGCGTGGGATCGGTGCTGACCGGCGATAGCGTTCCGCTCAAGGCGCTGCGCCAGCAGATTCGCCTGATGGCGCCGACAAACGGACGCGTCCTGATCTACGGCGAGTCGGGAACCGGCAAGGAGTTGATCGCGCGCGCCATTCATGCCGAGAGCCTGCGTAAGGATCAGATTTTCGTCGAGCTGAATTGCGCCGCCATCCCCGAAGCGCACATCGAGGCCGAGCTCTTCGGCTATCGTCACGGAGCGCAGCCCGGCGGATTGCCGGAGCAGCGCGGAACGCTGGAGCGCGCCGACGGCGGAACGCTCTTTCTCGACGAAGTCGGCGACATGAGCCTTAAGACGCAATCCAAGGTGCTCAGCGCGCTCGACGACCAGCAGTTTACGCCAGTGGGCGGCACGCAGCCGATTCGCGTGGATGTGCGGCTGATTGCATCCACCAATAAAGACCTTGAAGAAGAGATCGCCAAGGGAAATTTCCGCGAAGACCTCTTTTACCGGCTCAATGTTGTGCCGTTTTCTGTGCCGCCGCTGCGTGAGCGTAAACAGGATATTCCGCCGCTGGCGCGCGAGTTTCTTGCCGAGTTTGGCCGCCAGTACGGACGCCCGCGCATGGAGATCGGCGAAGATGCGCTGGAGGCGCTCGCCGCATACCGCTGGCCGGGAAACGTGCGCGAGTTGAAGAATGTGATCGAGCGGGTAATGATCCTCAATCCGCGCGCGCTGCGCATTGAGCGCAAGCACCTGCCGCCGCTGACGCACAAAACCGGCACGCGTTCGACGGAAGAGTTCTCGACTCTGCAACAAGCTCGCGACGCCTACGAACGCGAGTTTATCCTCAAAAAGATCGAGGAGGCCCGCAACAACATGAGCCGCGCCGCCAAAGTGCTGGGCCTCGAGCGCAGCCAACTGTATCGCAAGATGAAGGCGCTGGGGATTGCCGTGCGCGAGTAGTGGAAAGTGGGGTGAATGCCTATGAAAAAGCACCCACCCCGAATTGCCATTTTTTTATTGCATCCACGCCGCGCTCAGTGCGAGGACGAGGAATGCATTCGCGCCCTCTTCTCGATATGCGCTTGCGATCCCGCGCCCTGCAAAGCCTGCAATAGCGAGATTCCCTCCGGTGATCCCAGTCCGGTCGTTGGATTCCAGCCCGGCCCAGCCGAATAGGCGCCATTATTTCCTGAGGTAATTTCGCGGAAGCAGGTCGATTCATCCACGCTGTAAAGCTGCGGATTGATGAACCCACTGCGCGACTGGAGCTTCTGATTGAACAAGGTGATCAATCCGGCCCACAAAGGCGCCACCGCGCTGGTTCCACCCACCACCAACTGCTTCCCATCCACCTGGACCTTGTAGCCGGTTTCCGGATCGGCGTCGCCGGCAACATCGGGCACTCCGCGATTGGCCTGCTGCACGTCCTTGGACTGCCAACTGGGCCGCGCAAAAAACGAGCTATAGCCCCCTCCGGTGGCTCCGCCTTGCGCGCCGTCATTCCAGACTGTTTCGTTGGTAATGCTGCCTTTGGCTGACTGCAAACTTGTGCCGCCGCAGGCCAGCACATGAGGACTGGATGCGGGGAAGTCCACGTGGTTCTGCCCGTCGCTCACTCCGTCGCTGGAGCCGTTGTCTCCGGCGGCAACGGTAACGGTGATGCCCAGCAGGCCGGCCTCCTGCGCGACTTCGTCAAAGTTCTGCATCGACTGCTGCGTCCAGGTCGATTCAGGCCCGCCCCAACTGATGGAGATCACGCGCGGCCCGCGCAATTGGTCGTGAACCGCCATGCTCAGCGCATCCTGGAATCCACGCGATGTGTTAGGCGCGAAATAGACGACGATCGCGGCTCCCGGCGCCACCGCTCCAGCCACTTCGATATCCAGCATCACCTCGCCATCCGCACTATTGGCCGTAGTCGGGCGATTCTTTGCTTGATCGACCGAAGACATTGTGACCGTTGGCTGCTGAAGGCCGAGCGACTGGAAGTACTCCTGAATATCCGCCGGACGATAGCCGCCGCCCAGCTCGATCAGTCCAATCGTTTGTCCAGAACCGTTCACGTCCTGTGGAAATTCGTAGAGCTGCGCCACCTGCACTGGCGTGTAGGCAGTGTTGGAGTCGCGAGCGCCAAAGTTGCTATTGGCGCTGCGATAGCGGAAGTGCGGCTTGGCAACCGGCCGGTCGTCAAAGCCAAAGACGCCCTGAACAATCGGCGCAATCTCTTCGGAAAGCTGAATCGCGCCGGTGCGTCCGCGATAGTTTCCGTCGGGATGGTCATAATCGATCAGCTCGATGCCGAAGGCCTTCTCCATCTTCGAGGCGGTTCCGGCCAGCGTCACGGTGCGGCGCAGAACCTCGTCGCCACGCTCCAGCATTTGCAGGTTATGCTCTTCGGCAAACTTGCGGACCATATCAACGTGTTTCGGGTCGGCGCCAAACTGCGAGGCAAATTCGCTGTGGCTCATGAATTTGCCTGAAGACTTAACGGTCGTCAATGGTTGGCGATGGCGGAGGATGACCGATATCTCAATCAGTTGATGGGGATCGGTCGGTCCGATGGCGCGCGCTCCGGGGAGGGGAACGCGTTCACTGCCCTTCAGGGCAACTTTTCTGGGATTTGACATGGGATGCTCCTTCTCCGATTGGGATTCCCGGTGGATGACGCGCCAGACGATCTTCCAGGCAGCGGCAAAGGGAGAACTTCTGGGGAAGATCCCGCACTGCCGCTGGCTACGCTCCATGCCTGGGGAGGACATGGTTCGCTCTCACGCCCATGCACTGCATCCGGCAGTGACCTGCGCGAGTGAAACAAATCGTCGGCAATTCTTATGGAGAAGCTGCTTGCAAGGGGAGGAATCTAAAAGCGCCGCCTGTAAGCCTTCGTCCTAAACGGGCAGCTCATCGGGCAATTGATCCGGTGCGCTGTGCCGAAAATCTACGCGCGGCGCTCGGTCGAGCTTGGCATCCGCGCAATCTGTGGACGAATATACTCCCAAATTCCGACGAAATGCACGGCCTTTTTGAAGAGGCTGTGAAAATTATTGAAGAGCCTGAATTGTTTGCAATGTCACGGAGAAGAAGGTGTGCTCTTCCATTCCGCGTTACCGGCGCCCCCACGGATTTGGAATGCCTAGCGAGTCTCGTTGCTCGCTGGGGTGGGGTAAGGTCTTCGTCCGTGGGGTAGCTGGGCGGAAGGGTGGGAACCACTCAGCCGGCGGACAGGGTTGTTCATTCGCCAGGATATCAACAGGCTCTATCCGCTCTAGGTTGTATCGACATATAGGGATGTGCGGCGTTGCTAAGCCAGAACCGGCTCAGACTAGGCGGAGGACGAAGACTTTGGCGATTCCAAGGCGAGGACGACAACGATGTATGGGCCGGTTCTGGCCGCAACCCTTCGGGCCGGGACCGATTTTCCCGGCGACGCGCACCCCTATATGTCGATACAACCTAGCGCCGCGGGCGTCCGCGATCTCGCGAGCCTCGTCCGCGATCGCCAAAGCTTCTCGGCTTGACCGGCGGCGCCACGGGTAGGTGCGTCTTGCCCGCGGGATAAACCGCGAGGAAGCGCTCCTGGCCTTCGCCCGAACTCGCCGTTTCCACGCCTTCGATGCCGCGAAAGGCCATGTGCATCAGGCGGCGCTCGCGGCTGTTCATCGCTGGAAAGGCGTAGGGAACGCCGGAGCGGATAACCTTATCCGCGGCAACCTCGGCGGTCATGCGCATCTCCTGCGCGCGCAGAGCCTTGAAGTTGGCGGCGTCAAAGCTGATGAGGTCGCCCTCGCGCTGGTCCAGGCGCAGAATCTGCGCGGCGATGGTCTCCAGAGCCAGCAGCATCTCGCCGTTATGCTGTGTCACCAGCGTCACGTCCGGTCCGGCCAGTTCGACCATGAGCGCGGGTGCCTTCTCTTCAGCGTTAGGCGCGCTCTCTGGCGCGCTTATTCGGTATTTGAGGCGCAGACCGCCCAACTGGTTCAGGGCGGCAAGGAAATCGGCTATCTTCTGGGCAGCCTGTTGCAGATCATCAATGGGCATAACTTATCAGTATCGCAGAGATGGGTCTGAGATGTGTAGAGAATTTCGCCGAAGACTGCCATCCCAAGCGAATTCATCTGGCATTGCCGCTGGATTGGAGAGATAATATTCTTATGGCGACTCTGCCCATTGGCGAAGAACTCTGGACCGTGCGGGAATACCTCGCCACGAGTTGGAGCCCTGACCGCGAATTTGTGGACGGTCGGATCGAGGAGCGGAACTTGGGAGAGAAAGAGCACTCCATCATTCAGCGGTATCTCACGGTTCTTTTCGCGCTGAAACGAGCAGAGTGGGGCGTAGAGGTCTTTCCTGAACTGCGCACACAGATAGCGGCCAGGAACTTCCGCGTACCGGATGTGCTCGTTATGCGTTCGGGCGAATCCTTTGAGCGCTACGTTACGCGCCCGCCGCTCGTCGCCATTGAGATTCTTTCGCCGGAAGACAGACTGAGCGCCTTTCAGGAGAAAGCTGCTCAGTATTTCAGCTTCGGCATTGAAAATATCTGGGTCATCAATCCTGAAACTCGCATTGCTTATAGGTACACATCCGCAGGTCTCGAACAAATCCACACCGGAGAACTCACCGTGCCGGAGACGCCCATCCGCGTGGTATTGAGCGAGTTGTTTGCGGAGCTGAACCGGGCATAGCGCAGAACAGCTTCAAACCAGCCCGCCGGGAACCCAACGTCAATGAGACTCCGTACTCGCATCTCTCTTCTGATCCTGCTTGTCATTGCGGTCGCGGCGGGGCTTCTCTCCGTGATTCAGCACTCCCACGCGGACATCTTCGACCGCCCGCAGGAGGTTGTAGGCGTCCGAATGCAGGATGTCACTTTTTACAGCGCCGCGCTGGCCCGCACCATGCCCTACCGGGTCTATCTGCCGGCGAAGGTTGCAAAGGGAGAGCAGTTTCCTGTCGTCTATCTCCTTCACGGCGACGGAGGCAGTTTTCGCGATTGGTCCAATAGTTCAGATGTGGCGAAGTATGCAGGTCATGGGATCATCATGGTGATGCCGGAGGGAAACTCCTCCTATTACATGAACGCCGTGGACGATGAGAAGGACAAGTACGAGGACTATATTACGAAGGACTTGATCGCCGATGTGGAGATGGCCTTTCCCGCCAGAAGAGATCGCGAATCGCGGGCCGTAGTTGGAGTCTCGATGGGAGGATTCGCGGCCATCGATTATGCGCTCGCTCATCCCGATCTGTTTGCCTTCGCCGGCGCTCTCAGTCCAGCAGTCGATGTGCCCAGCCGCCGCTTCAGCCCCAAGTACCCCGATCAGTGGTGGCGATTCCGCGCCATCTTTGGCCCGCTCGGCAGCAAGGAAAGGATGGATCGCGATCCCTTCGAGCTGGTCAAATCCGCCGATCCGCGCGTGACGCCGTTCATCTATATGACGGCCGGCGAACAGGAGTCGCTGCTGTGGCCGGACTACCACTTTGCCGAGCGGCTCAAAGAGCGGGGCTTTGCCTACGAGTTCCATACCAAGCCCGGCAGCCACGATTGGGAGCAGTGGGACAAGCAGGTTCCCGGCTGCTTTGAGAGCCTGCTCACGCACCTTTCCATCAGCGGCAACGAATCAGCGACCTCACACTTGCCTAAGCATCCTCGCGCACCTTAGGCGACAGATACTCCGGCCCCACCGGATCAGTCACCGATTCGCTCACGATGCGGTCGATCTCGGCCATAGCGTCGTCATCCAACTTCCATCCCATCACGCCAGCAACGTCATCAAGCTGCTCAGGCCGCTTGGCTCCCCACAGCGCTACGCTAACGCCTGACCGGTCCAGCACCCAGCGCGCAGCCAGTTCCAGCACCGACTTGCCGTAGCGATCACTGGCCAGCGCCGACAGTCTCTCAACGGCCGTCATATACTGCGAGAAGCGCGGCTCGCGAAACTTGGGATCGACGCGGCGAATATCCTTCTCGTCGAAGCTCATGCCGCGCGCGACTCGTCCGCCAAGCATACTGCGGCAGAGCGTGCTCCAGGTGAGAATCGCTGTATCGTTTTCCTTGCACCAAGACAAAAGATTTTCGCCGTCCGCGCAGGTCTCAATTCCGCGCTCGAAGAGGTTGTAGGGCAGTTGGTTTGACGCTAGCGGAGCAATTTTGCGAAACTCCTCCATCTGCGCAACGCTGAAGTTGCTCACGCCCAACGCGCGCACTTTGCCTTCGCGCTTAAACTCGGCCAGCAGCGCAGCGGTCTCGGCAATCGGGGTGCGCGTGTCCGGCCAATGCACCTGATAGAGATCAATGTAATCCGTGCTGAGGCGGCGCAGGCTGGCCTCGATCTCTTTGCGCAGGCGGGGCACGGTCGAGTTGGCAAAGACGCCGCGCTCCGTCCAATCGAGGCCAGCTTTTGTGGCGATAAAAAAATCCTCGCGCCGGCCATCCGCGCGAATCGCCTTGCCAATGATCTCTTCCGAATGCCCGTGGCCGTAGATCGGCGCAGTGTCGATCAGATTTATGCCAAGCTCCACAGCGCTGAGGCAGGTGGCGATGGCCACCTCGTCGGGCACAGCGCCCCAATCCAATCCGCCAATCGCCCAAGTGCCCAGGCCGATCCGGGAAACCTTCACGCCCGCAATGGTTGTATTTTCCATGCTCACATCCTAGCAATAAAAAACGCGCCTGACAGATTGGAGATTGTCTCCCGCCTGTCAAGCGCGCCTTTTTTCAAGCTTCCGTTAATGCTACGGCTTCGCAGCCGGTGCGGGAGCCGCGCCGAGAGGCACATCTCCTGCCGGCTGAATCTTATCCTTCTTTTTCTTGGCGGCCATGCGTGTCTTTTCGCCGGTGGTCGTCGCAGCCTTCTTCTTTTTCACAGGAGCGGTATTGCCGCTCAGGCCCAAGGGAGCGGACTGCGCCTGCTGGTCGACAACTTCAGAAGCGCTCGGCGCGGAGGGAGCCATAGCATCCGGCTTTGGTCCTTTCACTTTATGTTGCTTGGCCGTCTGCTTTGTTTCCCTGGGGCGCGCGCTGAAGCGGGTCTTTTGCGCCGGGCGGTTGTCAGCCTCCAGCGGATTCGCCGGCTCTGGAGCTGCGGAGGCAGTCTGCGGCAGCGCGCCTGCATTCTCGGTGGCCGTATCGGGAGCTGTGGGCAGGGTTCTGCTCGGCGCCATGCCGTAGCGGATCTTTTCCCGCTTGCCGGGCTTCATTGCAGCCTCGGCGGCGTTCTTCTTGCCCTTACCGGCTTTCTTTCCCGGCGCTGCTGCCGGTACTACTGTCGCTGTTGAAGTCTCCGCTACTGGCTCGGCTGCCTTGCCGGACTTCTGGCGGAAGTTGCGCGTACTCTCGCGATAGCGTGTGCGTTCCACCTTCTTCTTCTTTTTGGGGGCAGGCGGCGTGTAGGCGCTGTAGATCGGCTTGGTCTGCTTGGGGCTGGCCCCAGTGTCCGAGTAGCCCGCCTTGATGTCGATGAAGGCCTGCTCACGCATCTTGGTCAGGTAGTCGCGCATCGCCGGCTCCATCCTGGCCATGAAGAAGTTATCATCCACCTGTTCCTGAACGTCCTTGTAGGCCGGAACGCCGCCGGGGGTGTGCTGCACCACCTTGAGAATGATAAAGCCCTGCTTGGTGCGAATCGGTTCGGTGAACTGTCCCGCCTTAAGCGCGAAGGTCTTGTCTTCCAGCACCTGGGCCAACTGGCCGCGCTGAAATTGGCCCATTTCACCGCCTGCCGCGGGGTTTGGACCATCGCTGAAGGTGCGCGCCAGTTGCGCAAAGTCTCCTCCCGCCTGGAGCTTGGCTTCAATGTCATCGGCCTTCGCCTTGGCCGCCGCCAGCTTTGCCGCATCGTCGGCCTCTTGACCTGTTGCGGAAGGCGCGCCTGTGGAGACCAGAATCTCCGCCAGCGTCACGTTCTCCGGCCGCGCGTAATCCTGCTTGTGCTGCTCAAAGTAGCGCTGCGCCTCGCCGGGAGTAAACTGAGCCTTCGGGCCAACCTCCTGGCGCATCACCAACTGCGTGATGATGCCATTACGAATATTGGCTTTGAAGTCCTCAAACGAGACACCCTGCTCCTTGGCGGCCTTTTCCAGGTCTTCCAGAGTTTCCAGGTGATATTCCTTGCGGATCTCGTCCAGCCTCTTGACCAGTTCGGTCTCGCCGTTGATGTTCAGTTCCTTGGCCTTGGAGAGCCAAAGCTGCTGGTCGATGAGGTTGCGCAGCAGATCCTTGTTTCCATTGGCGACCTGCTCAGGAGTAGCGCCGCGCTGGCGCGCCTCGTCATCCAGCTCTTTCATAGCGCGGTCGTAGTCCGAGCGCGTGATGATCTGATCGTTGACGCGGGCGATAATCTCCTCGACCGTTGTGCCGCCATACGGACTTTCCGGCGAGGCAGGACGCGTTTGCGCCAGAAGGGAAGTTGCGAGCAGCGCCGTCGAGAGCACGAAAGCCGCGGGAGTCGAAAAAAATCGTAGATTCATAAGGTCAGGACACGGCAAAGCGGCGACGAATCGCGCACTGATGCTCAGACGTTATTGTAAATGCTCGGATAGCAGCAAAGCGATTCCAAGCCGGAATTGGGAGATAATTGGCGTAATAACAGGGTTTTCAAGGAAGTATTGTTTCCGATTGCTAATATATTCTGGATTTCCGGCTGGCTCAGGGCCTGTCATCTAATTCTTCGGGGGCAGCGACGGGAGCCAATTTTCCTCAGTTCGAGGCGCGAGGAGCGAACTGTAACCAGTTACTGGAGCGACGAGCAACGAAGAAATGGGGAAAATTGCCATTGTCCCGATGGAACGCTATCCACCTTCGGTAGTGTTAGCTGGCCCGAGTTTGCGAACTTCTGGATGAGATCAGCATTTCTTTGAGCATCGGCATTGCGCTGCCGAAATGAGGATACAAAACATCCGCATCAACAGGCAGCCGCCTCTGGCTGGGAAGGATTGGAGCAGGCAAGGATTCATCGGATACCGGAAGAATCGCAGCTTGCTGAATTCGATATGGACAGACTCTTACCCTGGCCAGAAAAAACCATGGATAATGCGCCAACTCGATATACTCAACTTCCGCGGCATTGAATAATTCGCTTATGCGGAGCAGAGCCAACCGGAGTCCGCTGGCGATGGCTTGCTGCGAAGTATCTCCCACGCCGCACGCCTGCAATCCATCGGCAAGCCTGATAAAGTTCCAGCCGTGCGTTTGAATTTTTATCTCCAACTGCTGGGCATTGACTGCCTGCGCAAAGTTCCAGCCCTCGCGGAATACTTCGGTCGTCAGATTGAGGCCGTCAGGCAGAACAGTGCTTGCGCGCAGAAAGACACTCAGTTCAGCGATGGTGCGCATCGTCCACTCTTTCTCTGTTGCTGGTTTCAATAGCTGGAGCCGGCTAATTGGCTTAGCTCATGAGGAGATCTTTGAGAAATCTGCGTGGGTGCCCAGTCGACCGGCTCGATGATCGCGTAGTAAACAGAGGCCCGACAATGGATACAAATCGCTTCTCGAACGAGGCTGAGAGAACCACCAATAGCTTGGTGAAAGGTCCGCAGGCACTCGGGGCAAGGGATCGTTACATAAGGCTCTCCAGAGGCATTGTGCCCATTTCGCTGAACCCAGAGAGGCGCCGAAACGGCTGCAAAGTTGGCACTCGTCCGCAATGGCAGGGCCAGCCCTGCAATGATCTTCAACAAAGAGTGAATGCTACTGCCTTTCTCGTAGAAGGCGTCGGCGGTCACGCCGGAAGGCGCCTCGTCACCGGAGAACGAGCCGCTCATTGCGATTGTTCTTATCTCCGGAAAGCGGCGGTGGACCACATAGAGTAACTCAAAGCCGGACATACCCGGCATATTAAGATCGGAGATAAGCATATCGGGAACATCATCTCTTATCACGCGCAAGGCGGAGAAACCATCTTCCGCAGAGCGAACGCGGTAGCCTATTTCAGTCAGCGTGAGCGACAGCGACTCTCGAATGGTAGGTTCATCGTCGACAATAAGAAGTGTTACTGGCGTTGCAGGCATATGTCACTCCTTAAAGCTGCCCATGAAGAAGTGTCGTAAGTATCCCATTCGATATTTTGGGATGCTGTTCAATTCGGGACAGGGCTTGCCGGAAATCTTTTGGTCGGTTTTGGCCGACTTTCAAGCAATTCCGGTATCAGCGGCTTTTCCGCATTGTCGTCCGGTAGTTGATCGTGCAGGACTACATTCAGCAGTGATTTGTGTACGTGTATGCGATCTTTATAGTCGATAAATCCCAGGCTCCGAAAACGATTCATAAAAAAGCTCACGCGCGACCGCGTAGTCCCTATCATCTCCGCCAATGTCTCCTGCGATATCTTCGGAATCAGCATCTCAGGATCTCCGGGCTGACCAAACTCCGCCATCAACAAGAGAATCCTGGCCAGACGCTTTTCGCTGGAGTTGAAGAGCTGATCAACCAGATCGGCCTGAGAGCGCATACTGCGCGCCAGCAGAAACTTCATAAACAGGTCGGAGAAGTCAGGCTCCTTATGCATCACGCGGGCCATCTCATCCCGGCATATCTTGAGAGCGGTGCATGCGGTGATAGCCTTGGCCGTTGACAGACGCAACCCTGGCACAGACGCAAGCGCGCCCTCGCCGACAAACTCGCCCGCCGAGACAAGCGTGATGGTAGCTTCCTTGCCGACTATGGAAACGACAGTGACTTTTGCGCGGCCTTGTTGAAGATAGAAAACAGCATCCGCGGGATCTCCCTGTGAAAAGAAGCTATCTCGTGGCGCGAGTTTAACGATCCTGCGTCCCAGGCCGGCAGTGGCCAGAAATGCATCGGCATCAAATCTTCGATTTCCAGTTACAGCCATAGTTGGCCTCCTTGCGCAGATGACCACGACGCGGAAAGTGAGGGAGGATGCGCGACTGCAATGCACTACGGTTCACATTACAGTTGCGCCGATGAATACTGATCCATCGAGAATCATCAGAAGCTATTGGTGCCGGAGTAAGCCGAAGCGGGGAAGCCGCAGCATTCGATCAGGATTTGCTTACACCGACACCTATGCTAAATTCACATTCGGGGGGGGGGCTGACTGTCTCCTATTGCTCATATTTGAAAGTATTCTTGAATCATTCATACACGGCAATTGTCCGCTATTTCGCTCCCGCATATACCCTGAGCTTTCTAGCTCAGACGTATGAATACGATGCCTCTAGTGTGAAAGATACCTTGTGCGCCACAATGCGCATACAGCAAGTGACGCTGCGCATGGGTAGAAAAGGTAAATCACATGAAGAAACTTATGACGATTGCGGCATTACTCAGTATGACAAGTGTCTGCTGGGCGGGATCAGGACGCGAAGCAACAGACAACCGATTGGATCATGCGGCCGCCGTGCTGCATGAGATTATGGCCGCGCCGGACAAAGGCATTCCGGAAGAAGTTCTGGAGCACGCAAAATGCGTGGCCATTGTGCCTCATATGATCAAGGGCGGCTTTGTCTTCGGCGCGGAAAATGGCAGAGGCGTCGCCACCTGCCGCACTGAACACGGCTGGAGCGCGCCGTCGTTCTTTACCATCACCGGCGGAAGCTGGGGATTGCAGATTGGCGTTGAAGGCGTTGACCTCGTCATGATCTTCCAGGGCGACAAGGGAATGCAGCGATTGATCGACAGCAAATTTCAGATTGGCGCGGACGCATCCGCCGCAGCCGGACCCGTGGGACGCCATGCCACTGCCGATACTGACTGGATGCTGAATACCGAGATATTGACTTACTCGCGCGCCAGAGGCGCATTTGCCGGACTCACTCTGACAGGTGCCGACGTTCGCCGCGACGACGATTCCACTGAAGCCACCTATGGTCATGACATCTCTACGCGCCGCATTCTGCGCGGGGATATCGCCGTACCGGCCTCGGCGCATTCGTTCCTTGATGCAGTCAGGGACGCAAGGGCGCAGGCAATTGCATCTAATTAGCAACTTCCCGTAATATGCATGGTAAGCGCCCGAGGAGTTATCAAGCCTCGAAGCCTCGGGCGCGCGCCATTCAGAGAGAGGAGAATTATGCTCTGGACAATCTTTGTGATCATTCTGGTTCTATGGCTATTGGGCTTCAGCTTCCATATCGCCGGCGGCCTGATTCACCTTCTGCTGGTTGTTGCGTTGATCGTATTAGTCATCAATCTAATCAGCGGGCGGCGAAGCAGTCTCTGATCTGACTCTACACAGCAATTTCATGGTGGAGAGTTGTATGGCTTTCAGCGCGGACGGCGCAAAGAGATTACTTTGCGCCGCGACGGAGCGAGCACTCGCGATGATTCGAGCAGCGCCGTTTATGGAACCGTCAGGCTGCAAAAGGAAAAGCTGCCGGAGACAACTTGCAGGCGGATCATCGTAAGGCCCTCCGGAATAGTGACGGAAAGCGAAGTGCTGTTTTCAAGAGCCTGAGTCGATTGTGCCGCCAAGTTCACTGTGCCCTGTTGAACGCCGTTGATCCAAATACCGATCTGGGTGGCGACATTTGCGGAGCCGCTCACGGTGAGAGCGCCGCTAAAGGCCGCGCTGGCGTTGCTGGCCGGAAAAGCAATGTAGGCGCCTGCGCCAATACCCGACTCGCAGCTCTCGCCGCCGATGGTCTGCGTGAAGCCGGAAGCGCCGTTGATGAGATAGTACGTCTGTCCGCCGACCGGCCCCTTGGTTTCATTCGCCAGATTGAGGGTTCCCGGCAGCGGTGAACCCAATGTTACGGCCGCCTTGGTCCCGCTTTGAATATCGGCAAGCGCGGCGAACTTGGGTGTATTCGCGCCGGTGAACGTGCCATCGTTGGGATTGATGTCCGAGGTGAACTCCCAGTCGCCCGGACCTGCAACGGTGTAATAAACGAGCACATCGCCGCCCATCTGCGCCCAATCGGTCTGGAAGGCATCCATAAAGGTTTCCATCGCCGGATTGTCGATCAGAGAAACATCGACCGCATTGGAGAAATTCAGCCCCGGGCCTCCTTCGTAGGCAACGTGCTTGATCCCGTAGTTCGTAGTCCACATCGAATCGATCGCCCAATCCTGCGTAGTGGCGGCGTCCGGATAGCTGTTGCCGAAATAAGTGGTTGGATCGGTGAAGCCCGATCCATTGGGATAGTAAGCGGAGCCGCCGCCGCCATAGAGCGTCTGATTAACTGTTGTTCCATTACTGCGCGCGTAGCCATCCAGCCATGTCAGGGCTTGCTCGAGCGTATCCTGCCCGTTGCCAATCTGCTCTTCGACGAGCGGGCGAACCCTGGTCATCATCTGGGCCGAGCCGAAGATGCCTTCGAATGTCTGACTGATGGAGTACATACGGTAGGCGGGATAGCGCCAGATGGTGAAGTACGGGTTGTATCCCGAAGCGCCAGGGTTGTTGTCCGGCGTAAACAACGGATTAGTTGATGGAAGATGGCTGCATATGTCAGCAAGCACGCCGTAGACATTATTTCCACTATTCCAAACCTCGTTGGCATATTCGAGATAGAACCTGACATTGGGGTTCAGCGGCGGATAGACAGGGTTGGACTGCGGCGAGGTGTAGGGATTGGTTCCGTCCGTTCCATAAGCGATGGCCAGAGCCATGTTGGTGACGTAATCGCTGCCTGTGCTGGGATTGGCGCCGGCGACCATGGGAATGTTGAAATAGCAATCAACCAGCAGAGTGTTGCAGAGGATGATCTGATACTCCAGTGCTACCCCGCCGGTGCCGTTGTAAACCGTGCCATCCGGCCCCGTCCAACTGTTGGGAAGACCGGCCTGCGTAGCGCTGCCCGGCTTTACACGATTCTCCCAGTACTGGACGAAATTGCCGTTGGTGTTGGTCCAATCCATCATGCGCACTGTTCCCACCTTGCCCATGGCAGTCAGAAAGTTTTTGGAGAAGACCGTGGTCCCTTGCGACGGATTTTCGGATCCTGGGTCGGTGGTTGAAAGATATAGGTGCGCGTTGGTGAATCCTGAACCCGCGGAGCTCGTCGCAGTGCGCTTGGTGTTCGTAAAAACCAGGCCGCAGGATGCGCTTGCGGTTTCGGTGAATGTGACTTGCGCCGTGGTGGTATTGGTCGAAGCGTTGTAACTCTGTTTGGTGATGCTTCCGTTGCACCACATGACGGAAGCCGTGGCCTGGCCGGTGAAAGACAAGTCATATGTGCCGTTGAATTGCGCTTTACTGCCGATGGTGTCTGTAAAGATGACCGTGGATGCATCCTGCTGTGGCCAGCCCAGGCTATCGACATTTGTCAGCACAGTACCCCATGCGGCCGTATCCCAGATGCGTGATTGTTTGAACATATCCAGGAATGCATAGCTGCCATCCCAGTCAGTCAGAAACCAGGTGCCGAGGCCGACATAATTCTTGGTAGGATCCTGGGCCGGAGGCAGCGAGACCGTACTAGAGCTGGGCGTAGCTGAGACGCAGGCGGAGGGGCTACTCGATCCTGTGGAGTTCAGCGCCGTGACCTCGAAAGAATATGTGGCGCCATCCGTTAAACCAGTAATCAGGTACCTGGGAGTCAGGCTCGATGCCTGAGTGCCGGTCCCGGTGCATCCGCTCTGCGTATATTGAGCGATGCTGTATGAAGCAGCGCCGGCGCTCGAGTTCCAGAACAGCCCGATCTGTTTGTCGTTAGGAATGGCAATTAGACCTGTCACCGCGGCAATGGGAATTGCCATTGCCTGATTGGAGGCAACGCTGGTCCCTATCGAATTCACAGAGTAAACAACGTAATAATATGAGGCGCCGTCGGTAAGCCCTGTATCTGAAAACGCTGTCGCGGACGGAGTTCCGACTGTGGTGTATGGACCACCTGAAACCGTCGAGCGGCCCACTTGATAGGATGCGGCTCCGGTCCCTGCCTTCCAAGTCAATTGGACTTGCCCGTCTCCTGGGCCTGCAGTGGCCACAAGCGCAGTAGGCGCAGCGGGACTACCTGCAACTGCAACAGTGACAGTTAGAGATTGAGTGGCCACCGCTCCGCTGGGGGATGTGACCGTAAGAGTGTAATTAGTGGTGATCGACGGAGTAACCATCACGGAATTTCCGCTGGTAACGGCGAGATTGCCCGGTGTGATGTCGCCGGTTCCGTTGGTAAAAACGCCCATGAGGCTGGCCGTCCCGCCCGCTGTAATCGACGCGGGGGTTGCCGTGAAACTGGTGATGGAAGGATCGGAAAACTGTTTGAAACCCACCGAACTCCCGCAGCCTGTCAAGCAGACGAGGCTGAGAGTGATCGCGCAAACCAGCGTGGTTTGTACTGAAGTTATTCGCATGTCATCTCCCGATTGGGGGTGTAGGAAGATAAGACCTCAGAGCAGTTACTCTCTGACTCTGAGGATAGATAGTAACATCGGGTCGAGGTTTATTTCTTAAATGATGGGTAATATTTGTGATTCCTCTCGTTTGAAAATCGAGAATTGAAAATATATTTCGTGCTGCTGCATACATCCTCATAATACTATTCTTTCGCATCATCCTGTATTCCTCAGTCCCGCCGCAATGCCGCTGATGGTTGCGGCGATGGCGCGGTTGATCTCCGGCGTCTCTTCACCGGCTCGCTTGCGGCGCAATAGATCGACTTGAATGAGGTGCATTGGATCGACGTAAGGGTTGCGCAGCCGAATCGAGCGCGCCAGCACCGGGTTGGATTCGAGTAATTCCTTCTGCCCTGTGATTGCCAGCAGCGCGCGAACAGCGCGATGGAACTCTGATTCCATCATTGCGAAAATGCGCTCGCGCAGCGCCGCGTCCTCCACCAGCGAAGAGTAGAGCCGCGCCGTCGCCATATCGACCTTACCCAGCGCCAATTCCACATTGCGCAAGAGATCGATGAAGAGAGGAAACTCGCGAGCCATGGTTTGCAGCAAATCGAGCGAGCCGGGGCGTTCAAGGAATTCGCTCAATGCAAAGCCAACGCCAAACCAGGCCGGCATCAGCAGCCGCGACTGCGTCCAGCCGAAGACCCACGGAATTGCGCGCAGGTCGGTGAGCTTGGTTGACGCATTGCGCCGCGAAGGCCTGGAGCCGATCTTGGCCTGCTCCAGTTCGGCCACCGGCGTAGATTGTTCAAAGTAAGTTACAACGCCGGGATCGTCGAGAATGTTGCGGCGATAAAAATGGAGCGCGGATGCGGAAAGTTCGTCGAGCGCAGCCTCCCACTCCGGCTTCAGAATGCCGGTGAAATGGCCTTCGGGATCGCGCGCATTGGGCCTTGCCAGAGCATCCAGCGAAGCGGCGATCATCAACTCCAGATTGCGCTCGGCCAGCACTTCGTCGGAGTACTTGAAGTTAAGCACCTCGCCCTGTTCGGTGATGCGCAACTGGCCATCGAAGGAGTTCATCGGCTGGGCAAAGATGGCGCGGTGCGTGGGTCCGCCACCACGGCCCACAGTGCCGCCGCGTCCGTGGAAGAGGCGCAGCTTGACGCCGGCTTCGCGAGCTACGACATGAAGGTCGCGATGAGCGCGGAAGATCTCCCAGGTGCTGGTCAGCATACCGCCGTCTTTATTGGAATCGGAGTAGCCAAGCATCACCTCCTGCCAGTTATCCCAAGTAGCTATCAGCTTGCGATAGTCGGGTCGGCTCCACAATTCGCGGCAGACGGTGGGAGCGTTGCGCAAATCTTCGATGGACTCAAAGAGCGGCACCGGCATCAGTCCGGGATCGCGATCCGAGCCTTCTACGCGCACGCCTCCCAGCCTCGCAAGGCGCACCACAGCCAGCACGTCGTCCAGCGTCGATGCACCGCTGATGACATATTGGCGAATGGCTTCGGGCGAGCAGCCGCTTTTAATCTCGGCAATCACGCGAAAGGTATCGAGCACGCTGGATGTTTCATCCGGCAGTCCGGCGGGCAGCGACGGCGCGGCGGTTTCGCCGATGATATCCTGCAAGGCCGCTGCATGAACCTTCGCGTGCTGGCGAATGTCGATCGTGTGCAGATGAAGGCCGAAGGTTCGTGCCTGTAGGATTAGCGGATCGACCAGCGTGCGCGCGATGCGCAATCCGCGATTGGCGGCGAGCGACTCACGCAGCGTCTCCAGATCATCGATGAAATCCAGGACATTGCAGTAGGCGGGCAGAGACTGGACCAGCTTGTCCTGTCTGTATCGATTGCTGGACAGCGTATAAGGAGTAACCGGCAACTGCGCGCCAGACGCGCTTGATTGCTCGGCCGCCGCTTCCAGTGTGCGCTGCAAGCGCGCCTTGAGGCAGATCGCGAAGCGCCGATAATATTCAAATTCGTACTGCTCACCGAAGACCTGCGACTCCGGCGTATGCACCAGCACGACGTATGCTTCAAGCCGCTGGAGCAGCGCGCCGCTGACCGCGATCTGCTGGGCGCTGGATGTGATCAGGTCGATGATTTCATCCAGTTGACGCTGGTAGTAGAGCAGCAAATGACCGCGCGCAAGCTGGATTGCGTCGCGTGTGACCTCGGGAGTGACGAAGGGATTGCCATCGCGGTCGCCGCCAATCCACGAGCCGAAGTTGAGCATCAGCGGCAGTTCATGCGCCTCGATCTGCATACCATAGGTCGCGCGCAAGGCTTCGGCAATCCCGCGATAGAGGCTGGGCAGCGTGGCGAAGATCGAGACGTCGTAGTAGTCCAGCCCCATCTTGATTTCGTCATACACCGTGGGCCGCCGTGAGCGGACCTCGTCGGTCTGCCAGAGATTGGTGATCTCGGCGCGGATATTCTCTTCGATGCGCGCCATCTCCTCCGCGGGAAGTGGAATGCGGTCGAGCGCCGCAAGAAACTCGCCAATGCGCCGCCGCTTGAAGAGCACCGAGCGGCGGGCAACTTCTGTCGGGTGCGCGGTGAAGACGGGAACAATCAACACGCGCTGCAAGCACTCCATCGCTTCGCCGGCGCCGATGCCCACGCGCCGCATCTTGCTCAGCGTACCCATGAGCGAACCGCGTTGCCGACCGGCCTCGCCGCTCAGATGCAGGGCTGTGCGGCGGCGTTTGCGATGGTTGGTCTCCGCCAGATTAATCAGCTCAAAGTAGAAGGCGAAGGCGCGAGTCAGCAGAATCGATCGCTCGACGGGCAGCGAATGCACCAAAGCGAGAGCTTTCGCAGCTTGAAGCGCAGCCTCTTCGCCGCGCCCCTTGGCTTCGGCTTCGCGGCGCCTGAGCGTGCCCTGCCGCAACTCCTCCACTTGGGAAAAAAGTTCGTCCCCAGCCTGCTCGCGCAAGACTTCACCGAGCAGTATGCCCAGCGAGCGCACATCGCGGCGCAACGGAGCTTCTTTCAGTTCGCCGGATTGCGCCTCCAACTCCGCAAGCCGTCCGCTCCAACTTTCAGGATTCCATAAAAGTGCCATCTTATCTTTGGGATGCGCAAACGCAGCGAAGGATTCCCGCCGCAAAGATTCCTTATGTCAAAATCGATCTCTATACCCGGCATCGACTCACACTATTCCCAACGGTTCGAGCACAAGTAAATTTGGGTCCGGTGGCGGCATTATCGCCGAACTCCACAGGATTTATGCTCACTACTCAGTTCAATAGGGAACCTTGATTGTGGAGGCGATTCAGCCCCAGTTTTGATAACCCGGTCCAGTGTGTTCAGCTATCGGAACCTCCCGCCCAGCGTCAAACTCCGTAGTGCTATACTTTAGCCCTATGGCCGCCGTTTCAGGCTTGTATTCCGGCGGCTGTTGCGTCGCACTCTGGAGGTTCTTCCGCCAATGACTCCCCGCGCCCGCCGCGCCCTCTTTTCCGTATTCATCTTCTTTGTCGTCTGCGCCGTAGCGGGCAGCGTCTTGCAACGCGAAGTAGGAGCGCAATCGGCCGTTGGCGAAAGCCAAGTCCGCGACAGCCTCAAGTCCTTCCTCGATGTCTACGCGATCGTCGAACAGAACTACGCCGAGCCGATTGACAGCGAAAAGGCGAGCACGATCATTTACGACGGCGCGATTCCGGGGATGCTGCGCGTGCTCGATCCCCATTCTAATTTTTACGACCCCAAGGCCTACGCCAAGATGCGCGAGGAGCAGCATGGCCGCTACTACGGCGTCGGTATGCTCATCCAGCAGCAGAATGGAAAGGTCTACGTCGTCGCCCCCTACGAGAACACGCCCTCCTTCAATGCGGGCATTCATCCCGGCGACATCATCTATGCGGTGGACGGCAAGATCGTCAATGTGGATGGCAAGAACCCCGACAACCCCAACGAGCTGACCTCGTCGGACGCAGTGGCCAAGGCGCTCAAAGGCCCCAAAGGCACGCACGTACAGGCGACTATGCTGCGCGAGGGCATGGCCAAGCCGATGGTATTTGATTTGGAGCGCGCCTCCATTCCTCATCCGTCGGTCGATCTCGCCTTCGAGATTCGTCCCGGCGTCGGCTACATTCATCTCACACAATTTCAGGAGACGACCGCCGAGGAGATGAGCGAGGCCATCGACGGCTTTGGCAACCTCAAAGGGCTGGTACTCGATCTGCGCAACAACCCTGGCGGCCTGCTCGATCAGGCGGTCGATGTTAGCGACCATCTGCTCAGCAAAGGTCAGGCCATTGTCAGCCAGCGCGGACGGCCCAACTCGGAAAACTCCGACAAATATTATTCCGCCACACACGGCAACGGCGGCAAGACATTTCCCATCGTAGTTGTCGTTAATCGCGGAACGGCCTCGGCGGCGGAGATCGTCTCCGGCGCGCTCCAGGACCACGACCGCGCGCTGATCGTCGGCGAAACCACCTTTGGCAAAGGCCTCGTGCAGACCGTCTACAACCTGAGCGAGAACACCGGCCTTGCGCTGACTACTTATCACTACTACACGCCTTCTGGCCGCCTCATTCAGCGCAACTACACCGGCGTCTCGCTATTTGACTACTACAGCCACGGCGGCACCGCGCCCTCTGATACTGCCAGCCGCGAGGTCAAGCTCACCGATGCCGGACGAACAGTCTACGGCGGCGGCGGCATCACCCCCGACGAGAAGATCGAAAGCCCCAAAAATAATCGCTTCCAGGAGACGCTCCTTTACAAGGACGCTTTCTTTCACTTCGCTCCGGTTTTTCTCGCCAACCGCACCGTCGATAAGAACTTCAAGGTCGATGATGAAGTGATTGCGGAGTTCAAAAAGTATCTCACCAAACAGAACATCGCCTGGACCGATGCCGATCTCAACGGAGTAATGGACTGGGTGAAGATCAACATTAAAGAAAAGATCTTCACCATACAGTTTGGCCAGTTGCAGGGACTGCGCGCCAAGGCCGACTCGGACCCTGAAATTCAGAAAGCTCTCGGCTTCCTGCCTGAAGCGCAGGCCCTCGAAGACCACGCCCACAAGGTGCTGGCCGAAAAAGCCGAGGCACGCGGCGAGACGCGATAAGGCTTATGGAAGCTCTTCCGCAGATAAAATAAACAACACGCCTATTGATCCGGCAACTAAATACTGTATTGGCGCCCCATCCATTTCCGCGTTTTTTGTTGAGATGGGTGGGAAGGAATGTCACTATTTTCTTGCCGGATCAATAACGGAGCTTTCTTACAGCTTTCGCAGGCGTGCGCAGGCCTCATCCAGTTCGTCGTCTTTTTTGGCGAAGCAGAAGCGGAGCAGGTCTTCGCCGTGGCCCTGCCCTTCGGGTCCGGTCCGGAAAAATGCCGAGCCTGCGACAGCGGCGACTCCGGTTTTGGCGAGGAGATAACGGGCTTTTTCCGCCGCGGTCTTGCCGGGAATGTGTGCGGCGGCGGCGAGGACGTAGTAAGCGCCGGCTGGCGCGCTAGCTGCGAATCCCGCGGCGCTGAGCGCCGAGAGAATGCGGGCGCGCTTCGATTGGTGATCACTGGCTAACTGCGCGTAAAAGCTGGGCGGAAGCTGCTCCAGTCCGGCGGCAGTGCCGTGTTGCAGAGCCGAGGGCGCGCAGATGTAAGTAAGGTCGTGAAAGTAGCTCATCGCGCCGATCCACTTGGCGTCGGCGCAGACGTAGCCGAGACGCCAGCCTGTGACTGAGAAGGTTTTGCTGAAGCCGGAGATGAGAATCGTCCGCTCCTTCATGCCATGCAGCGCGGCGGGGGCGATATGCCGCGCGCCGTCGTAGACGAAATACTCATAGATTTCATCCGTGATAAGGAAAAGGTCGTGCTCTGTGCAGAGCGCGGCGATGGCTTCTGTTTCGGCGCGGGTGAAGACCTTGCCGCTGGGGTTGGCGGGAGTGTTGAGCAGCAGCGCGCGTGTGCGCGGAGTAACGGCGGCGCGGAGCGCGTCTATATCGAGCGACCAATCCGGCGCGGCCAGCGGGACGATGACCGGCACGACGCGCATGGATTTGAGAATCGCGAGGTGGTAGCCGTAAAACGGTTCAAAGACAAGCACCTCATCGCCAGGGTTGAGTAGGGCCATGGCTGCAGCGTGCAAGCCGCCGCTGGCGCCGGATGAGACAAGAATTTCGCTCTCCGCATCGTAGCTGAGGGCGTAGTCGCGCTGCTGTTTGGCGGCGATGGCCGTGCGCAGGCGAGCGATGCCGTCGAGGCGCGTATAGATGTTGAAGCCCGCGCGGATGGCCTCTATCGCCGCTTCCTCGACCGGCGCGGGGACAGGCGTGTCGCAGATGCCCTGCGAGAGATTGATGCCGCCAACGCTGTCGCACTCGATGCTCATGGCGCGAATCTCCGACTGCACGGTGGAGGGAGCGATCTGGCTGAGTGCGAGTCGTGTGGCGGCGGCTGGGCTGGGCATAAGATTCATTCCTTGTACTTTTATCTTACAGATTCGCGCAATTCAGTTTAAGTGCCCCATCCATTCCGTGTTCTTTGCGAAATGGGTGGGAGACCACGAACACTAACCAGCCACCACACTCCAGCGTAAAATCAATCTTGAATGCATGAACTCTCTCTGGTTACGAGCATTGTCGAGACGGTGACTGATTCGCTCGCAGCATATCCCGGAGCGCGTGTGATTGAAGTCCGGCTGCGCGTCGGCGCGCTCGCCTCGGTGATTCCCGAGTCGCTGGAGTTTTGCTGGGGCATTGTGAGCGAAGCTACGCCGCTCGAAGGCTCGAAGCTCGTGGTGAATATGCTGCCCGTTGTGATGCACTGCGCTGCCTGCGACGCGGATGTGACGCTCGATGGCGTACAGAGCTTTCGCTGCCCGAAGTGCGGCGAGCTATGCGCCGATATGCGGCAGGGGCGCGAACTGGAGATTGATTCGATAGAGATTGATGACGGTGAGGTGACGGCATGACGACCAGAATTGTCGAACTGCGACGGGGAATTCTTAAAAAGAACGATGAGCTGGCGGCGGAGTTACGGGCAAGCTACGCGGCAGCGGGCGTGCTGGTGTTGAATCTTGTCTCCAGCCCCGGCACCGGTAAGACGGCCTTTCTAGAGCGAACACTTCGTGATCTGCGCGCGAGGGGTTCTCGTGTGGCCGCGCTGGTCGGCGATCTGGAGACGGACAATGATGCGCGGCGGCTGGCGGCGAGCGGCGCTCCGGTACGCCAGATCAATACGCACGGTATCTGCCACCTCGACGCGGAGATGATCGGCAAGCACATCGACGGGTGGGAGGGCGTGGCGCTCGGCGGCGTTCCGCTCGGCGGTCTCGATTATCTCTTCATCGAGAATGTCGGCAATCTGGTCTGCCCGTCGAGCTACGACCTGGGCGAGCGGATTCGCGTGGCTCTGCTCAGTGTGACCGAGGGCGAAGACAAGCCGCTGAAGTATCCCACGCTCTTCAACTCCGCCGACGCCGCCGTCATCACCAAAATCGACATTGCCGAGCCGTGCAGCTTTGACCGCGAGTTGGCGCTAAAAAATATCAATGAGATACGCCCCGGCATCCGCATCTTCGAGACCTCCGCCAAGACTGGCGCGGGGATGGAGGAGTGGCTTGGGTATCTGGCGGAGGCACGGGGTGTGCTATAGTATCTATAGGTAACACCTTGGAGCACTCACCATGCCTAGCTTCGCAACTACCAGTCTCAAACTCGACGTTGAACTCAAGGAGCGTGTGCAGCATCTCGCTTCGGCGCGCCAACGGTCGGCGCATTGGATCATGCGCGAGGCAGTGGAGCAGTATGTGAGCCGCGAAGAGAAGCGCGAGCAGTTCCGGCAGGACGCGCTCGCAGCCTGGATGGATTATCAGGCAACCGGCTGGCACGCAACCGCTGAGGAAGCCGACGCATGGCTGGCCAAACTCGAAGCCGGTGAGAACGCCGAGGCTCCAGAATGCCACCTCTGAAGTGGTCGCCGCGTAGTTTGCGGGATGTGGCGCGGCTGCATGATTTTCTAGCTTCCAAGAGTCCGGAGGCGGCCAGACGCGCCGTCAAGACGATCCGCCAGGGAGTAAAATTGCTCGGCAAATTCCCAGAGATGGGTCGCCCGGTCGAGGAGTTGCCCACAGAGTTTCGAGAATGGGTAATTGAGTTCGGAAGTGGGGCGTATGTTGCCCTCTATCGCTATGACAGCAGGGAAGTCGTAATACTGACCGTCCGGCATGGACGCGAAGCGGGGTATTGACGGAAAGTAAGAGGCGCGCGAGTGATCCAAATCACCCTATACGCAGCCCTCAACTCGGCATAATGTAGATATATGTGCTTAGCGATTCCCGGAAAAGTCGAGGAGATTCTTACTGAGGGCGATCTTCGCCTGGGCTGGGTGAACTTTGGCGGCATTCGCAAGCGGGTCTGCCTGGATTACGTGCCGGAGGTCGTCGTCGGCGACTATACCATCGTCCACGTCGGCTTTGCGCTCTCCAAGATCGACGAGGAGACGGCCCTGCAAACGCTCGATGACTTCCGCGCGATGGGCGTTCTGGACGCGGAGTTGGAGAGCGAGGAAGAGGCCTTTGCGCGCGCGGCTTTGGCACCCCAGTCGCCTTGCCCGGATGGAAGCTGTAACAGCCGATGAAGTACCTGACCGAATTCCGGAATGGCGAGATTGCGCAGCGCATGGCGCGCGAGATCGCCGCTGTCACCACGCGCCCGTGGAAGATCATGGAGGTCTGCGGCGGGCAGACGCACTCGATCATCAAAAATGGAATCGACCAGATGCTCCCCGCCGGCATCGAAATGATTCACGGCCCCGGCTGCCCGGTCTGCGTCACTCCTCTTGAACTGATCGACAAAGCGCTGGCAATTGCCGCACAGCCTGGAGTGATCTTTTGTTCCTTCGGCGATATGCTGCGTGTTCCTGGCACCGAAGGCGATTTGTTTCAAGTCAAAGGCGCGGGCGGCGACGTGCGCGTGGTCTATTCGCCTCTCGACGCAGTGGAGTTGGCCGTCAAAAATCCTGAGAAGCAGGTGGTCTTTTTCGGCGTCGGCTTTGAGACGACTGCTCCGGCGAATGCCATGAGTGTACACGTGGCCAAGCGGCGCGGCCTCAAGAATTTTTCGCTGCTCGTCTCTCATGTCCTCGTCCCGCCGGCGATCTCGGCGATCTTGAGCGCACCGGGGCATAAGATTGACGGCTTCCTGCTCGCCGGTCATGTTTGCAGTGTCATGGGCTACTGGGAGTATCCGCCGCTGGCTGCAAAGTATAAGGTTCCGCTGGTGGTCACCGGCTTTGAACCGCTCGATCTTCTCGACGGGATTCGCCGCTGCGTCATTCAACTTGAGGCCGGTCGGCACGAAGTTGAGAACGCCTACGAGCGCATCGTTACCTTCGACGGCAACCAGGCCGCGCAGAAGCTGCTGGCAGAAGTTTTTGAAGTGACAGATCGTGCGTGGCGTGGCATCGGCGTGATTCCCCGGAGCGGCTGGAGGCTGAGCGCGGCCTATCGCGACTTCGACGCCGAAGATCGCTTTCATATCACCGGGATTCATACCGAGGAGTCGCCGCTCTGCCGCTCCGGCGATGTGCTGCGCGGAGCGATCAAGCCCGCCGAGTGCGCGGCCTTCGGCAAGGAGTGTACGCCGCGCCATCCGCTCGGCGCGACAATGGTCTCAAGCGAAGGCGCTTGCGCGGCTTATTACAACTACGGGCGGTTTCTGTCTGTTGAAGAGTTGGCGAGCGCGGGAGCAGCATTGTCCAAATGATAAGTTTTTTGGAGATTGTACGATGAGAATCGTAAGTGGTTTTGTTCTGGCCTCTACTTTGTTTTGTGCACAAATGAGTTGTCAAAAAGCTGACCTACCTCACTTTGTGACCTTCAAAGAGAAGTGGATCATGAAAACACACTCCTGCTTCCCTTTTATACACGGTAAAGGAAGCATCGGAATCATAAGCAATTCTCTTTATGTGGTTACAAAATCCGCTAGGAACGAAATTCTCTGGAACAGAGGGGCTTCAGGGAAATGGATGGGTAGAGACTCATCGACATCGGAAGTTGTAGTTTTCTTCGATGGAAAAGTATGGTCGCCTGAATCGCTGCCGCAGGGGTTTGATAAGAGCAAGTCTGTTGTCGTTTCCTTCAAGAAAAAACATATTCGATTTTATGATTTTGTTCATAACTGGGGAGGGTATTACGAGAGGGACATCGAGAACTAGGGAAGATCGAGTTGGATTCCGATGCAATCGTTTATTCCCTCAGGGGCTAAAGCCCAGGTACTCTTTGCGGCATTTCGGCACGACTAAAGTCGTGCCCTTTCAAAGCTAATCTATTTGGAGTTGAAGATGTTCGAGAACGATAAAAAAGCCGCACCTGATTTTTCCAACTGGTCCTGTCCGCTACCACTCGTCGGCTATCCCACCATCGTGATGGGTCACGGCGGCGGTGGCAAGCTGGGCAATGAGCTGGTGGAGCACCTCTTTCTGCCCGCCTTCTGCAATGCGGAGCTGGAGAATCTGGGCGATGCGGCGGTGCTCGATTTCGGCCCCAGTACGAATCCGGCACGGCTCGCGATGAGTACCGATTCCTTTGTCGTGCAGCCGTTATTCTTTCCCGGCGGATCGATTGGTGAACTAGCGGTCAACGGAACAGTCAACGATCTGGCCGTCTCCGGCGCCGAACCGAAGTTTCTCAGCGCGAGCTTCATTCTGGAAGAGGGCCTTCCGCTGGCGCAGTTGGCGGCGATTGTCGAGTCGATGGCGCGGGCGGCGGCGACGGCAGGTGTGAAGATCGTTACCGGCGACACCAAAGTCGTCGAGCGGGGCCACGGCGACGGCTGCTACATCAACACAGCCGGGGTGGGTTTGCTGCGCCCCGGCATCACAGTTGGCCCGCAGCGGGCACAGGCAGGCGACGCGATTCTCGTCTCCGGCACCATCGGCGATCACGGCATGGCGATCATGAGTGTGCGCGAGGGCCTAGAGTTCGAGAGTCCGATTCGTTCCGATTGCGCGGCGCTGAATGGCATGATTGCTGAAGTGCTGGCGGCGGCGGGCGCGGCGGTGCATACGATGCGCGATCCCACGCGCGGCGGACTGGCTTCGACGTTAAATGAGATTGCGCTGGCCTCGAGTGTTGGCGTGGAGATTGATGAGCCGAGTTTGCCGGTGCGCGCCGAAGTGCAGTCGGCCTGCGAACTGCTCGGCCTCGATCCTGTCTATGTGGCCAACGAAGGCAAGGTGGTTTTCTTTGTTGCGCCGGAGGCTGCCGATGAAATTCTCAAAATTCTGCGCGCGCATCCGCTGGGTAAGGACGCCGCTCGCATTGGTCGCGTCACTGCCGAGCACAAGCGTATGCTGGTCGCGCGCACCGCAATGGGCGCGAACCGCGTAATCCCTCAGCAGATCGGCGAGCAGTTGCCGCGAATTTGCTGAAACGGATTTAGCCCAACAACTCGAAGGCCTTACGAATGCGCACTGGAAGCGTGGCCGGCTCATCGGGCAGCTTGGAGCTGATCTCCAGCACGGCGGCGGGCGGAACTTCGAGCGCGTTGAGGGCCGCTGTTGTCGCTGGCCAGTCGATGGTGCCATCGCCGGGGAAGAGATGCTCGTCGCCGAGGCCGTGGTTGTCGTGGACGTGGACCTGCGTGATGCGCTTGCCGAGCGTGGCGATGGCGTCGCTGACGCCGGTGGTCATGTGGGCGTGGCCGAGATCGAGGCAGACGCCGATCGAATCCTGGTGGCCGATCTCCAGAATCTCAAGCAGATGCTCCGGCGTGGTTGCCTCGTTGAGCAGATTTTCGACGAGCGGACGGACGCCTAGCGGTCGCGCGAAGGCTCCGAGATGTTCGAGAGCGGTGAGTGCGTATTCAATGGCGTACTGCGACCACTCATCATGGCGTTCGCCGAGATGGACGACAAGATTGCGGAAGGGAATCTGCTCGGCGGCCTCGATGGCACGCTTGATCTCGTCCATGGCTTCGATGCGGCGGGTCTTCTCCGGGTGCAGCAGGTTGAGTGCGGGCGCTCCGGTGCGGCCCATCTCGCGTCCTGCGTAGAGCGGGGCGTGCATCGACCAGGCGATGAGCGCGTTGGAGCGAAAGAAGGCGGCAATCTCCGCGACGTGCTCGCGGCTCGCGTAGTCGAAGTGCTGACGAGCGGCAAATATCTCGACGGCCTCAACGCCGCAGTTGCCGGCCTGCTCCAGCAGAGACGAGTTGAGGCGCTGGTTCAGGTAGAGGTGCGTCGAGAGGACTGGCAGCATGGACACGAAGATTCTCCCGCGCCGTGCGGGCGCTGCTCTTATTCTCGCACCTTTGTTGATGCGGTCTATTGAAAATGGCAGGGAGGAAATTTCTTCACAGTTTCACAGTTTCACGGAAAATAGGGGGGTGGGGGGGTAGTTTTCAGTTTTCAGTTCTCAGTTGTCAGTTGTCAGTAAAAAAGCCCGTGTGTTGGTTGGTGGTCATGGATTGATTGTGCGCGTTGGAGGGGAAATGATGTGCAAAAAATCTTCATGTGATTGCGCGGATATAGACAGTGGCATCACGTTTGCCATCGACCTCTAGGTTGTATCGACATATAGGGGTGCGCGTCGCCGGGAGCCGATTTTTCCGGATTCGAGGAGCAAGGAGCGACGGATACCGGGTGTATCCTAGCGACGAGCGACAACAAAGCCGGGAAAATCGGCCCCGGCCCGAAGGGTTGTGGCCAGAACCGGCCCATACGTCGTTGTCGTCCTCGCCTTGGAATCGCCAAAGTCTTCGTCCTCCGCCTAGTCTGAGCCGGTTCTGGCTTAGCAACGCCGCACATCCCTATATGTCGATACAAC
>Ga0181520_10003170_pt1 | contig 29204 bp, 29 predicted proteins | sample PEATcosm2014_Bin_29_FD_132451 | JGI IMG/M metagenome (GOLD analysis project Ga0181520, IMG submission 132451) | Peatland microbial communities from MTU Mesocosm Facility, Houghton, MI, USA - PEATcosm2014_Bin02_30_metaG | ecosystem: Environmental > Terrestrial > Soil > Wetlands > Peat | place...
CCGAGCCGGCCTTTTCAGCGCGGTCGAGCTTCAAGATGGACGTGGCGCGGACTTCCCAAATCCGGTGCTTTACATCCTTGTGCTTCTTGTCGGTGAACTCGCGGCTGACCAGCTCTCCATCGACGGCCAGATGCGCGCCCTTCTGGATCTTCTGAGCAAACTCGCCCAGCTTGCCCCATACGATTACGCGGTGCCACTCGGTGCGGTTGATGTATTCGCCGGTCGACTTGTCCTTGTACGAGGACTGCGTGGCCAGCGACAGCACTGTATATGGCTTCTGGTTGTTGGTGGTGCGGGCCTCGGCATCCTTGCCCGTGAATCCGATGAGTGAAACGCTGTTGCGGTACATGATGATCTCCTCTGTGTTTGAGCTCCTGATCTGCTCAGGGCACACCGGGCGAAGCCTCGCGCAGGGCCCGGCTCCCAAGGCCAAGACGCGCTTTCTGTGGAGGGTCCGAAGAAAAATCTCGCCTGCACTTGGGCCGCAGCCGCGCGTACGCCGCGCGGGGGATTTTTCTTTGGAAACCCAGACCTGGAAGGTGGTGAAACCAAAGCAGAGCGACGCCGTGCCGCCAGGGCGACGGATAGGCCCAAAGCGGTGCCTGAGAAGAGGGGGAGACAAACCAGAGGTTCAGGCCGCTCAAATGCGTCATTCGACGGATCGAACGAGGATGCCGGTTCGTCCCGCACACAAGTCGGAAGTCATGCGGTGTCACGGATTGAACGCAGTCAGGACAGACCGGCGAAAGCAACGCACCATGCCGCGCCGGGCAAGCTGGGAAGATCGCCATAATCGAGCGCATCCGGCGGACCAAAGAGCTAGCCGCGTGTTGCCGACGAAAGCGCTGGTACCGGGTTTGAGAGATTCGTGTCATGTCTATCAGTCGAACGCCTGGTCGGCCCGGAAGCGGACGATGGTCAAACCGAGGGGATTGACGGCCAGCTCGTTGTTCTTCACGCTCTCGCGGAAAACGTAGGTGACACTGGCGGTCCATCGTTCCCGCTTGAGTTCTGTGTGATCGGATGGATTGGTGAACACTTTCTCAAATTCAACCCGTGCCGAATATGGCGACTGCCGCAAGTCATCCAGGACTACCTGCTTCACTTCGACATCGACATACGGAAGCGAGCTGTCCCTGGTGTAATTCGCGATGATGTTGTCCTTGCGCTCCTGGTCGATTACTGCGCGTTGCACGTCGCTGTTGAGGAAATAGAGCGCGTTGGTCTGGTCACGCTCGATGGTGAAGCGATTCCGAGTGAAATAAAGTTCCGACCAACGTGTGAGGTAATACTTGTTCTCCGCTTCCTGCGGCCGGTATTGGAAGTTGCGGTAGTCGATCGCTTCCGCCCGTCCCACATCGTTGATCCGAACGATGAGCGGATGGGCATTGGCAAGTGCCAACTGGCTCCGAATGAGAAGCGCCACAAGTGCCATGCACACCGCGGCAAGCACCAGAATCGTGACCTTCAGATAGGTGTTCATCACCAATGGATCGCCGTACTGTTCGAGATACCGTTCCGCTGCGCGCGTGATGTCGGACGATGGCTTTGTGCTGGTGCTCATAGTTTGAATGCCTCCTGCCTAAATTGCCCTGAGGATTGCAGCCGTGATCAGTCCGCCCATTCCGCCGCCGTGTCCGCCCGCCGAACCGGAGAAGATGCTCATGGTCATGGCGGGAATCTTGAAGAGGATATAGATGTTGACCAGGACTAGAAGAAGGAGCAGCGGAAGCTCCTGCACCATCGTGCCGGGATCGGAGAAATTCATGAATTGCACGGAGTACTCAGCGATCAGGTGAGCGAGAATGCTCAGCACCGCCGCTGCAAGCACCTTGTAGAAGCAGAAACCGATGAAGGCTTTGAGCCATCCCCAGAACAGGAACTCCAGCTTGTCGAAGACAAGAAATGGAATGAATATCGGACCGAGCAGGCCGATTACGGCGCTGGCGATTGCCCCGTAGGCGACCACGGCGCTTACCACAGCGGAGAAGGTTGCAATGAGTGCTTGAATCACGAAGTAGACGATGGCGTAATAAGGGTTCATCACGGCCTTTGTCATGCCTGGGCCTTCCGTCGATTGCGCGTGGCTAAGAGTGTTCTGAATGTTCGTCATGCTGTCGGTGCCAATGATGTTGACGAGATACTGTGCTCCCCCATTGATAAAGCCTCGGAAAGATTGGCCGACGAAGGGGATGCTGGTGTCGTAGAACCTGACGAGTGTATAGGCGAACGTGATGAGCATGAAAAAGCTGAGGAACTTTCCCACATGGAATCCGGCGCCATGGTGAGTCGATGCCAAAGCTTCCTGGACGCCGAACCAGACGAGCATCATGGTGGCGAGAGCGATGCAGATGCGCATTCCCATTGCGTCAATCGCGGGGGATGCGGTGGCGGTCAGAGCGTCGCATCCCTGGGTGATCCAATTCAGAACTCCCATACAGCACCTCTTCTACCCAAATCCAAGGTCAATAAGTCAACGCTTGCGCGCCGCCGTTGTAGGCTGGCGCGACCTGTGCCTGGTAGGTGTTCGTATAACTCGCCGCGTCCTGAAATCCGGCCTTGAGGCTGTCCTGCTGCTGTTTCTGGGCGACGATCTGCTGCAGGGCGAGATTGGCGTTAACCTGGTTGGCGTCCTGCATGGAGCGAAGCTCGAGAAGCAGGGCCTGATTGATGCGCTGGAGCTCTGCCATGACGGTCTGTTCGGAGGGGTCCTGTGTGTGTGATGCGGCTTCAAGATTGGCAAGGTCGGTCTGCCGCGCGGCCTGATTTGCGCGAATGGTTCCCAACATCTGCAGGTTGTTGCTCAGCACCGCGTCATTGATGTCTACCGTTGCTCCTTGCGCTGCGATCTGTTGCTGGCCTGCAATACTCGCTGTGCCGTAGCCGGGAATCATGTTGTTTGTGTGGGGAACGCTCACCTGCTGATACGAAGCAACGGCTCCGTTTCCGGTGTTGGCTGAATTGAGCCAACCGGAAGAGTTCCCGTAGGTATTCGAGATCTGTTCGAGCATTCTCAGATCGGTGGTAGGAGACAGGAACCGCGAATACAGCATCTGCGGCGCAAGCATCATCTGGCGGTAGAGGTTGTATTGCTGTTGGACGGTGTTGTAGGTCTGTAAGGCCGTGGTGGCGATCTTCACGGTATTGGTAAAGATCTGCTGGCCGTTCTCAATCTGCTGAGCTTCGTTGGCAAGAGATTGCTCTTCGTGTTCGATTTGGACGATTGCGTGGGCCGACTGGGTCGGATCATAGACAACGCCAGAGCCGAACTGCGCGTGCGCAACGGTGGCGGCTGCAAGAGAAGACATTGCGACGAGGACGAGAATGATGTGCTTCATTGGGAAACCTCCTTGTTGGGATTCAGTGTTTGTTTCGTTTTTCGATTCTGTTTGCATCCTGTTCTGCCATTCTGCAGACCTCAGCCGAGGTGTCCGAACGAAGGCATTGCTGGAATCCCTCGCACACGGCGTCTGAGTCCGCTGGGTCGCACGCCACTTTCTTTTTGCAACCCGGCAGGAGAAGGAGTGCAGAAAGCAAGATGGAAATAGAAACAATCCCCTTCATATCGGCTCCTCAATAGGTCTGGGGGATGGTGTGGTTTTCGTACGCGGGTAGCAACATATCTTGCATGAAGTAAACCTTGACGCGGTGACCCTCGCGGATCGTGATCGTTGGCGGAATCTGCATGAAGCGGTCGAGGATGGTTGTGGCTGACTGCGACATGCTGCCTGCGGTCCCCGTAGTGAACGCTTGAGAGCCGCTGGTCGAGATCGTGCCGCCACCCTGCTCGATCTCGCCTGCGCCGGCGATCACGCCGAGCGCAATGGATGTTCCGAAGATCTCGAAGTAATGATTGTTGACCTTATCTTTCATGCCCTCTTCGCCGATCTGGTCAAGGCCGTGGAACTGGTCAAGCTCCACGGAGTACCCGTCCGGCATAATCAGCCGGTGAAAGACTAGGGCCACACGGCGCTGCTGTCCAAAACCGCCCGCGCCGATCTTCTTGGCTTCGCCAAGCGCGATCGTTCCTTCCGGGATCAGGATGTGCTGGCGGTCATGCGAGTAAAGAGGATTCGATACGAGCACTTTCACCGGCCCCGCGGCGTCTCCGTCGAGGCGGTTCATCAGAACCGTGTCCAGCATCGTACCTTCGTAGATCACGTAGGGCTGGCCTAGAGCTGCGTCGATATTCACTTCAGGCCTTCGCTCGGTCGTGGCTTGCGCCGACGAAGCGGAAGGTGGGTCGCCCGCGACGCGCGGTGCAATAAGACTGCTGGCAGCCTGCGCTGGGGCGGCACCATAAACGCTCGCGTTCGGTTGGGCGCCGGTGACGCCCGAACTCTCCGCCAAAAGCGACTGCTGTCGCTGCGGCAGAGTGTCGCGCGCGCGCGCATAGGCAAGATTCGATGCGAAGCGAGAATCGTAAGCAAGCTCGCGGTCTTTGGCGGCAAGCTGCAGTTCTTCCTGCGCCGCCGGTGAGAGTTGCCGCTGCGATTCCGCTCCCTGCTGCTGGCCGGAGGGACCGTAGGCTTCGACCCCAGCCTGTTGCGAGGGTATTGCAGCGGCAAGTATTGGGTCTGCTGTCGGCGTCGTATTCGACGCTTGATGCGCTGCCTTCTGCTGCGCCGCTTCGACCTGATTCCTGAGATCTTGAACGTTGTTATCGGTATTGTCCTGGAGCATCGGTTGCGGCGGCTGATGTTTCGCCTCCGCCTGCTGCGAAGGCGTCTTCTTTCCGGCGGAGCTGAAGATCGCTGCCGCGATGACCAGCAGGGCCGCGCCCAGATAGAGCATCGGCTTCAGGTTCTTCTGGAGAACGCCTTTCGGATCTCGCACCGCACGGCGCAACAATGGCTCACCCGATGACTGACCCGGAGAGTTCGCAATTGGTTCCGGCATACTCACCTCCATCTATCCCTTGCGAGTGAACTCAAGCCGCTTCTTGCCCAGTTCGACATAACCGCCATCCATGACCTTGGGGATGACGTAGGTTCCGTCGCGTAGGTCGTAGTTGATGAGGTCCGGCTTGCCGTCCTTCATTTCGTACACGCTGAACTTCTCCGGCGCATTGGTCTTGATGTATGTGAACTTCTCGTCGTGATAGATTGCCTGAATATCGAACGGAGTTTCATTGGCATGGAAGGCGTAATCAAATTTGAGCGACAACGGGTACCCGCTCTTGTACTCGTCCACGGCTTGCGCAACGTGCGCCTGCACGGCGGCAAGAGCCTGCTGGGTTTGCTCAAGTTGCGCGGCAGGCACGAACTGCGGCGGACCGGTAGCTGCCACAATGGAGGACTGGTCGGCTGGTTGGATAAGCACCTTCAGGTCGGGTAGATCGTTTGTGCCGGAGATGTCCTGCAAAGTGAACGAGTAGATGTTGCCTTTGTCCGTGATGAGATTCAGGTTGGAGCTGATGCCTGCTTTCGCCGGATGCACAAAGCAGAAGTTGCCCACCACGTCCACGACCCAGAAATCCTTATCGCCGGTCGCGGCTTCCATGATCTTCTCGGTGGCAGGCAATTCAATGAGCGTTGTGTACTTCAGCTTCGCGTGGATCGAGACGATGTCCTGCGAGTGAAACTTCACGGTGCGTGCCGACGCATTCTGAGCGGTCGCACCGACGGGAGCGAACACCAGGACAATTCCGGCGAGGAAAATGAGCTTGCAGTTCATGCGACAGCTCCTTTCGGGTTGTGAGGTTGGTCTTCTGCCAGCGTGCGCGGCCGGTACGGGAAATCGACGGCAAGCCGGCGCAATCCTTCGGGAATACCAAAGCGCTCGAAGTATTCGCGCTTCCTGAGGTTGTTGCCGACACTATTGGTCGCCATCCAATGTGTGACGGAATCGACATTCAGATGAACCTTCTTCGAGGACTGCGCTTTGCGAATAAGCATCTGGCCTGGCGGCACGAGTCCGGCGATCAGTTCGACTTCCGTGTCATTGAGGTGGAATGCTTCACGGTAGAGATCGCGGTCCATCTCCGGGTTGGCAAGGAAGATCTTGGTTGGGCAGCTCTCGGAGACGATCTCTAACATCCCCGACTCCTGCAGCTCCTTGATGGACTGCGTGGCCAGCACCATTGCTCCGTTCAGCTTTCTCCACATCTTCTGGGCCTGGACGACATAGTTGCGGATCGTCTCGTTGCGGATGAAAAGCCATGCCTCATCCAGCAGGAATATCTTGAAAGTTGCGAGTCTCTTCGGATCGGAGATCTCGTTGCTTGCCCTGTGATGCACATAAAACAGCAACGGCTCCAGCACTTCCGGAGCGTCACCCCATCCCGCGAAATTGAATGTCTGGAAGCGGCTCAGTGTCAGCGTGTCTTCGACATTGTCGAAGAGAAATCCGTACTGCCCAGCTCGGGTCCAGCGATGCAGCCGTTCCTTCAGCTCGCCGACGATATTCGCGAGGTTGGAAACTGTTCGCTGTCCTGCTTCGAGCATGTACACGCGCTCGACCGCGTCCCACAGCTTCCGTTCCTCTTTGAAATCGAGCCGGTAGCGCCGGTCGCTGCCTTCAATCAGCACGCGGAAGAAACTGAAAAGGAATTGCAGATTCTCCTTCGTCGGAGGAAGTGAAAACGGGTTGATCGTGAAATCGCGCGCTTCCTGACCGGCGTTCAAATAGCTTCCGCCGAAAATACTAGTGAGCGATTGGAAGCTGCCGCCGATATCGAAGATGAAGGTTAGGGGCGCGTATTTCTGCGCACTCTGAAGGATGAAATTGGCCAAATAGGACTTTCCGGAGCCGGTCATTCCCAGGATGAGCGTGTGGGCAACCTCGCCGTTGTGCAGGTTGAGGAAATAAGGCGTGGCATTGTCCGTTTCAAGAGCCGCAAGATATTCGGCGCCAAGATGGACATTGGCCTTCTCGCCAGGCAGGATCGTAAACAGAAAACTGAGATCGGCGTAATTCGTGTTCAGAAGCAGTAGTCTGCGGAGATTGAAGGCATATCCGCCGGGAACCGTGGCGAAGTAAGCGTTGAGCTGGTTGTAGGTTTCGACGAAGAGACTGCCATCGGCATTGGTAAAGATGCCGCCAAACTCGGCCGCATGCCGATCGATGGCCTGACGGTCCTTGTCGTACAGAACGATGGTGAGCGAGAACTCGCCAAGTTGTTGCCCGTCGCCCAACTCACGGAGACAATCGCCGAGATTCTCGATGTCCGCCTGCTTCGATTCATCGACCAGCACATCGCGCGGATCGGATTTGGCCGGATCATTACCGAGCTGCGAGACGAAACCTGTCTTCGAAATATTGAAGTGCCTGCGGCGCTTGTTGACTTCCTTGCGCGCCTTCTCCTGCGATAGAGGCGTCCATTCAGTCACCGCATAGAAGTTCGCGGGAATCTTCAAGAGCGAATCGAGCACCAGCGGCCGGGTTTCGCCGATGGCCTCCTTCATGGTCAGCACGCGCACGAAATGGTCGCCGACGCGCAGATGATCGCGTTCTGCCTCAATATCGGAATTGACCGTCTGGTAGTCGAGAAACTGTGTGTCTTTCGGGCTTCCGGCAATGCGCCATCCGTCGTAGTTGAGTAGGCGGCGGAAGAAATGAAGCTGGCCTTGCTGGCCAAGCACATCGATGTGTACGAAATCGCTGAGCTGGCGGGCAAATGCCAACACCTTTAGTTCGAGTCGAGCCAGGTCGCGCTCAATCTGAGAGCGAAGGAGCGTCTTCATTTTGCTGTTGGTGAACTGTGTCTTTAGTTCGTTCAGGGCTCCGCTGGGATCGCGGAACAATTGCCGGAAGGCCGCACCTATGCCGGTTTTTGATCGCTCGCCTTCGAGCAGGACGCAATAGAAGATCTCGATCCGATATAGCCGGTCGGCTTTTTCCTCAAAGAACCGTCGCCGCTGATCCACAGCCGCCTGCACCACTGGGTCGTCATAGGTCTGAAATGGAATTTCCGGCCGGTTCGTTTTGAAAAGGTATTGATAAACGTGAAATCCGGGGCCGAATGATTTGAGTGCGGCCTCCAGCCGCTTGACCGCGTATTCCTGTTCCACGTGGCCGAGGCTTTCGTAGTCAACACCGGCGATACTCAGCACCATTCCCAGATCGCCGCTCTTGGTCAGGAACGCAGTTTCATTCCAGAAGCCGTAGAGATTGATGTGGTCGCAGAGTGCAGCGGCCTCCTTCCACGGCTTGATGACCGTATCGAGTCGCAGCATCAGATCACCTCTACTTGGGGGATACTCTGTTTGGCGGCGTCGTAGCGCACGTTGTAGCGCTCCGACTTCGCGAGGATCCGGAGAAACGCGGAATCGCTGTTCGTGGCCCAATGGCCGAAGACGAATCCGCCGATGAAAACGGCCATTCCGGCAAGCAGGCTATTGAAGAGATTGAAGGCTCCCACGGCGCCGACGCAGACGAAGTAGAAAAGCGTGCGCTCAACACCGAGGTACGTGAGCGGCTTGTGCAGGCTCTTGTAGACTCGGTTTCGTCGTCTTTGGGCAGATATCTGCATCGTTGACTCTCGCATTTGAGAAACTGAATCGTGGATGTTGTGGAACTGGGATGGTCCGCGTTCAGATGCCCCATAGCCAGGACAGAACGTTAGTCGCAAGCACTGCGATTCCAGTGCCTGCCGCAACTCCTGCTAACATTTTTTTCGATCCAGGCTCGCCATGCGCAAACTGGTATCCGCCGACCACAATGGCGATCAGGCTCGCGACCTTTGCAATCGTTCCGGTAAAGAGGGTCTGAAGGGCGGTGAAGCCGGTGTCAAACGGTGATCCGCTTTGGGCGAAGGCGACTGCGGGAAACAGAATCAGCATGACGATGAGGCTGCGTCTTGATCGAATCCGGTGCAACCTGTGTATTTCGACAGACCATAACCGGCGATTGCATTTGGAATGGGCGAACATCGGTACCTCCGTCGGGCCCACTTGAGCCGCGATATGCCAAAGCGTAGGACGGCGCGAATCTGGCGTCCAATAACTTACTGGAACTGTCTGATAACTTTTTGGATTTGGAGGGAGCGTGCGAAGTGGCTTTATAGATAACGGTGCGTTGGCGCTGACCGAATAAGGTCTGCAAGTGAATTGCTGCTGGAAAAACTGAACTTAAAAGGAGACAGAATGTATCCGACACCTGGCAGGGAAGGGAACTGCAAATGCCAAGAAACAAGTCGGCAAATCCCCTTCTCGTTCAGGCAATCTGAATCCACACCGGTTATCGATGGCCATGAGTCCTTCCGATCTCTGAGATCAGAGGCTCCGCCAGAAAATCTTCGAGCAGTTGGCGGAAGATGATTGCGGTTGGTTCCCAATCTCCCTGCATGGCTTCCGCGCCGCCCTCCGCGTAGCCGGAGTTCGGTCTGGGGCGCAAGCGAATAAAGGGCGGCAGCCCATAGCGCATGGCTAGGCTGTTGGCCCAAAGGCGCGCCGTGCGGCCATTGCCATTCGCGAATGGATGGATTCGTACCCACTCAGCATGAACCCAGGCGCAAAGATCGACAATCGCCGCAAGTTGGTCTGCGTTCGGCTCTTGGCCTGAGGGAAGCATTGCGTCCAACTCCCGGACCAAAGCTTGAAGCTTGGTTTCAAACGCCGCCAGTGCCCCAGCCACCTCTGCCGCATCCACGCCATAACGTGTGCCGACTCTTACCTGAACGTTATCGAGACCCGATTCACCGCGAAAGGTGCCGATGAAACGTAGGTCGGGCGTGTTCAGACCCCTCATCATGAGGGCTTGCCAGTGCCTTGCTGTTTCGATTGTCGGAAGGTCGCGCCGCTGAGTCGCACGGAGAATTTCGTCGAGAACTTGCGCAAGGTTCTTCCGTAACTGGGGACTGTCTGCGTCCCAGTTAGGCACCTAGAAGCTCGCGGATCTTGCTCTGCGCAGGACCAGCCAATACCAACTTTCCGTCCCTGAATTGACCTTCGATCAGTTCGCCCTCAAGCGGGTCACTGAGAGTCGCCTCGGACACCAAAAACTCGCCAATTGCGCTTTGAAATCCAGGATCACGCTCCCGGTAGGCTCGAAGGCGCGCAAGGGTCGTTTCAAGGTTGCGCTCTTTTGGCCCACGGCGGATGAGAAAGCTCTTGATGGCTTCATTGAGCAGCTGATTCACGGGACGGCCTTCGATCTTGCTGAGGCTTTCCAGAGCCGCACGCTCTTCTGCATCAATCCTTAAGGTGAAGGGAACTCTCGCCATACACTAATTAGGCTACTCCGGCGCAGATGTGATGTCAATTTCCTTTTTTGATGTCATGCGTGAACAATTTGGGGCTGCACAGATCCTGATTCCATTCCCCATGCGCCTAGTCTTTCGTGGCCCAACTGTCTTGTCCAATACGTTTCAGCTATCACCCGATATATGGCAGTTATCACTGCTGCGTTCCGAGCAACCACAGCGCGGCGATCGTTGTCGAGATTCTGCGTGCGTAAATTTGGCCACAACACGGAATTTTCATTGCATATGAGTGACATTCTTGCCAAGATTTCCACACCAAGGAAAGAAATGAGCGCCTCGTCCCCCCAACTCCGCATGTCCTACCAGAGCACACCTTCTTCACTGAGCGATGGGCTATGTATGACTGGGCTGAGTTTCGGCACTTCCGCTATTTGCTCGCCATCCTCGAAGAACAGGGGGTGCGCGCAGCTGCGGAGATACTTCACACGGCGCAGCCCAACCTCAGTGTCCAGGCGCGACAGTTTCAAGAAAACGCCTCGGTCCGGCTCTTCCGAAGGACAAGGAATGGGCGAATCCGGCCTACAGAAGCCGGGATCGCCTTCATGGCATTGGCGCGATTCCTGCTCGAAACCCGTGACGAGATCATCGACGCCCTGATTGCCATCGAGCACGGCGACATTGGCCCCGCGCGGTTCGGTTGCTCCCCCTTCGTCGATCCAGATCTGTTTCGCAGCCTCTGCAGCATGCACAAAGCGCTACTGCCTTCCTCCTCCGTTCGGCCAACGCATGGCGATACGGCGCAGCTTGCAGAAGAGGTTGCGAATGGAGCCATCGATGCGGCTCTCGTGACACTCCCGCTAATACACCCGGACCTCCATATTGAAGAAGTGTGTCAAGATCGCTTGGTCGTGTGCTTGCGGAAGGACCATGATCTGGCAGCCAAGGCCCGTCTGCAGCCCAGGGACCTCGAACACAATTTGACTGTTCTTTATCATCCCCACCGCCATCCCGACGCTCACGCGAAGCTGTCCGAGCAATTGAGTGAGGTCGGCATTGAGATCGAAGAGTACTCGCGTGCTTCCCATCCATCGGAGTTGCAGATGCTCGTCAAAGAGGGGCATGGATTCACGCTGATCCGAGAAGGAACAAGATGCGATCTCGTCTCCGAATGGTTTAGGCGTTGAGCGTTCATGAAAAGACCGTGATTGAGGCCGACGCTTCTTTCTCACCGGAGAGAAAGGAGCTATATGGCACCTCCCTATGCAGCAAACCTCAATCCTGACGGCACGAGAAGGTCTCGGAACCGCAAACATCATCGATCAAAAGGTTCGGTAACTGGTGTTCCTTTTAGGACGTCACCAGCCTCTCCCGCCGATCCGGGCATGCGCCTGCGCGGCCTGCGACGATGGAAACAACTTTGCCGGGCAGGGGATAAGGAAGCTAAAGAGCCTCATCATTTGTACGATCCAGTCCACATCGATGACGACCGCAACGCGCTCCCAGCGCGTGGGATGTCCCACCCCGATTCAGGTCCTCCCTGAAAGTACCTGGGTCGTCGCCGGTGATATTCGCCGAGGCCTTGCTTGCATTTCCTCGACGGCAAAGGGTGAATGGGGGTGGGCTTCGCAGGAAGGGAGGGACCTACGCGGAATCCATCATCGGCGTGCCGCGCGCACGAATACTGGCCAGAATCGCTCACCGTGTGGAATAGACATGCTCTCGAATGCTGCGAACGTGGCAGGTGATTTCCGGCGCATCACTCTGCATTTCCGCCGATTCGAATAGGGAGAGCAAAACTGACCAGAATATTGCGGGAAGAGGAGGGATGGTGATAGCGGGAGAGCTCAACCATGAAGCAACAATTCGAGAATAAAGAAGCAAAGAAACGCTCGGCGATTTACGCCTCATGCGTGCCCGCCGTCGCGCCGAACGCTCGCAAGTAAAATGCATTTATTACTTTGTAAATTAGATCGAACACCATGAGATATGAGGGCGGTTTCGATACTTATCCAGTCGCGAAATGCGCAGATGCTTTCTCGCATGAAAAGACGGCTAAGCTAGCGTAACAAGTATGAGATTTCAAATACTAGCGGGCGGTTGATTCCGCTCCCCGAGTGTCCGAAACGAATCAACGGCCGATGGGTACTGGCTCGGGTTGGCTCCAACCTCCCGCGAATCGAATACCCCTTCACTCGATGCCAGTAGTGTCACGCTTGCAGTTCCCCTGCGGTCACTGTTGGTTCGGTTAAACTCCGAATTCTTGTCAGTAGGTCTGATGGGTGCACCGGTTTCAAGAGGAATTGGAAATCGTACCCGTTTTCCCGGGCGGCTAGGCTGAGGTGTCTTCGAGACTCTAGGGAATCTCGAAAAATGCGAAATCGCCGAGATGAGAACATCCTTGATTCGGCCCTCGTTCGTTTTTGCCTACGATCTGACCGGTACCACAGTCTGAAAGATTCAGAGTACGCTGATCGCGCTCATTCATCGCGGCTTCGAGACGACCGAGAAGAAGTTCTTTCCCGTTACGGCTGACGCGCCGACGACTCCGCCATAGAGCGCGCCCACCACGCCCAGGCTGGCCACATCCTGGCCCGTAAGATAGAGCCCGCAAATCGGTGTTCTCGCTCCGAGCTCGCGCATCTGGAATCGATCGGGCGTGGAAGCGATGCCATAGATCTCTCCATGTCCGTAGTTCATAAAATGGCGCGTTGTTAGGGGCGTGGACAATTCGGTGTAGGTGACGTGGCCAACCACAGAGGGTGCTCGCTGCCCCAGTTCGGCGAGCAGCCGCGCTGAAAGCCGCTCCTTCAGCGCATCGTACTCGTCTCCGCGCCGCTTCCAGCGCGTGTCTGCCCAGCGGTCAAATGCCGCATAAGGAAGCATCGTAATGGCTTCGACCGTGCTCTTTCCCGGATGACGGCGTTGAAAATCCGGATCCTTGGCGGAAGGAAAGGAGAGATAGACACCGGGCAACGGTGCGTTAATGTCCCGCGCGAAACGTTCCACATTCGCATCGTGATCGAAGGATGGATATACCCAGATGTTCGTGCCTTTTAGCCCAAGCGCGGCATCGCTCTGCGACAGACCAACATAAAGGCTGACATGCGCTGTCGAAGGCTGGAGCAGCCGCAACTGGCGGCGCAACGCATCCAGTTCAGGCAAATCCGGTGGCAGGAGACGCTCAAATGTGTTGGACGCGCCTGCATCGCTCAGCACCACGCCAGAGCGGAATTGTCGCCCGTCGCCCATTCTCACCCCTGTCGCTTTGCCGCCTTCGAGCAGGATGCCTGCTACGTCTGCGCTGGTTACCACGCTGCCGCCATTTCCCTGGATCTGCGGCATGATGGCCGCCGCCACAGTACTCGCTCCACCGACCGGGTAGCTTGCCCCGCCAAAATAATGCTCGGCGATAGTGGCATGCGCAGCAAAGCTGCTTTTCCCGGGTGGTAGCCCGTAGTCGCCCCATTGCCCGGTCAGCACACCGATCAGTTCTTGATTACTGGTGAAATTCTCAAGCACTTCTCGCGTCGTTTGTCTTGCCCAGCGCATGTAGGGCATACGCATCAGCCCGCCCACCAGCGCCGCCACAGGAGCCGGAACCGCCTTTTCTGCATAATAGAGGCCGCTCGCGCGGTTGCAGGCCTTGACCGCCGCGAGATAACGGTCGATGGCCTTTATTTCTCCTGGGAAAGATTGCCGGAGGCCATCCCGAAAGCGCTCAAGTCCAGCGGCAAAGTCGAACGTGCGGCCTTCGATGATGAAGCGGTCGTAAATATCCGGCATTGGTTGCCATTGCACGCTTCCCGCCGTTACGTGGTCGAATGCGCGTCGCACCTGGGAGCCCTCATCTTGCATCTGCCCGATGTAATGCAGACCCACGTCCCATTCGTATCCCGGGCGATGAAACGTATGCGTAAATCCGCCGACCTCGTAGTGCCTCTCGAGCACCAGAACGCGCTTGCCGGCGTGCGCTCCGAGCAACACTGCCGCCGTGAGCCCGCCGATGCCGGAGCCGATCACGATGGCATCCCATGCCTCGGTCAGTTTTGCCTGCTTGTAAGGAGTTCCGCTCGCCATCAATCCACCCCTCCGTGGGTCGCCGGTCTGTCTACACCTGCTCTACCATCGAATTTACCGGCAGCGCCTCCCAGACAACCTTCTGCGGCGTGAAGACTGGATAGCCGGGCTCTCCCGAGCGCTGAGGAGAGCTATCTGCGCTCCAATATCGATCGTAGGTCAGGTGGTCGAATGACAGGAAAAGCGGAGACCGGAGAATTCTTCGCAATCGCCAACAGCCCAAACCGCTTTTCCGGACCTGATCTCCTGGAAACGAGCGTCGGCGATGTTGCATCAGCTGACTGCGACAATGCATCCTTAGCTTCCTTTAGCCAATCAGTGGCGAGCGATCGCGACCCAACCGACCCAGTCAGCTTTTTCTGTATCCAGCCAAGGTTCGCGGCCCCCAAACCACTACCACGACCACGGCTGCGATTGCCATGATGACGCCGTTAACACGCGGGTCCCAATACGAGCCGCGGATCGGAAACAATTGCCAAGTGACGTTTATCGTGGTGTGGAAGACAACCGCGGCGAAGACACTCTTGCCCGTGTTGTTATAAAGCCAGACGATAAGAACCCGAGCCGCGACCGTGCCGAGACACCACCAGGCGATCCATTCGGGCGGCCGGTGAACCTGCACCAACGGCACAATGTGCCAAATGGCCCACACCAATCCCAACAGAATGCTCGCTGGGAGTGCGCCCCACCGATCCTGCATCGGATCGATGGCATATCCTGACCAGCCGAGTTCCTCGCCCAACGCCAGGATGAAAATCGCAAGAGACATTGCCAGCGTCGCGACAACCCGGATTTCGGGGACTGGGAGTTGCACCCCCATCCAACGCATCCACACATACGATGAGATCGTGACGACAGGCATCAGAAGGAGGATCGGCGCGTACCAAACCTTTGCCTTGATTCGGTTGCAATCGAAGGATCTCTTCAGCAGGTCTCTCACGCCCGCCGTCTTGCTCTCACGGTAAACGAGAATGATGGCGGCTGTGGCCGGACAGAAGACTCCTATAAGCGCAGTCACCGGAACGCCAGGTACCAATTGATATCCGACTAAGGGGCCGGCCAACAAGAACGGAAGGGAAAGAGCGAAAACCAATAAGAAAAACTTCAGAGGCGACCTGCATCGCGATGGGTTGGTATTCATGGAATCCTCGGACGCCGCTCCCGCATGGTTTGAATGAACGATGCGCTCTCACTCAGCGCGTCGGCATAGTGGCCGACCAGCGCATGTCCGCCGGTTGGAAAGAGGATGGCTCTCCCATTGGGCACACCGGCGGCAATGAACTTCGCACGGCTGGCGGTGCCGAACCGATCGTCTTCGGCGCTGATCGTCAGAACCGGGCATGCGATTTTCTCGATTGGATATGGCTCGTGCGTCGCAGCAGTCTGAATATCGAAGTTCATTCCTGCGATACGCTGGCTTACAGGGAGAAGATGATCCAGAACTTGTTGCACCCGCGCCTTCTCACTGAGGTCTGCGGCGCGCACGACGGCGGCGTCTGTGCCGAGCATGATCCGGGTCATTCCGCCAGGCATGATCGGCATCAGTTTCAAGAGTGCCCAGGCGACAAAATTGGAGTGGACCATCGCGCTGACGACAGCGCCGCCATGAATGGCCGTCCCTGCCGGCAAGTAACTGGCGGGGACGAGAAGCACCAGCGCACGGCAGCCTTCGGGATGACGGATGGCGAACTGCATGGACGACCAGGCGCCAGCAGAGATACCAACAACAACCACCTTGTCGATGCCAAGATGGTCGAGGAGTTGGACATAGGCATCGGCCTGCATCGCGGTCGTAGGGTTGCTGGGCATCGTCGAACGAAGATAACCAAAACGGGACGGAACGATGAGCCGATATCCGCGCGTGGCCATAGCGCTGGTCATGTCGATGCCCTGATCGAAGCCGCCTTCTGCGCCGTGGACGATCAGCAGCGGTTCGCCCTCGCCCATCATGGTGTATTCCATCGTGCCAAAAGACGTCTCTATCATCTCGCTATGGTTGACGAGACGCGCGCGTGCAGTTGCCAAGGCACGCGCAAACATCGCGTAGATTCCGGCCATCGCAATGACGAGGACCGCGAGAATGACGAAAAGGATTCGGCGCATGATCATCGGCAGAAGCGCAGCAGAGAGCCAATCATTGGAGACTCAGGAACTGCTGCAGGCTATCGGTCGCGCTGGCAATTGACCGTGCCAGGCTGAGCTTCGCGACGTTATGGGCGAACACGCTGTTGATCACGTCAAGTTCGGCGGAGGTCAGAGACTCCTGGGCCTGCACGACTTCCACATTGTCGGTCACGCCGGCATCGAACCGCTGGCGCGTCAAGTCCAACGTCTCTCTCGTAACCTGCAGGTTTCTCCGGGCCACTTCCACCTGACTCGTTGCCGCTCGAAGATCGAGGAAAGCATTCCGGACGTCGCTTTCCACCTGGCTCCTGGTGTCTTCGAGCTCCGCCTTCCGCTGAGCCAGAGAGGCCTTTGCCTCTGCGATTTCTCCCTCCGTGCGGCCTCCCAGCCAAATTGGAAAACTCAGAGTGGCCGCGCCAAGATACGTCGTATGGGCCTGCGACGGGTTTGTCCCGATCTCTCCGTAGTTGCCATTCACTGAGAGAGAGGGTAATCTCTCATCGCGAGCGGCGGCGAGTGTGTGTTCAGCGGCGTGAATCTGCGTTTCCGCCGCTTTAATATCCGTGCGGCGTTCGAAGGCTTGTTTGAGTGCGTCGTCAAGGCCGAGATCTGGAGCAGCCAGGAAGGGAATGTCGTCGGTGAGATCGTATTCGTCGCTTGGTGGTAGTCCGGTCATTCGAGCCAGAATGATCTTCTGCTTGGCCACTTCGTTCTCAAGCGAGATGACTCGTTGTTGCTGTGTAAGCTCTTCGACTTCGCTCCGGTCAACGTCTATTTGAGGCGCCAGCCCCACACCTCGCTTTTGCTGAGTCTGCTGAAGGAGAGCAGCTGCGGTGTCGAGTTGAGCGTGCGCGGACTTTACTCTTTCCCTTGTTGAGATCACTTGAAGATATGCCCCGCACACCGCCAGGACGACCATCTCTCGCGCATCCCGCGCAGCGAACTGGCTGGCGCGAACGATCTCTCTGGACGACCTCAAGTTGTTCCACGCGCTCAGATCGACGATCGATTGAGTTAGGCTGCCGCGTAGATCGATATTGTTGAAGGGGCCGATGGTCGGCGGGATCGCAAAGCCAGGAATTTTGAAGCGGAGCCCTTCCGCTCCGAGACTAATTTGTTGTAGAGTCTCGGCCAGATAGCCGCTCGCGTTAGGAAGCAAGGCGCTTCGCGCAACCTGGCTCTGACCTTGAGCTTTGCGGACAGCGTTGCTCTGCCCTACTGCGCCAAGGTTATAGTCGAGCCCTCGCGCGATGGCTTCACGGAGAGAGAGCTTACCCGAAAACGGCAACTTCGCGGTGCTCGAAGCGCTTCCGGTATATGGTCCCTGGGTTTGAACCGTAGGGTTAATCGTATCTACGCTGGTTGTCGTTCCTGGAATGGGAGACTCCACGGCGGTCACCGACCCGCTCTGTCCAGAGCGCCCAGACAGAGGGAGTGGGGTTGCTGGTGGGGTCTGCGATTGGACCGGACGCGAAAAAATGAACAAGGTTCCCAAGCAAAGGATCGCGCCAGGTACTTGCATCCGGAAACTTGGCGCCGTCGTTGTCTTCCGATGATTCATATCAGGTACCTCGTCCTCAACTGAGCTGCTTTCTGAATCGCCAGACACTGAGCGAGCCGAGCATCAGCGTAATAATGAGCAAGCTAAGAAAGTTCGGCCAAAGGTCCAAGAATCCACTGCCCTTGAGCGTGCTTCCACGCGCGATGGTTGCGAAATGGTGAATAGGGTTCAGTACCGTGAGGGGCTGCAACCATTTCGGCATTGCCTCAACCGGATTGAGTGCACCTGACAAGGATGAAAGCGGCGGATTGACGAAAAAGCACGTGAGCTGCGCTTGTTGGGCAGACTTACTGAATGTGGAGATGACAGTGCCAATGCTGATGCCGGATAAAATGCACAGTGCGCCACCGCCAACCAGAAGGAGAACATTGCCGTGGAAGGGAACGCCGAACGCAAATTTGAGTACGCCGATGGCCAGGAACATCATCAGGAATAACAGCAAGAACAGCGGCGTAATTTTTGCGATGATGATCTCTGAAGTAGAAGCGGGGGACATGAGTAACTGTTCGAGCGTCCCCGCTTCCCGTTCGCGCACCATAGCCGCGGCACATATGAGGGAACTGTCCAGGATCAGCAGCAATCCGAGCACACCGGTCACAATGAACCACGAGTCGACCAGACCGGGGTTGTAGAGAAACGCGGGTTGCGGTTGCACTTGACCGCGACGGGCGAGTTCCGATCCGGCAATTGGTTGGAAGTGAACATGAATTCCCTCGTTCTGCAGCCCCGTGTTGTATCGCTGTATCATGCTTTCTGCATATCCGCGGCTAATCGTGGCTGTGTTTGCATTCGTGGCGTTCAGCAGAAATTGCACAGTCGTTTGGCGATCGCGTGCCAGGTCCCGCGCAAAGTCGTAAGGAACCACCATCCCAGCGTCGGCCTTTCCCTGGCTCACCGCATCTCCTAGTTGGTCGGCAGAGGAATAGTAACCCGCGAGGCGGAAACTCTTGCTCTCGGTCAACGTTGCAATCAGTTCCCGGCTCTCAGGCGACCGGCTATCGTCGACGATAGCGAGAGGTACGTTCGTTACATTCGAGCTCAGCGCAAACCCCACGAGCATTAACTGAATAACGGGCAGGATGATCAGGGTAAACATGAGTTTGCGGTCATGGCGAGTTTGGGCAAACTCCTTCTTGATTAAAGCTCGCAGGCGATAGTTGAAGAGAAGACTCCAAAGTTTTTCCATGGTTTAGGCCTTCACCTGCATCCTTCTCATACCCTGCCATGCAAGGCCGTAGAAGATCGCTGCAATTACACCGATGATCAGGACGTTGAACCACATGGCGGGCCATCCTCCACCTTGCAAGAGCGCGTCGCGAACGATCTCGATGTAGTACCGGCCCCAGACAAGGCTTGAAATCCAACGGAGTCCAGGCGGTATGTTTTCGACAGGAAAGATCAAGCCAGAGAGCAGGAACACGAGCAGAAATCCACCAAAAGCCACCGCTTGCAAGGCTGCGGCCTGATTGGGGATGATCGCTCCGACCATGGTTCCAAACGCCGCTACGCAAAAGGCGTACAAGACGGTGGCAATCAAAGCGGGGGTAGGATCGCCGGCAAAGCTCAGGCCAAAGTAGGTGAAGAGAAACAAGGACATGATCAGACACTCCGCGAGCGCCACGATCATGAACGCAATGATTTTCCCCAGCAGGAATTCATGGGCGGGAATGCTCGAGACGTAAACTTGCAGAATCGTCTTCAGCTCACCCTCCTTTGCCATAGCAAGCGCGGATAGCAGTGGCGGAAACATGGAGATGCCCAGCACGAATATCCCCGGGCCGTAGAACTTCTTTGAAGAGAGTCCGGGGTTGAACCAAAGCCGAATGGCGGTCTGGATGGGTCCAGTTTGCGCTCCGTCGGCCTGCTCGTTGTACGAGGTCGCTATCTGGCTGGCATATGCCGAGACTAATTTGGCCGTGTTTGCATCCGATGCGTCCACAAGAAGCTGGACAGGCGCATTGACACCGCGTGCCATATCACGGCCAAAGTGAGACGGGATGATGAGCACGGCTCGCCCTGCGTTAGAGGCAAGCGCCTCCTCGGCGGTTTTGTCTACCGGCCACGAGACCACCTTAAGGGTTATCGAGGCCCGAAAGGCGTCAACAAGACTATTGGACGCCGTCGAACCGTCAAAATCCTGCACGACGATCGGAAGCTCATTCACCGTGAGTGATAGCGCGGAACTCATCAACAGAAGCAGGAACACGGGGAGGGCGAGCGCGAGGGCCAGGGTGCGCCAGTCTCGAACAATCTGGGTTAGCTCTTTGCGCATTTGTGCAATGATTCGCCTCATGTGTGCCCGCTCTTAGTCATCGGTGGCCGCTTTTCCCTGGGCGCGCGCTTTCTCAACGATGGAGATAAACACGTCTTCGAGCGAGAAGGGGATTTCTCTCGCGCTTATCACTTGGATCCCGCTCTCTTCGAGCCGCTTTGTAGTTCCCTCTATGGCGGTAGCAGAATCTTCTTCGGTGATCACATGCAGGCGTTCGCCAAACAGGGATACTCTCCAATTTTCTGTTTTGCTCTTCAACAGGTCCGCGGCGTGCTCGGGCTGGCCCTGTTGCTGGTTCAGGATGAATTCAAGTACGTGACCCGTTTGCTGACTCTTGATGCCGCTGGGGGTGCCTTCGGCAACCAACTCGCCCGCAACCATCATTCCAAGCCGATTGCACTGTTCCGCTTCCTCGAGATAGTGAGTTGTAATAAGAATCGCTGCGCCGGCATCGGCCAGCCGATTGATCATGGTCCAGAACGCGCGCCGCGCCAGAGGATCGACGCCCGAGGTTGGTTCGTCCAGAAAGAGGATGTCCGGTTCGTGCATGATTGCAGCGCCGAAGGCCACGCGTTGCTTCCACCCGCCCGGCAGGCTCCCCGTAATCTGATCCTGTTTTCCTTCGAGGCCCGAAAAGGAAAGCACCCATCGAATCTTTTCTTCGCGGTCCCGGCCAGGGACTCCATAGACGCCCGAAAAGAAAACAAGGTTTTCGCGAATCGTCAAGTCTTCATACAACGAGAATTTCTGCGACATGTAACCGATGCGCTTGCGGACAGATTCCGTTCTCAGGTTTCCACCTGTGCCGCCCAATTCCATGGTTCCGCTTGTCAGGTCCAATAGTCCACAGAGCATCCGGATGGTTGTGGTCTTGCCCGCCCCGTTCGCTCCGAGAAGTCCGTATACCTCTCCGTTTCGAATTTCGAGACTCACATTCTTCACTGCCGTGAATCCTTTGAACTCTTTGACGAGATTCTTCGCGCCGACAGCAACTTGCCCGCGCAGGCTGCTGTGATCGTGCTTTGCGGGAAACTCTGTAGTGTCGGTGTTCTCGCGTAGAGTACGCAGCTTGTTTACGAAAATGTTGTCGAGTGTCGGATCATCGACACGCATCTCGCCGACGGATAAGCCTGCGCCTTTCAGCTTCTCGGTGATCCACTTCTGCTCTTTCTCCGGATCGTGCACCAACAAGTCGAGCCTGTCGCCGAACCGTTGAACGTCGACGACGTTCTTATCAGGCCCTGACCCCTCGGAGAGCACGCTCTCCGCTTTCTTGAGGTCCGCGGTGAGGAGTTCGATCCGCTTCGCGCCCAGGCTGGCGCAAAGCTCCGCTGGCGTGCCGATCCGAAGAATCTCTCCTGAATACATGAAGGCAATCCGATGGCATCTTTCAGCCTCATCCATGTAAGGGGTAGCCACGAGGATTGTCAGACCCTCTGACGTCAAGTGAGCAAGCACGTCCCAGAATTCTCGACGGGACACAGGGTCCACGCCCGTGGTTGGCTCATCGAGCAGCAGCACTTTGGGCTGCGGAACAAGCGCGCAAATAAGAGCGAGTTTTTGTTTCATCCCACCGCTCAGTTGGCCAGCGAGCCGGTCCGAGAATCGATCCATGTCAAACATCTTGAGATATTGAAGACTGCGATCCGCGATCTCATCCGGCGGAATGAGGCGCAAATCGCCGCTATAGCGAATGTTTTCCGCCACAGTCAGATCGGGATAAAGACTAAAGTCCTGGGTCAAATATCCGGTTTGGGACCGCATATCCCGTGCCGGTCGTTCGAGTATGTTCGCACTGCCTTCGGTTGCTTCCATGACGCCTGCAAGAATCTGGAAGGTCGAGGTCTTTCCGGCTCCATCCGGTCCAATCAGCCCAAACATCTCGCCGTGGTTGACATCAAATGTGATTCCACGCACGGCCTCAAGGGTGCCATATCGCTTCGACAGGCCGCGAACATCGATGGCCCGCGGCGCAGCGACAGCCTGCGTTTCCTGAACCGTTCGATCCTGAACTGTCCGATCTGGGACCGCACTTTCTGGCGCTGGGCGCTCTGGACTGGCAACGATCATTTGCGCTTGACCTTCGGCCACTTGTCTCCCTCGACCAGAACTTCGCCATCGACAGGCATGCCGGGCTTGGCGAATCCGAATCCACCGATCAATTGCAGCTTGAGGCCGACCACCTGCTTGACGCGGTCGTCGCGGAAGTACGTATTCTCAGGAGTGAATGTCGCCTGAGGGTCGATCCTGGAAACGTAAGCGTAAACAGGTTTCTGTGAACTCGAGTCGAGAAAGACCCGCGCCGACTGTCCCACTTTCACCTTGCCGATCTGGCCTTCTGGAACAAAGCCGCGCAGATATACCTTGGTCAGATCCAATAGCGTGATTACAGCGGTACCTGCGACAATCACCTCGCCTGGCTCGGCCGCACGAGTCACCACCGTTCCGGAGAACGGCGCCCTGATGGTCAGATCTTTGCGGTTGTCTCCTGCTTCCGCAAGCTCGGCGCGAGCCTGGTCGGTCTGAGCCGTTGCACTCGCCACCTCAGCTTCCTGCTGCGCGATTTGTCTTCTAACCGAGGCAACTTGAGATTCACGAATACCTGGGTTGGACAGACTTGCCTCTGCCGTTGTTAATGCGCCCTGTGATGCCTCAACCCGGCGCTTCGACGCAGCAACCACCGCAGCCTGTTGATCGGCGGTCGTTGAAGCCTCAAGGCCCTGTTGCTCCGACACCGCGCCGGTTTTTGCAAGGCGCGTATAGGCATTGCTATTGAAAGCGGCAATCTGATACGCCGCCTGCTGCTGAGCTAATTCCGCTTGCGCGGTTGCCAGATCGGCCTCCGCTTGCCCTACATGCCCCTCCGTATCGAGCTTTGACTGGCCTACCTGCAACCGGCTTTGCTCTAATTGCTCTTGAAGGACGGCAATCTGCTCCCGCGCGGCCGCACCCTTTGATACCGCCTCCGAAAGATTATCGCGAGCCTGGTCCTCCCGAGCTCGAATCTGCGCGTCGTCCAGAATGGCGATTGTGTCTCCGGCATTTACGGTGTCACCTTCACGCACACGAACCTCAAGAATGCGTCCGGTTGCTTTGGATGCAACCGCTGAGTCGTCGCCTTCAATGCGGCCGCTCACGACAACAATGCTGGCCGGGACCGCTGGCGCGGCAAAGAAGACCCTCCAAATAAGAAGCGCAGCCGCAATCAGAATCACGCCAGCGACGATGATCAGGATCAGGCGTCGTCGCGTCGCGGCCCGCTTGGTCTCTTCGTCGGCTGCTTGCTTAGCCTTTTCGTCCGCTGCTTTCTTATCACTTTCCGCTGGGTCCGGCTTGGCGCTGTTCGCTGCGGCTTGATTCGCGCTGTTGGCTACCGTTGGCTTCGCAACATCAACGGCGGCGAGCTTGGCGCCTTCCGCCGGGGCCGGCTTTGCGTCGGGTGGGTCCGACTGTTTTTTTTGCTCGGCCTGTTCTGGTACGTTTTCAACTGTGGGTGTAGTCATTTGTTTACCGTCCGTTTCCTTGCCAGCGTCATCGAACCATGCTTCAAGCGGAAGTCCTGGAGATACGAAAGTGAAAAGTCCGCGATGTGATCCGCAATGCGTTCCACCTGTTCAGGTGTCATCTTTAGTTCCGGCCAAATCTCGGTCAACAATGGACGTGGCAGAACGTAAGCAAGTACCTGTCCCACCACGCTGATTGCACAGAGTCGTGTATTCTCATCCTTTGCAGGGAGGCCAATCATGCCTCCAATGAGTTGCAGTAGCCGCTCACAGATCGGCCGAGCAACCTTATCGATAAGTTGCCGAAGTGCGGGTGTGGGCTGTGCCAGCTCATGCGCTAGGAGTCGAGAATGCCAATCCGGTAGATCGTCCCCAGAGATGCTCCGAAGTCTGGCTCGAATAAGGGCCCTCAAAATCTCTTCGGGAGGCGTGTTTTGATCAAGTGTGTTTTGAACGGCTATGAGTTGCGCGGCACGCACCGATTGCTGCAAGACCTCGGTATAGAGGCCCAACTTATCGCCGAAGTGATAATTGATAGCAGCGACATTGGCTCCCGCCCCTGCACAGATTTCGCGAATCGTCGTAGCCTGATAGCCCCGGTCGGCAAATATCGGCCCAGCGACCTCCAGCAATTTCTCGCGTGTTGGGTCTGTGGTCGCAGTCTGATGTTTGCGCCTCACTACCTTTAGCCGAAGTTGTGAGCGATTGCTGTTCATATTCAAACGCAAGTTTGAAGCAACAGCTTGCTCGATACTGTGTCCGATTGCTCAGCACGTCAGGTCGCCGAATGCAGATACAGTCCTCCGAGCGCTTCAAGAGGAGCGCAAGTAACGGCTTGCAGCCTCGAGCGCTCAAAAGCCGTCACAGAATGACTCTGCTCGATCGCCTGCCGGACAATCTCCAGCCCAATCCCCCCTCGGGCGCCCAGCACGACGAGATTCATCGTGCCGTCCCGGGATCGACTATGGCCTCAATGCGTGTGGACGGCATAGAACCCCTCCATCATGCTCCGCGTGTGAGCGACCGAAATACGCCGCTGTCATCACGCCGGCGACCATGCTGTCGTTACGACGTAAAGAGCCCTTCTGGATTTCATCGGTTCTCCTGTGCCCGACGGCTGCTATTTCTTCTTCCGGTTGATGTCGCAGAGCATGTCGGAGTGAATGTTCAGGCCGAGGTTGGTGAGGTTGTAGAGGTGTTCGCTGGCCACGAGCCAGACGATCTCGCAGATGGCGCGTTCCGAGAAGAAGAGAGACATAGCGGCAAAGGTGCTGGCTTCGACTTTCTTGTCTTTTGTGAGCTCGGTGACATAGTCGAGCGCGGCGCGTTCGGCTTCGGAAAAGAGAGGACTGTCGCGGTAGCGAGCGAGAGCGTCGAGTTTATCGACGTTTATCGACGATTCGGTCGCGAATACGCGGCCGATATCCACGCAAAAGAGACAGATATTGAGACGCGCCACCTGTTCGCGAATCAGAAAGATGGTCTCCTGCGGCAATTGCAACTTCTTGTCCAGTTGGGCGATCTTCCCATAGAACATACCGAATGCAGGCGGCAGGCGAGCGGAATGCATTGCGATGGGGCTGGGTACCTTGCCGAACTTGCGGCGGGTGAAGTAGTACGCGAGCTTTATCATCAGGCCGCTGGGCTTCTCGATGGGTGGAAGGAATGGGCCTTGGCTATTCTGCGTGGGGGAGTTCTGGATGCCGGAGACGGGCATCGCGGATTGGTTCATTTGCAGGGGCATGTCTGTCTTCCTTCCAGTGGTCTCCGGGATTATTTCGAGCGGGTCCGGGGGTCTGTCTGAGGAGTAGACAGCGCAGTGCGGGGAATTGTGACATGCTGCTATTCGGAATTGGCTGGCAGAGGGGGTATCCGTGCTAGTTTTTCCGGGTTGGTGACTACGTAGACCGCGTGGATGCGGTCTTCGCTTGCGTCGAAGGTGAGGACGGAATACGGCTTGCGATTGAGATAACTGACGATGCCTGGATCACCGTTGATCTGCGTCACGCGAATATGCAGATCCTTCGGAAGCAGCTTTTGGAAGGCTCCCAATGCGCCGCGGGCGACCTTGTCGACGCCCCGAATGAGGTTGAGCGCCGCGACTCCCTTGCCACCACCGTCGGAGTGGAGCACGACGTCACTGGCGAGCAGGGACACCAGACCTTCCATGTCGCCGCTGCTTGTCGCTTTGAAGAAGCGTTCGAGCAGGTCTCTCTTCTTACTTTGCGAGGTCTTGAAGCGCGGGCGCACGGCGCCGACATGCTGCTTGGCACGGCTGAGAATCTGGCGGCAATTGGATTCACTCTGGCCTAGGATGGCGGCTAGCTCGGAGTACTCGTAGGCAAAGACCTCGCGGAGAAGAAAGACGGCCCGCTCGACCGGCGTGAGGCGCTCCAGAATCACAAGAAAGGCCATGGACAGCGATTCATCGATGCGGACCATCTCCAGCGGATCGCTTCCGGGACCGGTGACGATGGGTTCGGGCAGCCACTGGCCCACGTATTCCTCGCGCTGGACGCGGGCGGATTGCAGTTGGTTGATGCACAGGCGGCTGACGATGGTTACCAGGAACGCGCGCGGCGCGCGAATCTCATCGTCGCGAGCTCGCTGCCAGCGAATGAAAGTCTCCTGCAACATGTCTTCCGCATCGGCCACACTCCCCAGCATGCGATATGCGACGGAGAAGAGGAGGCCGCGATACTGGTCAAACGTCGCAAGCCGGATCAGAACTTCCGGATCGGGAAGCTGCTCTTCCAGCATCGCATCACTCCGTTCTTTATCGTCGCTCAGATTCTTGTCTGGCAACAGCGCCTCCACGAAAACCTGCTGCAGGCAAGTTCAACTCTACCGCTAACGAGCTTCCCGCTTCACCTAAAGACCGATTCCAACTTCATAGACCGGACTGCATAGACCGCTGGAACTGAAATCTCTGTTCAAAACAAGACAGTTTTTCGCGCGTGCCTGGCAGCATAGTCGAGGCAACGCGAAGTTTGTCGCTCGTAAAATGCCACGCGCGGAGAGAGACGATTATCACATGCATCCTCAAAACCCAGTTGTCGCAGTTTTTCGCACCCACACGGAATCCGATCAGGCCGTAAGGCGAAGGACATCCTAGACACTACTCACCCGGTGGATTTAGCCGTGCATGCAGGTGAAGTCCCGGAAACTGCAGCAGTCTAGCTCCGATCGGCGGATTGCGGACCACCGAAACAACGCAAGGGACAACTTAGGTGACAGCCAAATCAGATTCGTCTCGTACGGCAAGACAAAACTCGCCTAGGCCTTTAATCGCAAGGACTCTGTTTGTGATCGCCTTGACGGTAGTGATGTTCTTGTTAGTACGAAGCATGGTAGACCATCGCTTCTTTCGAGGCGGTCGGATGAATCAGCATGACAGACTCGTGCCATAGCAACTTTGGGAATATTGCCCGCCCGAGCGATGCAAAGCTCCAATTTCTTCCAAATCATGAGCAGCTTGAAGACCTCTGTTCGTAAAACTCGAGGCCTGCTTCGAACCATCATGGCCGTAAGGCAATTGGCGGTTTCTCGATCCTCAGGAGCAATATGCTGCAAGACCTGAATTCTTTAACCGGATCTTCTCTAATCGCCACAGACGGAGAGTTGGGAACGGTTCGAAATTTCCTGTTCGATGATCAGTCATGGCTGATTCGCTATTTGGTAGTTGAAGTTAGGAACTGGTTCAAACCTCAAGAGGTCGTCATTCCTATAACCGCGGTCGATCAACCAGATTTGACAACCAAGACGCTCACGGTGAGGTTGACAAAAGTGCAAGTGCGCGACAGTCCGGATGTTGACACTGAAAAGCCAGTTTCGCGCCAGCAGGAAATTGCGACGGAAGAATACTCGGGGAAGATGGCCTAATCGGTATTTGATTTCAGCGGACTGACAAAAGGATTCCGGCTCAAATTCCGGCTTTGCTGTGACGTAAGTTCACATGGCAATCGGCCCATGAAATCGACTTTACCCATTGAGTTGGAATCAACACTGGCCTTCTCGCTTCATCCTCGGCTTTCTCTCTCTGATCTTCATTTACACGACCCTGATCAATATCTGGGAACGTCCCGAAGGCTTGAAGATCTCGTGCATTTTTATCTTTACGATTATCTTCATGTCGCTGGTCTCACGTGCAGTGCGCTCGACCGAACTTCGCATCACTGGCGTCGAGCTTGACGATCAGGCAAAGACCCTGATCGGCGATGCCCGCAATCACATCGTTCGCATCATTGCGTGGAATCCGCGCAACTCCTCAAGTAAGAACTGCGACGAAGTTGGCCTTGAGTTTCGGCGTCTCCACGGCATCGGGTCCGACGATTTCATCATCTTCTTCGAGGTAGAACGAGGAGACACTTCAGAGTTTACCGACCTTCTTCGCGTCGAGGGGCGATGGGAAGGCTCCTGTCGGGTCTTGCATGCCAGGAGCGCAGTAGTCGCCAATTCCATTGCCGCGCTGCTCATTTACATCGCGCACCTAACGGGATGCATCCCCCACGTATATTTCCACTGGACGGACGTGAACCCCGTGACCAACGTGATGCGCTTCATCTTCCTCGGCGAGGGCGATACAGGTCCTTTAACTCACGAAGTCCTCCGTCGCGCGGTAAAGGACCCTTCGCTTCGTCCCGTTGTCCATGTGAGCTAGCGCCGTCAATCTCAAGACCTTCCACGCGATATGCTGCGACTCACCGGCATCGTTCAAAAACAGCCGCTTCAAATCGATTTCGTCAAGTCTGCCTATCTTTTTGTTCACCGGCGATATCGAAAGACGCGGCCGCGAGGCTAAACATTTGGGAACGCGCTACACCCGATCTCGCGTTCCAGATTCTCTATGACGAGCAATTGTGACCGGCTTTTCGCGCCGGGGCGTTTGATACTTACGACGTAAATGTTCAAGTTCAGACTAAACGATGCTGCACCAAGAGGTTGGATCTGTGCGGGTGTGCCGCGCCCGTGATTGCGCACCTTACTGCGTGTTGAGAAAGAGGAGTCATGAAAATCCTGATGGGAATCGACGATTCGAAGTTCTCCAGGGATTTGGTTCGCGCTCTTGTTGCCCAGTTTCGGACTGAGGATGCAGAGATTCTGGCTTTGCACGTGCTTGTGCCGGTTGAGCCCCTGGCGCCGCCGGAAATGGCGCCGGGGTACGCTCCGGAGTTGGAAGACCAGAAGAAGCTGGCTTTTATATTTCTGGAGCGAGTCGCGGATCAGTTGCGTGGAGCGGGGTTCAGTGTACGGACTGCTGTTGAAATAGGGGACGCTCGAGAGACCATCATCGAATCGGCCATAGCCTGGCATGCCGATCTTATCCTGGTTGGCTCGCATGGGAAACGAGGCATCCAGAGTTTCTTACTGGGCAGCGTCTCGGAATCCGTCGCGCGCCATGCCAAATGCTCCGTAGAAATCGTTCGAATCAGAAAGACTGACTGACACAGGAGCTTGCCAAGGGCCGTGAGAGCGTACCTGGCGGAACTCCGGTATCCACAAGAGGTGCGAAATACCGCGGAG
>Ga0181520_10003171_pt1 | contig 29201 bp, 27 predicted proteins | sample PEATcosm2014_Bin_29_FD_132451 | JGI IMG/M metagenome (GOLD analysis project Ga0181520, IMG submission 132451) | Peatland microbial communities from MTU Mesocosm Facility, Houghton, MI, USA - PEATcosm2014_Bin02_30_metaG | ecosystem: Environmental > Terrestrial > Soil > Wetlands > Peat | place...
CAAGGACCCAGGCAATCGCGGACAGGGCAAAAGTAAACAAGGCGATGCTGCATTATTATTACGCGAACAAGGAAAACATGTATGAACAGGCCATTAATACGGTGGCAAACGCGATAATCGACAAGCTCGGGAAAATACCGGCCGAACAGCCGCAGATCGAGGACAGGATAGGAAGCGTAATGGACGCTTATATAGAAATTTTTACAGATTACGCGGATTATTTTAAGATAGTTATTTATGAAGCGATGCGCGGCGGGAAAGTCCTTAAAAAAGTGCTTCTTTCAAAAAACATCCTGAATAACAGCAGCATCAGGAGCTTTATCAAATATTTCGACAACCAGGTATCCGCCGGAAAGGTGAGAAAAGTGGACAAGGTCCAGCTTTTTATGAGCATTGTAACGCAGATGCTGCCCGTATTTATAGCCGGGCAGATATTAAACGAAATAGTGGATGTGTTCGGGGTTAAAAAAGTCATTGCCGAATAATTCATAAAGGGAAGAAAAAAGTTCGTCCTTGACCTTATAATGAACGGTATAAGAATAAGACGGGAACAAAAATAAAAGGCGCGGAGGGTTGATAATGGACATTGAAAAATTAAAGAAGTTAAGGCCGGCGATCGTTGCGGTGGCAGTTCTTGCGATACTGGGTTTCTGGCTGGGGCCGAAACTATTCCGCGGTTCTTCCGGCGTCCAGGCTTCGGGCACGGTGGAAATAACCGAGGTGGACGTGTCGCCCAGGATATCGAGCAGGGTCACCACGCTTGAAAAAGACGAGGGGCAGGAAGTGAAGAAGGGCGAGACAATGGCGACGCTTGACGACTCCATAGTCGCGGCCCAGAAAGACGCGGCCGAGGCTGTCTTTGTCAACGCCCGCGATATTTATACAAGGTCCAAAAACCTATTCCAGACGCAGGCAATATCGGAACAGCAGTTCGACGCGGCCCAGGCCGCGTTTGTTTCGGCAGAGGCTCAGTTAAAGCAGGCACAGGTCATGTTCGACGAGGCCACGGTGAAGGCGCCCTGGAGCGGGATGATACTCAAAAAGCACGTCGAGGCCGGGGAGCTTGTATCCCCGGGATCGCCGCTTTTCACAATAGGCGACCTGTCCAGGGCAAAGGTCACCATTTACGTGCCGCTGACCCAGATGACGATGATAAAATACGGGATGAAGGCGGACGTTGAGATCGACGCCTACAAAGGCAGGAAGTTCGAGGGGACGGTAACGTTTATCTCGGGAGAGGCCGAGTTCACGCCGAAAAACGTCCAGACGCAGGACGAAAGGATAAAGGAAGTTTTTGAAGTGCAGGTGACGGTTCCGAACCCGGAGGGCATATTAAAACCCGGCATTCCGGCGGACGTGGACATAAAAATATAAGGGGATGAAATGGAAGTAATAAAAGCGGTCAACCTCCAAAAAAAATTCAAAGAGACGGCGGCCCTGGACGGCCTTGATTTTTCCGTGGAACGCGGGGAAATATTCGGGCTCATAGGTCCGGATGGCGGCGGTAAAACCACGACAATGCGCATTCTTTCCGGCATCATGAAACCCACAGGCGGCAGCGTCACGGTCCTCGGGAGAGGACTGCCCGAAGAAGCGGAAGGGGTCAAGGAACACATAGGGTACATGTGCCAGAAATTCTCACTTTACACTGATCTCACGGTCGAGGAAAACATAAGGTTCTTCGCCGACATATACAGGATCGAAAAAAAGGAGCTGCAGGAACGGCTGTTTCCCCTTCTGCAGATGACCAGGCTTGCGCCTTTTAAGGACAGGCTTGCCGGGAACCTTTCGGGCGGCATGAAACAAAAACTCGCTCTCATATGCACCCTTATCCACAGGCCCGAGATACTGTTCCTGGACGAGCCGACCACCGGCGTAGATCCGGTCTCACGCAGGGAATTCTGGGAGATACTCCAGCAGATACACGCCGACGGGGTGACCATTGTGGTGACGACGCCGTATATGGACGAGGCCGAGCAATGCTCAAGGATAGGGCTCGTATTCAGGGGCAGGATAATAGCCCTTGATTCGCCAAGGGACATGAAGAGGGCGTTCAAAGGCGTGGTGCTTGAGTCGCACCCGGCGGATATAAAAAGTTTTTCCGGAATAATAGCTTCAAGCTCTTATATCAAGGATTGGCAGCAGCTGGGAAGCCGGTTCCATATAGTGGTGGAAGACGAGGCGGCAGCCGGGGATTTCATGAAAAAAGCGGGTATTGACTCGCTTACGCAGGTCATTGCCGCCAGCGTGGAAGATGTCTTCGTGGAGCGCATAAAGACGCGGCAATAAAAGGGGTTTAAATGAAAAATATTTCGGTCAAAGCCTGGGACCTGCAGAAAAAATTCGGCGATTTTATCGCGGTCGATTTCATTTCATTTGAGGTGGAAAAAGGGGAAATATACGGTGTCCTGGGGGCCAACGGCGCGGGCAAAACGACAACGATCAGGATGCTGTGCGGGTTGCTTGAGCCAACCGGCGGGGATGCGACCGTCGCCGGGTTCTCAATAAAAAAGGAGCCGGACGAGGTAAAAAAAAGGCTCGGATACATGTCGCAAAAATTTTCGCTTTATCCCCTCCTGACAGTCAGGGACAACATAGAATTTTACGCGGGCCTTTACGGATTATCGGACGCGGTTATAAAAGCAAGGGTGCCGGAGGTGTGCGCACAGGTGGAGCTGACGGAGTCTATTGACAACATTGTAGGCGACATGCCCGGCGGCCTTAAACAGCGCGTATCCCTGGCCTGCGCCATAGCCCACAGACCGGAGATAGTTTTTCTCGACGAACCCACGGCGGGCGTCGACCCGCTGCTCAGGCGCAGGTTCTGGGAAATAATAGGCTTCCTTTCGGACAAAGGCACGACGGTCTTTGTTACGACCCATTACATGGACGAAGTGGAGCACTGCAACAGGATAGCCCTGATGCACAGCGGCCGCATAATAAAGGAAGGGACCATTCCCGAAATAAAAAAATCCGCCTTTGAAAGCCCCATTTTAGAAGTTCAGACCGATTCGCCGGTAAAAGCATACGAGGCGCTAAATAACGCCGCAGGCCTTAAGGGCGGGGTATCCATCCACGGCTCGCTAATCCACCTTGTAACCGGACCGGGGATTGCCGGGGCCAGGGAGCTGATGGAAAAAATTCTCCGGGAAAACTCGATCGGTTTTACCCGGCCCGAGGAAGTTGAACCGACCATGGACGACGTATTTGTGAACCTGGTAAAAAGGTACGAGGCCAGGACGGCCTGAAAGGAGAGCGACTTTGGAGAGCAGGGATACAGGCAGGCTGGATGCCCGAAGGATAATTCCGGTGATGAAAAAGGAGTTCCTGCACATTGTGCGCGACACACGTTCGCTTGTGATAGCGCTGCTGGCGCCGGTGATACTGCTTGTGCTTTACGCTTATGCAGTCACCTTCGACATAACCAGGATAGACCTGGGCGTGGTTGATTACGACCACTCGTCAATTTCAAGGCAGATAACTGAAAAATTTGCGGCCAGCGGATATTTTGAGATCGACAGGGGATGTGAGAACAGCATGGCGAAATGCGTCCAGGCGCTGCGAATGAACGGCATAAAAATGATACTCGTCATACCGCGCAATTTATACTCGGATATCAAAAAAAGCAGGGAAGTCAAACTGCAGGTCATAGGCGACGGCTCGGATTCCAACACCGTATCCATCGGCATCGGTTACAGCCAGGCGATAATAGCCCAGATATCCGCGGGCATCATGCTTGAGACCGTCCGCTCCCGCGGCTTCGACACAAAAGCCATACCCATGATAGAACCGGTGCCAAGGGTCTGGTATAATCCCGAGCTTAAATCCACGAACTACATAGTGCCGGGGCTCGCGGCCATAATAATGATGCTTATATCCGCACTTTTGACGTCGCTTACCATAGTCAGGGAAAAGGAGCACAATACTTACGAACAGCTTGTGGCCACACCCTTAAAACCCCTTGAGTTAATGATCGGAAAGATCGTGCCCTACATAATACTCTGCCTCATAGACGTGACACTGATCGTATCGGTGGGGATATTGTGGTTCCATGTGCCGTTCAAGGGAAATATTCTCGTGCTGTCGGTTTACACCATATTGTTCCTTTTCTGCGCGCTCGGGCTCGGGCTGATAATTTCCGCGGTTTCCGAAAATCAGCAGGTGGCCGTTATGGGCACCGCGCTGGGGACATTGCTGCCTTCGATACTTCTCTCCGGTTTTGTATTCCCGATAGCATCGATGCCGGGCATAATCCAGGCCCTGACATATCTTGTGCCGGCGAAATATTATATCGTGGCCTTAAGGACGATATTTTTAAAGGCGGGTACGGGATTTTTTACCATCTGGGGCGAGGGGATATTCCTGCTTATATTCGGCACGATCTTCATAGCCGCATCCGCGAAAAGCTTCAAAAAAACACTGGATTAGGGAAGGAATATAAATGGGCGAGCTGAAGGAATTTTTTGTGCCGGTCAGGCATATGATGAAAAAGGAATTCATAGAGATGAGAAGGTCGAAGCTCATCATATTTTTGATAATAGCGCCCATATTGCAGGCCATAGTTTTCGGATATGTGGCCACCACCGATATAACGCACGTGCCCACAATGATATGCGACGAGGACTCCTCGGCCAGTAGCCGCGCCCTTGCAGATAAATTCCTGAACAGCGAGTATTTCGACATAGTGAATTTCACTCGCGACCCGCAGACCATCCAGGGGGAGCTTGGAAGCAACAAAGCCAGGGTGTGCATCAGGATACCTTGGAATTTCGAGGAAAAGCTAAAAAAAGGCGAGACCGTGCAGGTCCAGATAATCGGCGACGGAACCGACTCCAACAGCGCAACGCAGACCATGTCGAGGGCGCAGCTTATCATAATGGCATTCTCAAAGCAGATATTCGCGGACAAGTTGGAGGGCATGAGCGCCGTGGTAGGGCCGATACCGTCGCTTGCCATGGAAGAAAGGGTCTGGTACAACCCCGAGCTTGCCAGCGCAAATGTTATGGTGCCGGGCGTCATCGGGCTGATACTGACGATAGTTACCCTTATCATAATGTCCCTTTCAATAGTGAGGGAAAAAGAATCCGGGAACATAGAGCAGATGGTGGTCACGCCCATTACGCCGCTCCAGATAATCACGGGCAAGGTGATACCATATATACTCCTGGGTTTGCTGGATATAATCCTGGTCGTAGTTGTGTGTGGACTTATTTTCAAAACCCCGTTCGAAGGAAGCTTCCTGCTTCTGATGGTCCTTTCATTTCTCATGATAATGGTGAACTTGGGGTTGGGCATATTCATTTCCACCATTTCGGCGACGCAGCAGCAGGCCATGTTCTCCTCAATATTCATAATGATGCCCAACATCCTCCTTTCGGGTTTCCTTTTCCCGATAAAGAACATGCCGGTTGTCTTGCAGTGGCTGACCTACGTGATACCGATGAGGTATTACATGGTCATAATCAGGGGGATATTTTTGAAGGGGCTGGGGTTCATGGAACTGCTGCCCGAATCCGCGGCTTTATTTTTTTATGGCATAATAATTTTTACCCTGGCCATAAAGGCCTTCAGGAAGACCGTAAGTTAAAAAATGGAAAGTCCCAGGTGCGTTCATATGAAAGACCATATAAGGAACATATTCAGGGCGTTCGGATACAGGAATTACAGGCTCTATTTTCTTGGGCAGAGCGTCTCTTTTACCGGCGCGTGGATACAGCAGGTGGCGATGGGCTGGCTGGTCTATCGCATGACAAATTCCGCGCTCATGCTCGGGCTCATCGGTTTCACATCCCAGGCTCCCGCGTTTTTTATGGAGCCTTTTGTGGGAGTGTTGAGCGAGAGGAACGACCGAAGGAAGATACTCATTTTTGTCCAGTATTTTTTCATGGTCCAGGCCGGGCTTCTTACCCTGCTTGTCCTGACCGGGACCGTACAGATATGGCACATTATAATCTTGAGCATTCTTCTCGGCATAGTGAGCGGCATTGACATGACGACGAGGCACACATTTTTTGTTGACGTGGTGGAAAAAAAAGAGGACCTGGCCAATGCCATAGCCCTTAATTCCGCGATGTTCAACGGCTCGCGCCTTATAGGCCCGGCGATCGCCGGGGCCATAATCGCGGCCGCAGGCGAGGGGATATGTTTTCTCATAAACACCCTGTGCTACGGCGTCGTCGCCGTATGCCTTTCAATGATGAGGATAAACAGGAAGTATTCAAATACAAGCATCGGGGAGATTGATTTTATAGGGGAAATAAGCGAGGGAAACAAATACGCCTTTTCCTTCCGTCCGATAAGGGATGTCATAATTATCATGTGCGCGGTCTTCTTTTTTGCCTCTCCATTCACCGTATTCATGCCGGTATTTGCAAAGGATATTTTAAAGGGCGGGCCGCAGACAATGGGCATACTCATGTCGGCAATGGGAGCCGGCGCGCTCGTGGGCGCCATCATAGTAGCTGCCAGGAAGAACGTCTCCGGGCTCTCAACAGTTTTGCTCGTTTCCGCATTTCTCGAATGCGCCGGTCTTGCTGTTTTCAGCCTTTCAAAAGGGATGTGGATCTCGGCGCTCTCGGTCGCCGCTGCAGGCGCGGGCGTCATGATTTTTAATTCCTCGGTAAATACCCTCCTGCAGGTATTGACCGACGACGACAAGCGGGGAAGGGTCATGAGTTTTTTCATAATGGGGTTCACGGGGATAATACCGCTCGGAGGGTTGATGCAGGGGTGGCTGGCTGGAAAGACCGGAGTGCCGGCAGTAGTGCTTTCCGGGGCGGTTATCGGGGCGGTTTGCACGCTGTTGTTTTTATTCAACCTTAAGGAACTGCGGCCCATATTGGACAAAGTTTATACCAAAAACGGGATGATAACCGAAACCGTAGACATTTAGCGGAAGCCCCTATTGACTTTTCCCCTCTGTGGTAGTAAATTATAAGCATGTGCCTGTCGCAAAAGGCTAAAGGGACCGGGAAATGCAGGTTCCTCAAGATAGTTTAAGGATGAAATAGTAAAAAAACAAACTACCTTAAGACAGGCAAATCAGCCTGTCTTTTTTCATTTTATTCCGCCTTTGCCAAGGCTTCGGCGGATAAGACCGCCGTCGCCAAGGCTATGGCGGACAAGGGAGAGAAAATATGTCCAAGCAAAGCTACGAAAAACCGCCCATATCAAAGGGCGACGAACTTGATATTGAGATAACCGACCTGGCCTACGGCGGGGACAGCGTGGGCAGGTACAAGAATTTTACGGTTTTCATCCCCTACGGCGTGCCCGGCTCGGTCGTAAGGGCCAGGATAACCGAGCTGAAAAAGAACTTTGCCTCGGGAAAGATACTGCGCGTCATCGACGAATCACCGGCGTACACAAGGCCCGCATGCCCGTATTTCGGACTTTGCGGCGGGTGCGACTGGATGAACATCAAGTACACGGCCCAGGTGCAGTTCAAGCACAAGTTCGTGAAATTCATGCTTGAAAAGACCGCGGGCCTGCCCGGGGTCGAGGTGAAAGGGCCCATAACGTTCGACAACCCGTTGTATTACCGCAACAGGGCGCAGTATAAGGCGACCATGGACAACGGCCAGGTAAAAATGGGATTTTACAAGGCGCGCAGCCACGAGGTTATCGGCGTCGACAAATGCATGATACTCCAGCCGAAGATAAACGAGATCGCGGCCGTGATAACAAAGGCCTTCAACGAGAGGAAAAAGGAAATAAGTTTTTATGACGAAGCCAGCGGTCGCGGCTATCTGCGGCACGTGGCCATAAGGGTCAACATGAAGGGCGAGAGCCTTGTCACTTTCGTCGTAAACGGCCGCGACGCCCAGCCCTTTATAAGTTACGCCGCCGAAGCTGTAAGGCTCAATGTGCCGGGGCTCAAGGGCACTGTGCTTAACACCAACACCGAACCGGGAAACAACGTTTTCAGCGACAGGGAAAAAACCATATACGGCCAGCCGTTTATAACCGAGCGTGCCGCGGGCATAGATTTCAACCTCAATTCGTCCTCCTTTTTCCAGGTCAACGCCTCGAGCCTCGAGACAATGGCCGCCTTCGTAAAGGACAACATAAAGCCGGGCGCAAAGGTCCTCGACCTTTACGGCGGTGTCGGGGCGCTTACGCTTCCTTCGCGCGACAAGTTCAAGGAAATATTCGTCGTCGAGATAGACACGGGCGCGGCTGAGCGGCTGCACGAAATGACGGTGAGGAACAATTACCACAATGTCACTGTGGTCAACGGAAGGGCCGAGGACGCGGTGGACAGGTTCATGAACGACGTGCGCATAACCGACCTTGTCATCGACCCGCCCAGGAAAGGCATCCACCCGAAGATAATCGCGGCCTTAAGGCGCAGCAGGATAGAGAACATCATTTACATCTCGTGCAATCCGGCGAGTTTTGCCAGGGACATAAACGAACTGAAGGAAAATTATTTTCTTGCTGAAGTGCAGACCCTTGACCAGTTTCCGCAGACCTACCATGTGGAACTCATGGCCAGGCTCGAAAAGAAAAAGGCTGGAAGATCATGACGCGGAGGATAATAGATTTCAAAAACATCATAGTTTTGAGGAATGACGTCAGGATACTTGACGGGATAGACCTGTCAATAGGGGCAGGCGAGCACACCGCCATCCTGGGCCCGAACGGCTCGGGAAAATCGACCCTGATAAGGCTCATGACAAGGGAAATATATCCCTATAACATGGCACCTAAGACATTCAGGATATTCGGCGAGGATACATGGGACATCCACACACTGCGCGGGAAGCTCGGCATTGTCTCGGATTCGATATCGCTTTTCGCAAACCCGGACGTGAGCGCCTTTGACGTGGTGGCTTCCTCGTTTTACAACGCCATGAACATGTATAATACCGAGGCCTCGGATGAGGTCGGGGAAAAATCGATTTCGGCCCTTGAATTCATGGAAGTGGGCGGGCTGAAGGACAGGCCGATATCCGAAATATCCTCGGGCGAGGCGCGAAGGGTGTTTATAGCAAGGGCGCTGGCGCACAACCCGAAGGCGCTTCTGCTGGACGAGCCGACAAATTCCCTGGACATTGCGGCCATGAAAAAATTCAGGGACACCATATCCAGGATAGCGAAGAAGGGCGTGACAATAATAATTTCCACCCACACCATGCAGGACATTATACCGGAGATAAAAAAGGTCGTAATGCTGAAACATGGCAGGATATTCATGGCCGGAAAGATCGGCGACGTGCTTACGGAAAAGAACCTGGGCGGGCTCTTCGGCATAAAAGTGAAATTGACCAGCGAAAAAGGCCATTATACGATATCTTAAGGAGAAACAGCGCGATGAGAAAGGTTTTCATAAAGACCTTCGGATGCCAGATGAACGTTTATGACTCCGAGAGGATGGCCGGAGAGCTTCTGGCAGCGGGATACGAACTTGCCGCCGATGAAAAGGACGCGGAATTCGTCATTATAAACACATGCTCGGTGCGCGCGCACGCCGAGGACAGGGCCACCAGCTATATAGGCGCCGCGGTGAAAAACAAGAAGGTCATAGTGGCCGGCTGCATGGCCGAGCGCATGAAAGACGGCCTTATAAAAAAATTCCCGCGGCTTTACGCGGTCGTGGGTACCTTTAATTTTTCAAACATTGCCGAAATCCTGGAAAGGCCGAAAACAAAATTATTCGTTGAAAATGTGAACGAACGCTATACAAGAAATTTAAAACGGGCGGATAAGGTGCGCGGCTCCATAACCATAATGCAGGGGTGCGATAATTTCTGTTCCTACTGCATAGTGCCTTACGTGCGCGGCAGGGAAAGAAGTAGGGACGCGGCATCCATTATCGAAGAATTAAAGATAATGGCCGGTCAGGGTTTTAAGGAGGTCCTTTTTCTCGGACAGAACGTAAATTCCTATGTGGACCCCGCAACAGGGTCGGATTTTTCAGGGCTTCTTAAAAAATCCGCAGATGTTGACGGCATCAGGCGCATCAGGTTCATGACAAGCCATCCGAAAGACCTCACCGACAATCTCATAAGCGCCATTGCGGGCGTCGACAAGGTCTGCAATCACATCCACCTTCCCCTGCAGTCGGGTTCCGACAGGATACTTAAAATAATGAACAGGAATTACACGGCGCAGTGGTATAAAAGCCGTGTGGAAAAGATAAGGGAGGCAATGCCGGGGGTATCAGTTACCACCGATATCCTGGTGGGGTTCCCGGGCGAGACGGATGAAGATTTCATGGAGACCGTGAAAATGGCCGAAGCGTGCCGTTTCGAAGGGGCGTATATTTTCAAATATTCGGTGAGAAAAGGGACAAAAGCCGAACAATTGGGCGACGATGTTGAGGAAAAAGAAAAGCTGAGGCGGCTGAATTATGTGCTTGAATTGGAGAAAAAAATAGGGGAAGATAATACAAAACTGCTCATCGGAAGCGAGCAGGAAGTGCTCTTTTACGGCCCGGCCGTCAGGGAGGGCTCAATGATGGAAGGCACGGCGCCTTCCAACAGGAAAGTCATAGCGCCCGGCGGGGAAGAGCTCACGGGTACGGTAAAAATGGTGAAAATAACAGGCGCAAAGGGCGCGATACTTATTGGAGAGGACCCGTTGTGAAAAAGCATCTGGTAATGGCATTATCCGCGGTGTTTGTCTTTTCTTTTTCATACGCCTCGTTCCACGCGAACATGTCGGAGGAAGAGACATATAACGACGCAAATTCCTCTCTCGACAAACAGGAGCTGGACGCGGCCGGAAAAAGTTACGCCGAATTCCTGGATAAATTTCCCCAGTCAAAGTACAGGCCGCAGGTCCTGCTGAAGCAGGCGGCGCTTGCCGCATCCATCGAAGATGCGGACAAGATATATCACACAGTAATGGCGGATTACGCAGGGACGGGTTCCGAAGCCGAGGCTTCCTACGATCTCGGCATGATGTATTATGCCGCCGGCGACTATGCGAAATCAAGGCCATATTTCGCCGCGGTGACGGAAAAGTTCCAGGATACAATGTGGGCCGAGGAATCATATTACTATCTTCTGCTGTGCATGTTCCAGTCCGGCGACAACGACGCCTTTGACAGGACGCTGGACGCTTATGGAAAAAAGGGCTATTCCGCTTTCAGGAACAGGGTCAAAGCGGCCGCGGCCGACTCCCTTTACGCCAGGGGCAAATTCGCCGAGGCGGCAACCGCGTACAGGGACCTGATAGACAGGACCGGCGGCAAAGACAGGAACATTTACATGCCCGGCATATATTTCAAGCTCCGGGATTCGCTCAACAAAAGCGGCGACACAAAAGGGGCGGAGGAAGCTTTCTCCGACCTTAAAAACAAGTTCCCAAAATCCATTGAGGCGACCGGATCGACGGAAACAGCCGTTGCAACCGCGCCGGCCCAAAAATTTGCCGCGGGGGAAACATACAGCGTGCAGGTGGGCGCCTACACCAACAGGAAGTTCTGCGACCTCTGGGAGAAAAAGCTTAAGGATAAGAACTTCGACACAAGCGTAAAAAAAGAGGGCAGGTTCTTCAAGCTGTCCGTAGGGAAATTAGCCACAAAACAGGAAGCGCAGAAGCTCAACGAGGAGCTTTTCGCAAAGGTAAAGGTAAAGGGATACATAACAAAACAATAAGCAGGACAACGGAGGGGCCGTGAAGGAAATTTTTTCAGTATGGGGCAGGACCAGGCAGATAGTGCTCATAGCGATAACCGCCGCGATATACGCGGGGGCGCTCATACCTTTCAAGGCCATACAGATAGTGCCGGGGCTAACCGAGCTCAGGCCGGCATCGGTATTTCCCGTCATATTCGGCATTATGTTCGGGCCGGCCGCGGCGTGGGGCTCGGCCATAGGAAACCTCATAGCCGATTTTTTCGGCATGCTTTCACCGGCCTCGGCCTTCGGATTTGCCGGGAATTTCCTTTACGCCTACATACCGTTCCTGATCTGGAACGCCTTTGTCAAAGATGAAGTTACCATGGGATTAAGGCAGATATTTGTTTTTGTTCTCGCCTGCCTTGCCGCAAGCGCGGCATGCGCCGTCACTGTCGCCGGAGGCGCGGCGCTTTTTAAGCTCGCGCCTTTTCAGGTGCTGCTGGTCATAATATTCATAAACAACTCGCTCATGTCCATAGTGCTGGGGATAATATTGATGAAACTGTTGTATAAAAGGCTGGAAAAAACAGGGCTGATGTACGAAAAAAAATAGGTTGAATCATGATAATTGAAGTCAAAAACCTTAAATATAAATATTCCGCACCCATGCCTTATGTGATAAACGGCATGGACCTTTCCATAAGACCCGGGGAAAAAATACTCATAGCCGGAAAGAACGGCGCCGGAAAAACCACACTTTCAAAGATCCTGAGCGGCCTTATCCCGTTGATAGAGAAGCACGGTGTAATTGAAGGCGGCTGCTTTTATGAAGGAAAGCCTGCGGCGGAATGCAATTACGGCGACTTAAGGGGGCGCATAGCCCTTTTGTTCCAGGATTTCGAGGGGCAGATAGTCTCCACGTCCGTGAAGGAAGAGCTGATATTTTACCCTATGAACCTGGGAAAATCCTACAGGGAATCGCTCGGCCGCGCCGGGAACCTTGCCGAGCAGTTCGGCATGCAGGATTTCCTTGACCGCAACATAAGCGGGCTTTCAGGCGGGGAAAAACAAAAGACTGCCATATTGTCCCTGCTTACGGCCGGGCCGGAAGTGCTGATACTTGACGAACCAATAACCGACCTGGACCCGCATTCCCAGGAAATGATGCTTGAAATGGTAAGGAATTTCAGGGGGACACTTATTGTATTCGAGCAGTCCTTGGATTATTACGGCTATTTTGACAGGGTGATAATAATGAAAGACGGGCTCATAACCGCGGACGCTGGAAAGGAAGCCGCGGGAGACATAAAAACGCTCGGGGCGGCGGGGATAGGAGCGCCGGAAGTCTTCAGGGCGGCGGGCGGTTTTTTCCCGGACCTTAAAGGGGCATGCGCCGCCATAGGAAAAAAATTTGAGTTCGACCCGGGAAAATACTCCGCAATGAGCGCGGATAAGATAGAAACGGCCCCGGCCGTGATACAGGTAAGGGACCTTTCTTTTTCATATCCGGGCTCCGGGGACGATGTTTTGTCGGGAGTGACGTTTGATGTGAAAAAAGGGGAATTCCTGGCGGTCGTGGGCGCAAACGGCTCGGGCAAGACGACGCTCATGAAAATAATAGGCGGCATTTACACGGATTTTCAGCGAGGCGAGATACTTTACGCCGGGGCTTCGATTAAAAAGCAGGGGGTCCTCGGGCAGGTTGGTTATGTCTATCAGAATCCGGACAACCAGATATTCGCAGAGACGGTCTTTGACGAGATAGCCTTCGCGCTGCGCGTCAGGGGAGCCGCGGAGACTTCCGTAAAATCAAAAGTGGAAGCCATCATGGAAACGTTCGGCCTTTCCAAAAATTCCGGGGCGGACCCTTTCTCGCTGCCGAAAGGCGACAGGGAAAAAGTGGCGTGCGCCTCTGTGCTGGTCGGGGAGCCGCAGGTTATAATCCTGGATGAGCCGACCACCGGGTTGGACCATCCTTCCTACATGGCGCTGATGGACATCATACTGGAGCTGAACCGCAAGGGCAGGACCGTTATCACCATAACCCACTCAATGGAAGCGGCGGCACTTTTCGGCGAAAGGATACTCGCGCTTGCCGGCGGGAAAATAGTTTTCCTGGGCGGCAAGAGGGAATTTTTCCGTGACAGCGCAGCCCTCGAAAGGGCGAACGTAAAAAGGACCGGGATAATGGACGCGTCCATCATGCTCAACGGGAACCTGACGCTCAACAGCCGTGAATTCTCCGCATGCTGGAGGAAAAAATGAGCCTCTTTTTTTACATGAAGCAGGACACTTTCCTTCACAGGCTCGATCCCAGGGCCAAGATAATTTCGCTCATCCTTTTGTTCGCCATAGCCGCGTCCACGCAGTTCATATACCTGCACCTGATACTCGCGGCGGCGTTGCTGGCCCTTTTTTTTGCCTCGCGCAGCATGGAGCCGCTTAGGCGCATGGCCCCGCTTTTCCTCGTTATCGCTTTTATGACTTTCGCGCTGTGGATATTTTTTTACGAGGGCAAGGTGAAATTATTCTCCGCCGGGCCGGTGGTGATATATAAGGGTTGTTTTTATTTCGCGTTCCTGTCAGCCGCAAGGTTCATAAACATGCTGCTTTCAGGCCTTTTATACCTGTCGATAGCCTCTCTCGAGGACCTTTCGGACTCGCTGGTGCTTTTCGGGGTGCCATACAGGGTGGCCTTCACACTTTCGCTTTCTTTCAGGCTCGTTTCGGTATTCGCCTCGACGGGTTCGTCGATTGTCGAGGCGCAGAAGGTGAGAGGGAACGACCCGGAAAAGGGCGGGATAATCGCCAGGATAAGGTCATACGCCCCGCTCATGATACCGCTCATCATAAACGGCGTCAAGAAAGCGGAAATACTCACGCTTGCCCTCGAGTCAAAGGGGTTTTCCCCGGACAACAGGATAAACCTGGAGGGCAAATACTCGATGAACGCATACGACATCATGGTCATCTGCGTAATGTTCGCCCTTGCCACGGCCGCCATAGCGGCAAGGTTCGCGTGAAATAATTTAATTGATGGTTGTAAACAGGATTTTATTTTTCAGTTATGTTCTTGTAGGGGCCGCCCGATGCCATGCACGCCGAAGCTTCAACGAAGGAGTGTGGCGGCCCGCTTTTGCCTGGTTTCGCAGGGCAGGCGGGATTTTTTCCGGCGCGTCGTCCGATTTTTGCTGGATGCAGATCCGAAGAAAAATCCTGTTTATATATGCTTCACGATGCGTAATTCACATGGTCCTTTATGTTGGCCGCCACCCCAAAAAAAATTCCACCCGCCCTGCGCAATGTTGCTGCAGGCAGGAAAGAATTTTTCGGTAATGTTGTTGTAGGGGCCGACCTGAGTGTCGGCCCGGCCATGTTCTGTTCTGACATTGTTTTTGCCCCTGTAGGGGCCGCCCGATGCCATGCACGCCGAAGCTTCAGCGAAGGAGTGTGGCGGCCCGCTCTTGCCTGGTTTTGCTAAAAGCATGGCAGGCAAAACTTTTTTACGGACAATCGGGTAGCTTTGGTCGTTGCCGGATGACACAGCAAAAGTGTAATGAAGCTTCACGCAGCTTAATTGACGCACAAATGTATTATCAACGATTGCCCGAAAAAAAGTCATGCCTGTCATTGTTCCTTCCCTGTAGGGGCCGACCTGTGTGTCGGACCGAACCAAGGTATTATAATTAAACCCGGCAGCGGGCGGACATATAAGTCCGCCCCTACAGTGCAGGTATGAACACGGATGTTTTTCTGCTCGCTGTCCCCTGTTTTTTGTGTCAAAGGCGGCCCCGTTATAGTATAATTATACCTATAACAGTTTAAGGGAGGTTTTTATGGCCGAGAAGGAACCCCAGAGAAAGATAAACGTCATAATGACGCAAAAAACGTCGATCCTCGGGACCGACAAGGAAGGCAACACCACATATAAGCTCAGTTTTTTCATCGAGGACAAGGCCGTAAAGACAAGATCAGGCATGGAAGTATATGCTATAGAGGTGCTCAATAAGGACGGGGTCCTGAAGCGTTACGAGCTTTTCGGGGACATCCCAGACGGCGATGTCTTTGAGTATTATGAGACCGGGCAGATAATGGTGGAAAAACATTACGTCAACAGCCTGAAAAACGGCCAGTACAAGCTTTATTACCCGTCAGGTTCTGTTTGGAAAGACGGCAAGTTCACCAACGACCAGATGATAAGGCTCAAGACTTTCGCGGAGAACGGGAAACTTCTGATAGACAAGATATTCTCCGAAATGGTTTCAATAACGACGGGAGAGACCGAGGTTTTTTACAAGAGCGGAAGGGAGATCGCCAGGTGGCTCCACGGCTCGGACGGGTCGATAAAAAAATACGGCGAGACCATAGACGGCGTGGTCCAGTATTATGTCGACAAGACCCTCAAGGAAGAGCATATTTACGACGACGGATACCTGGTCACCATCAAGACCTACACCAAAAAGGGGCAGGTATTGAGGCAGCAGAGTTTTGTCAAAGGCGAAGGGCCGGAAAAGTAAGCCCATATATAATTTGACATATTCTTTTTTAATGATATTATTTACATAAAGTTACAGCGGGGTGGCCGCGCACAATGTGCGGTCTGAGAATATACCCGAAGAACCTGATCCGGGTAATGCCGGCGTAGGAAAAAGAGACTAAAAACATGGATCTTAACTGCGCCTTCGGCCCGGAACATTAAAGGGAAGAAGGTTTTTTAATTTTATAAGGAGGTTGTGCAATGGCCGAAATGCCCGAGATCGGGAAGATATCACCCGATATTTTTGACGAAATGATATACCCTTCGCTGGGCAGGAAAAATCCGAAAGTGCTCGTGGGGCCCGAACACGGCGTCGATATCGCCATCGTGGACATAGGGGGCGGGAAAGTAATGGCCACCACCACCGACCCTGTCTTTATCGTCCCGGAATACGGCTTTGAGCGCGCGGCCTGGTTCGCGATACACATCCTTGTCTCCGACGTGGTAACCTCCGGGCTGAAACCCGCTTACCTGACTATAGACCTTAACCTTCCCCTTTCCATAAAAAAAGAGGAACTCAACTCAATGTGGAAGGTGATATCCTCGGAGTGCGCCAAGATGGGAATCTCGATCATCAGCGGCCACACCGCGAAATACGAAGGCTGCCACTACCCGATGGTCGGCGGCGCGACCGTTATAGCCGTGGGGGACAAGTCAAAATATGTCACCCCAAAAGGAGCCGGGGTTGGGGACAAGATAATAGTAACAAAAGGGGCGGCCATCGAGGCCACAGGCCTTTTTGCCGTCACATTCGAAAAAAAGATGGCCTCCGTGTTCGGCGCGGAATTCTCGAAAAAAGCATCGGAGATATTCTACAAAATGTCCGTGGTCGACGACGCCCTGATCGCGGCATCCGTGGGCGTGCGGGACAAGGGGGTCACTTCAATGCACGACGCCACGGAGTGCGGCGTGTGGGGCGGGCTCTATGAAATAGCAAAGGCTTCAAAGGTCGGCATGAAAATAATAAAGGAAAACATAATAGTCCTGCCGGAAACAAAGGCGATATGCGGTTATTACAACATCGACCCGTACTCCTCCATCAGCGAGGGCACGCTTCTGATAACCGCCAGGCCGGACAAGGCCGAGAAGATAGTAAAAAAGCTCAAGGACAGCAAGATCGATTCGTCCATAGTGGGCAGCGTGGTAAAAGAGGAAGAGGGCATCAGCGTGGTCGAAAAAGGAAAAGAGACCCCGCTTGAGCACCCGAGGGTAGACCCATTCTGGCTTGCCTACGCAAAAGAAATGGGAAATCTTTGAGAACCATGATAAACATAAAAAATATCTCTGAAAGGGCAATGCAGGGTGAAGGTCTCACAAGGGAAGAGGCGCTGGGAGTCCTTGATTATCCAGACGACCGGCTGCCGGAACTCATTGACGCCGCGTACTCGGTGCGCAAAAAATATTTCGGCAACAGGGTCGGCGTCCAGGTGCTGTTGAACGCCAAGTCCGGACTCTGCAGCGAGAACTGCGGTTACTGCACCCAGTCAAGCGTTTCCGGGGCTGCCATTAAGGAATATCCGTTAAGGCCGGAAGCAGAACTCGTCGAGGGCGCGCTGAATGCGAAAAAAAGCGGGGCGGCGCGGTTTTGCATCGCCTTGAGCAGCATCAGATACGACGACGGCCTTATAAACAACCTTGCAGCATCCGTGCGTTCCATAAAAAAAGAGGCGGTCATCAGCCTGTGCTGTTCCATGGGTTTTCTGACACCTAAGCAGGCGGCTCTGCTGAAAAGCGCAGGCCTGGACAGGATAAATCACAACCTTAATTCCAGCAGGGAATTCTATCCAAAAATATGCACGACCCACACATGGGACGACAGGATAAACAACCTCAAGACATGCAGGGAAGCAGGCCTTGAGATATGCTCGGGCGGCATAATAGGCCTCGGCGAGGGAAAAGAGGGCGCCGCCGACCTTTTTATGGAACTCAGGAAAATAAGGCCCGATTCAATACCGGTAAATTTCTACATACCAGTCGAAGGCACGCCGCTTGAAAAAAAAGGCGACCCGCTCACCCCTGCATACTGCATGAAGGCGCTGTGCCTTGCCAGGCTTTCAAACCCCGACTCGGACATACGCGCGGCCGGCGGCAGGGAATATCATTTAAGGTCAATGCAGGGGCTCTGCCTTTACGTTGTAAATTCCATTTTTGTCTCGGGGTACCTGACCACAGGCGGGCAGCCGGCCGGAGAAGGTTTTGAAATGATAAGGGATATGGGTTTCAGCGCGGAACTGGAGGGCGTCGAATGAGCGGGTTCGAGGAGAGGCTTTTCGAAATAGAAAAAAAAGGGCTAACGCGCGAACTTTTTACCATTCCTTCTTCCGGCGGGAAATTCACCGTTGACGGGAAACAATACCTGAATTTCTCATCCAACGATTACCTGGACCTTGCCAACGACAACAGGATAAAAAAAGCTTCGATTGCAGCCGTGGAAAAATACGGCGCCGGATCAGGCGGCTCGCGCCTGATGTGCGGAACCCTTCCTCTTCATATGGAACTTGAAGAAAGAATTGCGGAGTGGATGGGCATGGAAGCTTCGATAGTTTTCGGCAGCGGGTTTTTGGCCAATCTCGGGGTCATATCCGCGCTGGCGCGCAGGGGCGATTCGGTTTTTTTTGACAGGCTCGACCACGCCAGCCTGATAGACGGCGTGCTAATGAGCGGCGCCTCGTGGAAAAGGTTCGGCCACAACGACATGGACGGCCTGGAAACCATGCTTAAGGCCGCATCGGGTAATAAATTCATAATTGCGGATTCTGTTTTCAGCATGGACGGCGACGTCTCGCCGGTAAAGAAATTAAGGGAGCTTTCCGACGAATACGGCGCGTTCCTGATAGTGGACGAGGCGCACGCCATAGGTGTCTTCGGCGGCGGCGCCGGCATCTGCGCCATCGAAAAAGTAAAGGCGGACCTTATAACAGGCACCTTCAGCAAGGCTTTCGGGGGTTACGGCGGCTTTGCTGCATGCTCAAATCTGGCAAAAAAATTAATAATTAATTCCGCAAGGCCCTTTATTTTTTCCACATCGCTCCCGCCGGCATGCCTGGGATCGGCCATGGGGGCGCTGGAAGTCATACGGGAAGAAAAAACCCTGGGAGAAAAATTAGTCTCAAACGCAAAATATTTTCACGGCCTGTTGAGGGCCGGGGGGCTTAATATCCCGGAATTTTCAAGCCAGATAATACCCGTAATGATCGGCGACAACAACCACGCCGTGAGGGCGGCTTCATTGCTCTGGGACGAGGGGATATACGCCAAGGCCATAAGGCCGCCGACCGTGCCGCAGGGAACCTCGCGCCTGAGGCTCTCTGTGACCCTTGCGCACGACAGGGGAGCCCTGGAGACTGCGGCCGGGAAAATAGCCGCCGCCGCGGCAAAGGCGGGCTTGATTTGAAAAAAGATATGGTTCTCATATCAGGCTGGGGAGCCGGGCGCGGCGCTTTCAAAAAGATAGAAGAGGGGCTCGGTAAAGTTTTTCGGTTCTCATATTTGCCGTGGGAAAAATGCGTCGGCAACGGAAATTACGCTGCGGAATCCATAAAAAAAAGCGGGCAAAAAGTTGCCATTATGGGCTGGTCCCTGGGCAGCCTGATTGCCCTGAAAACGGCCATTGAGATTCCGGATATGGTGTCGGGGCTGGCATTAATATCGCCGACGTCGCGTATGATCAGGGATTATAATTATGAAGGGGCAGACCCGCGGGAATTAAGGGCAATGTCGGCCAGGCTGGTAAAATACAAGGAAGCTGTACTTGAGAGCTTCGCGTCGAAAGCATTCGGAGGCCGCCCGGGCATTGAAGCTTATCTGGAGGAGGCCGCTGGATTTTCGACGGAAGAGCTCGCGGCTGGGCTTGGATTCCTCGAAAAAGAGGATGTAAGGCCGGGCCTTGCCGCGATAAAAACTCCCGCGCTTATAATGTACGGAAGTTCGGATGCTATAATTCCGCCGGGCCAGCCCGGCTTTCTGGGGACGCGTATAAAAGGGAGCGTGTTAAGGGAATTTGACGAGGGCCACGGCCTGCCGTATGCCATGGACGACGGGGCAATCGGGGAAATAGGCGGATTCAAATGGATGTAAAAAAAACAATAAAGGAGCAGGCCAGGAACAATTTTTCAAAGGCCGCCCCGGTTTACACCGGAAACGCAAGCGTCCAGGAAGAGGCCGCCGGAATACTCATATCGATGATGCCGGAGGAAAAGGCAAATTCCGTGCTTGATATAGGCAGCGGGACCGGGTTCCTCACCGAAAAAGTGGTTGAAAAATTAAAAGCGGGGGAATTTACCGGCGTGGATTTTGCGGAAGGCATGGTAAGGGTGTGCAGGCAGAACTGGCCGCAACACAAATTCGTGTGCGAGGACGCGGAAAAATTCGATCCCGGCCGCAGTTTCGACGCTGTCGTTTCAAATTTCACATTCCAGTGGCTCAGCGACATACCGTCCGCAATGCGCAGGTTTTACGGCTGGGTGAAGGAGGGCGGAATATTCGCCTTCAGCACTCCGGTGAAAGGGTCGTTAAAGGAGCTGAAATCCATATCCGGGTCTTTCCATGATTTTCCGGAAGAGAGCGAGCTCTTAAAGGGGCTGCCCGGGCCGGAAAAGCTGCAGATAAAAGAGATGACGGCATGGTATGAGACCCCGATAGAGGCGGTGAGGTCCATAAAGAACGTCGGGGCAAATTACACCGCTCCGGAGACTGACGGGAAAAAGGTCACGCGCGCGGGATTGAACGATTACCAGAGGCTCTATAAGGGCAGGGACGGGAGATATCCCGTAACTTACCGCGTGTTTTTCGCGGTAATAAGGAAAGGTGGCACAAAATGAAAAAAGGATTTTTTGTGACTGCGACGGGGACCGGAGTGGGAAAAACAGTCTTCACCGCCGGACTGCTCGCCGCCCTCTTGGAAAAAGGGGTGGACGCCGCGCCGCTCAAGGCGGTGCAGACCGGCATGAGCGGGTCTAAAATATCACCCGACCTGAAAAAAATATTCAGGGCATCCGGGTTCAACCCGGGAAAAAGCGAACTGCGCCTCATGCAGCCTTTCACATACGAGCATGCCTGCTCGCCGCACCTTGCCGCGGAGCTTTCCGGTAAAAAGTACGCCACCGCGGCCGGAGTGAAAAACGCGGAGGAAAAACTTTTAAAAAAATACGAGGCTATTGTAGTCGAAGGTGCCGGAGGCGTGCTAGTGCCGGTCGACCGCGGGGAAAAGACATTAATGGCCGACATAATAAAGGCCACGGAGCTTCCTGTAATACTGGTGTCGCAGCCCGGGCTCGGCGCGGTGAACCACGCCTGCCTTTCCTTCGAGGCGCTGAGGCAGAGGAAGATAAAAATAGCGGGTTTTGTCTTCAATTACGCATACGCCGGAGGCAAGTCCGGGCTGATCGAGAAGGATAACGCGAAGGTCGTGGAACAATTTTCCGGGATAAAATACCTGGGGTCGCTGCCTTTCCTTAAGGTTGTGAACAGGAAAACACTGCTTGACGCCTTCGACTCGATGGCGGGCGTCAAAGCATTAATAGACGGGGTATGACATGGACAGGAAAAAGTTGCGGGAAACCGACATAAAGAACGTCTGGCACCCTTACACCAATACGGACGAATTCGAGAGGTCGGATTTTCCGGTGATAAGCCGCGCAAAGGGCTCATATTTTTACGACATGAACGGTAAAAAATATTTGGACGCCATCGCTTCGTGGTGGTGCGTCAACCTGGGCCATTCAAGGCCGGAAATAACAGGGGCGATAAAAAAGCAGGCGGGTTCCCTTCAGCATGTCATACTCGGCGGTCTTTCCCACGAAAAAGAGGCGCTTCTGGCGGAAAAGCTCGTTGATATAACGCCGGATGGGCTGAACCACTGCTTTTTTTGCGGGGACGGGGCCTCGGCCGTTGAGGCGTCGCTGCGCATGGCTCTGCAGTACTGGGAAAATACCGGAGAAAAAAAGAGGAAAAAATTCATCTGCCTTAAGGAAGGCTATCACGGCGACACACTGGGCGCGGTAAGCGTCGGGTTCGTCGAGGAGTTCCACAGGGAGCTGAAAGGCGCGGTCAATGAAAATTATGCCGCGGAATCGCCGCACTGCGCGCTTTGCAGGTACGGCAAAAATCCGGCGGACTGCACAGTGGAATGTTTCGGCTCCATGGAAAACATGATAACGGAACACCACGGTGAGACCGCGGCCGTGATCGTGGAGCCACTTTGCCAGGGTTCGGCGGGGATGCGCATATATCCGGAGGAATATTTGAGGCGCCTGAGAAAACAATGCGACAAATACGGCCTTATACTCATAGCCGACGAAATTGCCGTCGGCTTCGGCAGGACAGGGGAGATGTTCGCCTGCGAAAAAGCGGGCATATCCCCGGATATCATGACGCTTGGAAAGGGAATGACAGCCGGATTCCTTCCAATGAGCGCCGCTGTGGCCAGCGACAGGATATTCGACAGTTTCAGGGGCGGCAGGACATTTTTTTACGGCCACACTTTTTCCGGCAACCCAATAACGGCTGCAGCCGCGCTGGCTGCAGTGGGGCTTTATTCCCGCCTCAATATAATAGAAAGGATAAAGCCGCTGTCAAAGCTTTTAAGGGAAGGCATGGCATCGACGGCCGGGCTCCTTGACGGCTGCTTTTTTAACGCGCTGGGCATGATAGCCATGATGCACATACCCGAAAAAGAGGGAGGCGCGAAGAGGGCGAAGCTTGCCGCGCAAAAAGCCCGCGATATGGGGGTTTTCTTGAGGCCGCTCGGCCCGGTGCTTTATGTATGGCCCCCGCTCACAATATCGGAGAACGAGATAAGGGAAATTTACAGGGTGTTGGAAAAGTCCCTGAAGGAAACGCGCACTTAAAACATACTACCTGCATGGTTCTGCTTCAATGTACTTGCAGGGGCGGCCCTGTGTGGCCGCCCGGCATTAGCTAAAACCAGGCACTGGCTGGCGGAACTTTTTTTCGGCGCGTCGTCCGAAGTTTTGCTTGATGCAGATCCGAAGGAAAGCCTGTATATATATGCTTCACGATGTTTTATTTACACACTAGGGTGTTGTTGGACGACAGGCCTAAAAAAAGCTCCGCCAGCCAGTCTTTCTTGAGACAGGGGCGGCCTCATATGGCCGCCCGGCACTGGCTGGATTTTTTTGCACATACAGTAGAGCCGCTGCTTGCTGCGGCTAAACGCCGTGTAAACGTGAGCCGCAGCGAGCAGCGGCTCTACTCGAGCGTCCTGGTTTATAATATGTAGGCTTGAAGATTCCCGTGATATTATATATAATTACTGTCGGCAACAAATCCAGGGAGGTTGACATGAAAAACAGGGTTATTTTTCTTTTCCTGACACTTCTAATAATACCGGCATGGCTATCGGCCGGCATGATAAAGGGCACACAGCTCGAGACCGCGCAAAAATACGCGGACAAGGACGAGTCGCCGGTCATCTTTTTTGACCCGGGCAGCGGGGATGCCAAGGGGTACATACTTTACGCGGACCTAAACGACGACGGCGAGAACGAACTTATAATACCGTACAGGATACACAAGACAGACGAGGCCATAGAGGATAACGCCGACATCTACAGGCAGACGCTTTCGGTGGACGTGGTTTCCAACGGAAAAAAATTCAGGGGCATGCTTGAGGTTGACCTCGCCTACGCGTATTCGCCGATTGTATACCTCACCTCGCTGAAAATAAGCGGCAACGAGCTTCCAAAGGTATTCCTCATGGTCAACGACGGCGTCAAGAAGAAGGACAAGAAACTGACGCTCATGTATTCCAGCTACGACAAAAAGGACAGGAAAAGGGAGCAGAAGATATTCGAGACGGACAAGATGCCGTGGGAGCTCATCCTGTACCAGTTCGACCCCGCCACGCCGACCATAACGGAATTCGACATCAAATACGACCAGAGCTACGGGAAATATTACATAAGGCCGCTGGACGGCCCGGACAAGTCGGTGAGGGTTTCCGCGGATTCGATGAAAAAATTCGAGGAGCAGGTTAAAAAGACAAGGAACGACATATTTTTTGAGTACGACGAATAATAGACAAGAATTTTCAGAAAGTTGATATGAGCCAGGAGATTTGAACTACGTTTCAGAAGATCACCTTTCTACTATCTACTTTCTGTGAGATTTTGTTTTATTAAAACAATTCCGTTTTCAGGTCCTCCAGGAACGTCCCCTTGAAATTCCTCGTCTTCACCTTCTCCACCACCCATGTGCTCCACATATCCGCGTAGTGAATCAATAATGTGAGCGGATAGGGATCGCTTTTGATGTCGTCCCATGATGGGACGAAAGGGCCGTCGTGGTAGGCGATCGCCTGCAGCTCGTCCTGCGTGAGGTCGACGAATTTTGAGACCAGCAGCGCCGATTTTTGCCCGCCGCCGAAGCCAAGCTGTTTGTTGTTCCAGAAATACGGCTGCTTGTCCGACGTGGGGGTGTTGTTCTTGTCGTAGGTCTGGTTGCCGAAACCGTCTGTCACCTTGTGAGCGTCGTGGAAAAGCGCGCACAGTATCACCGACTCCTCGCTTTTATCGGGCATAAGTATCTCCCTTAATCTCATTGCCAGTTTTGCCACGCCGACCTGGTGTATGAGCAGGCCGCCTTCGATGCAAAGGTGGTACTTTGTCGACGCCGGGGCCCTGAACAGGCCGTGTTTTTCGAGGTAAGAAGCCATCTCCTTTACACCCTTGCGTCCTGATATTTTGGCCAGAAGCTCCAGGTATTGTTCCTTTGATTTTTCAATGTCCGCCATAAAAAACCTCCCTGTAAAATATTGGTGTCATCATACTACTTTTTTATCGTGATTGTCAGTAAAAAAATGTGTCAGAGTCGGCTAACACTGTCAAAAGGGCATACCACAAGGGGTTTGGCTCATTTGGACGGTAAAACGGCAAAAATCATTAAAAATAAGGGGTAAAATAGCCAGTTAGTACGCATAATAAAAGGGATGGTTAAACTAACACTTTAACAAAATGGCATAGCATAAAAAGACGCATGGATATTAACGTTTTTAACGATAATATACAATATATAGCATAGATAAAGGGTTTATGACCATGCCACACACTATATATGCTATATAATTTTTCTTGACAATTATAAGCGACTACCATATATTGTGGCCAAGAGGAAAAAAAAATACAACATACGCGGGTTTTGGGATTGACATTTTAAAAAAAAGAGACTAAAATGCGCCGCATAAATTCATAACAAGGAGGAGATGGTTTAATGAATAAAGTCGGACATATCAGAAAAAGGGACGGGCGCATTGACGCGTTTGACCATTCAAAAATAACCGAAGCGATATTCAAGGCATTCAAGGCCAATAACAACTATGACAGGGAAAAGGCTGAAATAGTATCGGAACAGGTGGCCTCAATAATAAACGTTGTTTATAAGGACGGCAAGATACCCTCCGTTGAGAACGTCCAGGACCTTGTCGAGACCACCCTGATCAACAACGGACTGACCAGCATAGCCAAATCATACATACTTTACCGCGACCAGCACGACAAAATGAGGGACGTCAAGAACCTCCTTAAAGATTCCACCACACTCATCGACGATTACATAAGGAAGATAGACTGGAGGATCAAGGAAAATTCCAACATGAGCTATTCCCTCCAGGGGCTCAACAACCACGTATCCTCCATCGTCACGTCGATGTACTGGCTTAATAAGATATACACGCCCGAGATAAGGCAGGCGCACACCGACGGCTCCATCCACCTTCACGACCTCGGATTGCTTTCGGTTTATTGCTGCGGCTGGGACCTTAAGGACCTTCTGACGCAGGGATTCGGCGGGGTCGAGGGCAAGATAGAATCAGCGCCGCCGACTCACCTTGAATCTGCGCTCGGGCAGATAGTGAATTTCTTTTACACCCTGCAGGGAGAGGCGGCGGGCGCCCAGGCATTCGCAAATTTCGACACGCTGCTGGCCCCTTACATACGTTACAACAGCCTTTCATACGAGGACGTCAAGCGCTCGATGAGAAGGTTCATTTTCAACATGAACATCCCCACAAGGGTGGGCTTTCAGACGCCTTTCACCAACATCACGATGGACCTCACCGTCCCGGCGAACATGAAGGACGAGGCGGTCATTATCGGCGGCGAGATAAAGGAAGAGACTTACGGGCAGTTCCAGGAAGAGATGTCCATGATTAACCGCGCCTTTGCCGAGGTAATGCTCGAGGGCGATTCCAAGGGCAGGATATTCACCTTCCCCATACCCACATACAACATAACGCGCGACTTCGACTGGGACAACGCCGAGCTCGACCCGCTCTGGGAAATGACGGCCAAATACGGAATTCCCTATTTTGCGAACTTCGTCAATTCGGACATGAAACCCGAGGACGCGCGCTCTATGTGTTGCAGGCTGCGTCTTGACAACAGGGAACTCAGAAAACGCGGCGGCGGCCTTTTCGGCTCCAACCCGCTCACCGGATCCATCGGCGTTGTGACGATGAACATGCCAAGGCTGGGCTACAAATACAGGGGCAACAAGGAAGGCTTCATCACGGAGCTTACGTATCTTATGGATGTCGCCAAGGATTCGCTTGAGATAAAAAGGAAGATGCTTGAAAAACTCACCGACCAGGGGCTCTATCCTTATTCGAAACATTATCTCGGCGGCATAAGGCAGAAGGACGGCATGTACTGGAAGAACCATTTTTCCACCATCGGCCTCATCGGGATGAACGAGGCTTGCATCAATTATATGGGCAAGGACATAACCACGGAAGAGGGAAAGAATTTCACGATCGAGATACTTGAATATATGCGTGACAGGCTAATGGGCTACCAGGACAGCACCGGGAACCTTTACAACCTCGAAGCCACTCCGGGCGAGGGGACATCATACAGGCTTGCGAAGATAGACAGGGAAAAATATCCGGACCTCAAGGCAATGGGCGCCAAGGAACCCTATTACACGAACTCGACCCAGCTGCCTGTTTTCCACACGAGGGATATTTTCAGGGCACTCGAGCACCAGGACCCGCTCCAGACGCGTTATACCGGGGGTACGGTGTTCCATATATTCCTCGGCGAGAGGCTCACCTCGATCGCGGCCACAAAGGCGTTGGTGAAAAAAGTTGCGGAGAGGTTCCACCTCCCGTATTACTCTATAACGCCGACATTCTCGGTGTGCCCGGTTCACGGGTACATAGCGGGCGAACATTTTGACTGCCCGGTATGCAGGAACGCGAAAGAGGAAGCGCTGAAAAAAGAGATAGAAAGCATAGAGGCACAGCTGGTCTAAAGGGATAATCAGGCGGTTCTTACCGCTTACGGATAAGAAAAAAAATTCATATTTCCAAAAGGAGAAAAAGATGGCGGCAAGGGAAGAAATGCAGTTGAAGCTCGAGGAACTGAAAAGCGAACTCATGAACGTCAAGGGGACGGAATGCGAGGTTTATTCCAGGATAGTGGGATATTTCAGGCCCGTAAAACAGTGGAACAACGGAAAACAGGAAGAATACGCGGACAGGATTGCTTTCGACGCGGAAGTGACGCAGGAAACCACGGCCAGGGCCCTGTAAAAAAATCATATAACGGGAGCGGGTATCAAATACCCGCTCCCGTTCATTTCAGGGGAGAAAAATAAAAAATGCGCATAAACGGTTTTGAGGGAATATCGCTCATCGATTATCCGGGAAAAGTGTCGTCCATAGTATACACCTCGCCGTGCAATTTCAAGTGCCCGTTCTGCCATAACCCGTCGCTTGTCGGGGTCAACGAGGAAATACTGGGCGTGGACGAGGTGATAAACGACATATCCGAAAGGGCCGGGTTCATCGAAGGCGTCACCATTTCCGGCGGCGAGCCGCTCCTGCAGGATGACCTCGGGCTTTTTATCGGCATCCTGAAAAAGATGGGATTAAAGGTAAAACTTGACACCAACGGCTATTTACCGGAAAATCTTGAAAAGCTCATTGATAAAAATCTTCTTGACTATATAGCCATGGACATTAAGACTTCGCCCGAAAGGTACCAGTTCGCATGCGGGGTAAAGGTGGACATGGCGAGGATAAAGAACTCGGTCAGCCTCATCAGGGGTTCGGGCGTGCCGTACGAATTCCGCACCACGGTGGTGCCCGGGCTTGTCGAGGAAGAGGATATGGCCAGGATCGGTGAAATGATATCGGGCGCAGAGCTTTTTTCCGTACAACAGTTCCGCAACGACAGGACCTATGACGAATTGTACAAAAAAGTAGTTCCATACGGCGAAGAAAAACTTTCGTCATTCGCGGAGATCATGAAGCAATACGTAAAGAAGGTAAAGATACTCAATACGGCAGAACTGGCCTGATAAAAACCTCCCTTCGTTGGTCCAAATAAACAAAAAATGGATTTTACCTCCGGTTAAAAGAGTGATATAATCTGCGCAATGGTTTTTTAAATCATACGGACGGGGTAAAACACATGAAAAAAACAGCATTAATGTTCATCTGTTTCGCCTTATTTTGTTCAGGAGCCCTTGCTTTCGAAAAAACAATAACAAACCCAACGTCGGACAAACCCGCGATCTACGGCGTGCACGCCACGGGAGACGGCGGCTCGATCATTGTCGGAAGCTATGAGAAGGATCCGGTGGGCGGAGAGGGTTTTTTGATACTCACGGACGCTTCCGGCAACACTGTTTTTCACAAGGTTGATAATTCCTACTTATACCGCGACGCGGCAAAACTTGGCGGCGGTTTCATCATTGCCGCGGCTTTGACCTTTACGGTGACCACCCAGTGGGACAATACATACCAGCTCGTCGTGATCACCGCGAACGCAGCCGGAGCGAACACCGGCGAGAGGATATCCGGCGACGCGGGAACCACCCCTGTTTCCATGGCAAAATCCCCGGACGGCAGCGGTTTTGTGATTGCCGCCGACCATTATAATTACAATGCCGCGGGTTATACAAGTCCTTATTTTGAGAAGGTGGACAATTCAGGGGCGAAAGTCTGGTCGAACCATTTTGATTTCGGCCAGGACATATATTTTTACGGCATAACCGCACTTTCCGACGGAGGCTACCTGGCGGAAGGCTACACGGATTTCGAGGGTTTCCTTCTTAAAGTCGATGCCGACGGC
>Ga0181520_10003173_pt1 | contig 29188 bp, 26 predicted proteins | sample PEATcosm2014_Bin_29_FD_132451 | JGI IMG/M metagenome (GOLD analysis project Ga0181520, IMG submission 132451) | Peatland microbial communities from MTU Mesocosm Facility, Houghton, MI, USA - PEATcosm2014_Bin02_30_metaG | ecosystem: Environmental > Terrestrial > Soil > Wetlands > Peat | place...
AGCAGCCTTGTGCCTGCTCCTGTTGCTGGGCACGCTGGCCGTCTTTTGGTTTCCGCGGCCCACCCCGGACAACCAGCTCGTGATCTACCAAAACCGGATGGTCAGGCTGGCTTTGGGAGGCTATCCAATGGACGTGATGACAAATGACCCGGCCTCCATTCACGCCTACCTGGCCGGAAATCATGCGCCGGCGGATTTCCGATTGCCGGCCCCCCTGCAAAAAACGGCCCTGACGGGTTGCGCTGTGGAAGAGTGGCAAGGCGCGAAAGTCTCGCTGGTCTGTTTCCGCACTGGCAAGCCGCTGCCGCCGGGCGTAGCGAGCGACCTCTGGCTCTTTGTCGTGGATCGCGCCTCGGTAAAAAATGCGCCTGCTGCCACCGCGCCCCAATTGGCCAAAGTGAACCGGTTAATCACCGCCACCTGGACCGATGGCGACAAACTCTATTTTCTGGGCGTCGAAGGCGGGGAGCCGGACATCAGGCAATACCTCTGAATGTGAAGTCCCTTTGAGGCGGGGTTGCTCAATCGCATGGGGGTCACCCGACCGCAAGCCATTCGACCGTTTTCAACTGCATCGTTCGGGCTGAACAGGTTTGGCGCAGGCAGTTTTCGTCTGCTGAAATTTCGGGTTGAGGGATGACTGCCAAACTGATTGACCTGCGAAATTACAGATCAGTTCTCAATGCTCATATGAGCCATCACCCATTCAAAATCGGTATTGGCACCGACGGGCGTGGAGGGAATCTGGATGGGAAGGTTGGCCGCATTGGGAACAGACGGGAGGATGGTGGTGGATTTGAGCCACCGATGCAACGCAGCGTGACCATCGGCAAATGAAAACGCGGCGGAGCCATTGTGATACGATGCCGGCAGGTCAGTCCATTCACTGGCGATAACGCCGCTCATGCTATAATACCCCGCCTGCGACGTATCTTTGTCTATAAAATAGCCGTCATCAATGCTGTCCGGATGTTCGTCGAGAAACACAAAAATTTCGGTCGGACTGGGGATTTGCTCCATTTTGAAAAACTGCCGGTAGCCGGGATTGTTGACGTTATAGCCATTAACCGAAGCCGAACCGGCGTTGCCAATCATGGCATTCATCGAATAACTGCGAACGCGCTGGCTCCAGCCGGCAGCCACTTGCACGCCACTCAAAACCCGATCGGAAGGGCAATGATAAATGGCGGTCACGCCCACAACGTAAGGCCCCAGGCTCGCTTCGGTGATCGTAGCCACATTGGTGTTGTCAGAATTCAGGTCCCACGTCATGACGTTGTTGACCCAGTTGATATTGGTGTGCCCCGCAGTTTCGGTCATGACCAGATTGTAAGGCAGCGTCCCGTCATGGTCATCCGCATAAAGCTGCCAGGCCAGATTCAGTTGCCGGGTGTTGTTCAGGCAAAAAACGCCCCGCGACCGTTCGCGTGCGCCCGACAGCGCCGGCAGCAAAATTGCCGCCAGGATGGCAATGATCGCCATCACCGCCAACAGTTCGATCAGGGTAAAAGCACGAAGTGCCGTCGGCAGGGAAACTGACGGTTTTCGTGCTTGGGACGAACATTTCATGGTTGTACTTTAGGTACTTTATACCCAGTCACCAAATGATTATTATACCCATGTACTACAACCATTGCCGGCAAATGTCAAACAAAACATGTTCGTGGGATTCGGTGTGGATTCGGGATGAATTAACCCCGTTGTCCACATCCGCTTGCGCGTGACATTTCATGGAGGTCGTTGTCTAATCAGCGGTGAAAGCACTCATGAACAACCCTGCCGAAGGCTCTGAAATGATGGCCCCCCCGCCCGCCGGCTGGCCTTCAGATGAAATTGCCAGCCTCTACCAGGAGCATAGCCGCGCAATTTACTATCTCGCGCTCCGCTTTTTGGGGGATCCGCAAAAGGCCGAAGACGCCACCCACGATGTTTTTCTCAAGGCTTTCCGCAAACTGGATCAATTCCGCGGTGAGTCTTCCGCCCGCACCTGGCTTTACCGCATTGCCATCAACCATTGCCAGAATCTCCAGCAATCCTGGCACAACCGCCATATCATGGCCAACTCGGACGATGCCATCTGGGAAAATTCCGCCGCCAAAACCGATTCGCCCCTGCGCGTCCTCGAAACCAAGGAACTCGGCCAGCGCATCCAGCAGACGCTCGACCGCCTTTCGGAAGAATATCGCCTGCTGCTCCTGCTGGTGGCCGACGAGGAATTAAGCTACGAGCAAATTGGCGCGCTCGTGGGCCAGTCCACCGACGCCGTGCGCGGGAAACTGCACCGCGCCCGGAAAACTTTCGCCGCGCTCTTCGAACAAACCGCCTGAAGCTTATGAAACAACAGTCCAAACTTTCGCAGGAACAACAGCATGAAATGGCCGCCGCCAACGAATCGCGGCAGGAGGCCGCCCGGGAATTCGCCAGCGCGGAGGAACTGCTCCGCTCGGACGCCGCCCAAACCACCGTGCCGCCGCAAATCGCGCAACGGCTTAAACAGTCCGTCGCCGATCTGCCGCCCCCCCGCCGTTCGTGGTGGAAAAATCTGCTGGGACAATGATTTCATGAACTTCCAAACTGAAATCGAAACGCTCATCCGGGCCCGTTATCCGATTCTTTACGTTATCTCCAGCGAGGAGATGCGCGTACAAAACGTGATTGTCGAGATCGCCAGGAAACGGCAGAAAAAAGTGTTTGAATGGAGCTACAGCACCGGCATTGTGCCCGCCGGCACCTCCATCCAGTCACATAAAAACCGCAATGCCGCTACCAAAGACCCGCTGGTGGCCATGGACCAGGTCATCGAGCAGGTCGAACCGGCGATTTTCATCTTCAAGGATTTTCATCCGTTCCTGACCAAAAATAATTTCGCCATCGTCCGCAAGCTCAAGGAAATTGCGCTGCACCTGAAAAACAGCTTCAAGACCATCGTGTTGATTTCGCCGATGCTGGAAATTCCGACCGAATTGGAAAAGGAAATCACGGTGTTGAATTATCCCCTGCCCACGCGTGACGATTTGAGCGGACTGTTGGACAAAATCATCGAGGACATGCGTCAGTTCAGGCAGGTGAAAATTGAGCTGGATGACGCCGGACGGGAGCGGCTGTTGCAGGCGGCGCTGGGCCTCACGCTGGGTGAGGCAGAAAATGTCTTTGCCAGAATCATCGTCAAGCAGGAACGCTTGAGCGGCGACGACGTCAACGAAGTGTTCGCCGAAAAACAGCAGATCATCCGCAAGAGCGGGTTGCTGGAATACTGTTCCACCGAGGACAGTTTTGCGAACGTCGGCGGCCTGGCGATTTTGAAAGACTGGCTGAATAAACGTGCGGCGGCGTTCACCCAGGAGGCCCGCGCTTTTGGGCTGCCGCCGCCGAAGGGCATTTTAATGCTCGGGGTGCAGGGTTGCGGCAAGAGCCTGTGCGCCAAGGCGGTTTCCAACCAGTGGCAACTGCCCTTGCTGCGGTTTGACATGGGCCGGATGTTTGGCAGCTTCGTCGGCTCATCCGAGGAGAATGTGCGCCGCGCCATTGCCGTGGCGGAATCGGTGGCGCCCGCGATTTTGTGGGTGGACGAAATTGACAAGGCGTTTGCCGGGTCGCAAGGCTCCGGCGCCTCGGATGGCGGCACCACCGCCCGGGTGTTTGGCACCTTCCTGACCTGGCTCTCGGAAAAAACCGCGCCGGTGTTCGTGGTGGCCACGGCCAATGACATCTCGCAACTGCCGCCGGAACTGCTGCGCAAAGGACGCCTGGACGAAATTTTTTTTGTGGATTTGCCAGGCCAGGAAGAACGAGCGGAGATTTTCGGCATTCACATCACGCGGCGTCAGCGGGCGGTGGAGCAGTTCGATTTGCCGGCCCTGGCCGAAGCGAGCAGGGATTTCAGCGGTGCGGAGATTGAAGAAGCCATTAACAGCGCCCTCTACGACGCGTTCTATGAGCAGCGCGACATCACCACGGAATCAGTCCTGGCCACGCTCACGCAAACCGTGCCGCTGGCGAAAACCATGGACGAACAAATCAACCGGCTGCGAAGCTGGGCTGAGGGCCGGGCGCGCAATGCCAGCGTGCCTCGCGAGACGCAAATAACCGGCAACGCACCCGGGATGGAACTTTAACCTGCGATGGCGCTGGAAAAACATTGGTTCATCTGGCCGAACCTTGCTATAAGCGGGCATGGCAACGTCAGTGAGAACGGCATCAACCGCACCCGGTTGCGGCTGGCGGAGGTTGCTCCCGGACAATTTCCGGGCCAGCCGTTTCACCGCCGGTTCTGGCGGCAACAAATTTTACCATGAGCCGGTTCATCAATCTTGAGTTCAAAGATGACTCCAACAACGAGTTTAATCCGGAGGACCGGAAACTCGTCAAGGACGAGGCGTTTTATCTGGCCGAGGCGCGCACGGCGTTTGAAAACGGAAATTTTGAGCCGGGCCTGCGGCTTTATTCCAAGGTGCTGGAGTTCAATCCCAGGAACGCGGCGGCGTGGACCGGCCAGGTGCGGATGCTGATTGAACTGGGCGAGTTTCGCGAGGCAAAACTCTGGGCCGACAAGGCGCTGGAACGGTTCCCGAACGAACCGGAACTGCTGGCCGCCAAGGCGGTGGCCCTGGCGCGCAGCGGTGATTTGCAGGGTGCGCTGTCGTTTTCCGACGCCTCCATCGAGGAACGCGGTGACACGCCTTACGTCTGGCTCGCGCGCGGCGACGTGCTGCTGGCGCGCGCCGAGTCACGGGCGGATTATTGCTTTGAAAAAGCGCTCCTGCTGGCGCCGCATGACTGGTTCACCGCCTGGCTCGCGGCGCGCATCCGCTATTACTACGAGCAGTTTGTCCTCGCCTTGAAGCACCTCCAGCAGGCCGTTGAGCTGAATCCCGGCCACTTTTTGCTCTGGCTGGAACAAGGCCGGTGTCAGCAGGCCCTGAACCTGGTAGGTGCGGCTGAACATTCCTTTAACCAGGCACGGCAGTTGAACCGAAACTGCCTGGAGGCAAACCACGCCCTGATTCGCCTTTCCCAAACCGGCATATTTGCCCGACTGCGCGGGCGGCTGCGCCAACTCTTTAAACCATGAGCATGGAAACCTTAAACCGGCTGTTGTCCGCGGTGAACGACTTTGATGCCTCCGACCTGCACCTGGTTGCCGGGGTGCCGCCGGCGTTCCGCGTAAACGGAGAAATCATCATCGCCGACGAAGACGCGCTGACCGAGGAGGAGATTGCCGACATGGCCAACAGCCTGATGAACGAACATCAGCGAATCAAGTTCGAGCAGGAATGGGAATTGTGCATTTCCATTCTCCATAGTGTTGCCGGGCGCGTGCGCGCCACTTTTTACCGGCGCAACAACCATCCGGAATTGAGCCTCCGCTTCTGCGGCGAGAAAGTCGCCACCCGCACGGAACTGGGGCTGCCCGAAAAGTTAGACGATCTGGCCCGCAGACCCAACGGGCTGGTGCTGATCACCGGCCCAACCGGCGCGGGCAAGACCACCACGCTGAATTATCTCGTGGATCTCATTAACAATGAACGCCGTTGTAAAATCGTCACCATCGAAGACCCGATTGAATTCGTGCATGAAAACAAGCGCGCCATTGTCGTCCAGCAGGAAGTATTGACCGATGTTCGCTCCTTCAACCGCGCGTTCATCCATGTCCTGCGCCAGGACCCGGACGTGATTGTGGTCGGCGAAATCCGCGACCACGAAGCCATCTCCACCGCGCTGATGGCCGCGGAAACCGGCCATTTGGTGCTGGCCACGATGCATTCGCCCAACGTCTCGCACGCGCTGGAACGCATCGTTGGCGTTTTTGAAGGCAGTGCGCAAAAACAGATCATCATGCAACTGTCGAATTCGCTGCAGGGCATCATCGCGCAGGACTTGCTGCCGTCCGCCGACCGCACCCGCCGGGTGCTCGCCTACGAACTGCTGATTGCCACGGGCGCGGTGCGCAATCTCATCCGGGAAAATCAACTGCACCATTTGGAAAACACCATCCAAATGGGACGCAAGGACGGGATGGTCCTGATGGATAATCTCCTCTACGAACTCTATTGCAAGTGCGCCATCACCTATGACACCGCCATCAGCCGCGCACGCCAGCCGGAACACATCAAGCGGCAGTAGAGGATGCGACGGAGTGCGGGGAAAAATGCCGGATGCCAGCCCCGGTCACAAATGGCAACCGCCATGGCCCGCAGGTTTATCCATGAAATGGGCCGCCGGCTTTTGGCCGGCGGCCGTTTCTGACTGTCCTGCGGTTGGGCGGACTGGCTCCTTCCCCGGACGTTGCTACCATTCTTAACGCCCGGGCGGCGGTTCGCCGCCCGGGTTTTACCCAGCGGCAGAAGGCCAGGAATTAACTAAGGAGCTTCAGCACCGACTGCGGCAGCGCATTGGCCTGCGCCAACATCGCCGTGCCCGACTGCACCAGGATGTTGTCCTTCGCATAGATCGTGCTTTCCGCCGCCACATCCACATCGGTAATCTGGCTGTTGGCAGCCGAGAGATTATTGTTCAGCGCGGTGAGCTGGTTGCTGTAATACGAGAGGCTTTCCTCATTGGCCCCAATGTTTGCCCGGTCAGACGCGAGTTGCTCGATCGCGTTTTTGGTATCCGTGACCGCCGCCACCGCTCCGGTGATGGACGTGATGTTGTCGCCGGTGGCCGTGGTATAGGTGGTGTTGCTGCTCAGGTTGATGCCCACCATGGCGAACGTGTCTCCGTTCGGATCAGTGGTGACGTTGAGCGTGGTGCCGTCGAACAGGCTGACGCCGTTGAACGACTGCGTGGACACGTTGTTGATGTAGTTGCCAAGGGCACTATACTCCTGCTGGTACAATGCGCGGTCGCTGGTGGTTTTGGTGACGTCCTGCGCCTCCACGGCCAGTTCGCTCATGCGCGAAAACGCCGTGTTGACCTGTTGCAGATAGCCATCCTGGGTCTGGCTGAACGACGTGGCATCCGAAACGTTGTTCGAAGCCGCGGTAACGCGGGCCATTTCCGAGGACAGTTGCATGGAGACGGCCAGCCCGGCTGGATCATCTGCAGGCGAGGTGATCTGGGAACCAGAGGACAGGCGTTGCAGGGATAGGCTTAAGGCCGTCGAGGATTGCATCAGCTGCGAAGCAGCATTCTGCGCCGATATGTTTGTATTGATGACCATAACTAACTCTTTCCGTGAGTCGCCCCGGGAGGGGCACTTTGATTTGCGCGACATCCATGTCGCGGACGTGTCATTTTAGGGGCGGCACGCCGTTGTTCCCCGTCAGCTCTTGCAGGCTGCTGACCGCCTGTCTTACGACAACACGTTCATCGGAAAAAACCCCCGAAACTTAAATCCTCCTTCAATAAAACTTACAGCGGCCCGGTGGACAAATCCAGCCAGGTATATCCGGATGAGCGCGCAACGCCGCGGCTGCAAAGGGGTTGCCCAACGGCCCGAATTCGAACCAGCCATACGTAACGGGAGTCCGCCAGTCACCAGCAGCTGGCCCAGGATGATCAAGTCGGACCCTGAAAATTCCGCAAACACGCCGTCCGTTTTTTAGTTGAAAGAAGGACGCCGCCCGGGAGCATCGCCCGAATTTAATCCACAAACCGCTTCGTCAAATTCCCATAAGCATCAATCCGCCGGTCGCGCAGAAAGGGCCAGTGTGTGCGGGTGGTGTCCACGTTGGCAAGGTCCACCGGCACGATGAGCATTTCCTCCTCGTTCGAGCCGGCCTTGGCGATGATTTCGCCGGAGGTGCCGGCCACAAAGCTCTGGCCCCAGAATTCAATGCCGTCGCCCGCCACGCCCGCAAGCATTTCGTGGCCGATGCGATTGGCCACCGCGACGTAGCAGCCATTGGCCACGGCGTGCGCGCGCTGGATGGTCTCCCACGCGCCATGCTGCTTGATCCCGTATTTTTTCTTTTCGCCGGGATGCCAGCCAATGGCGGTGGGATAAAAAAGAATTTCCGCCCCCTGCATCGCGGTCAGGCGCGCGGCTTCGGGATACCACTGGTCCCAGCAGATGAGGACTCCGATTTTACCATATCGGGTCGGCCATGCCTTAAAACCCAGATCGCCCGGCGTAAAATAAAATTTCTCATAATACAGCGGGTCGTCTGGAATGTGCATCTTGCGGTAGCTGCCCAGCAGCGAACCGTCCGCGTCAATTACCACCGCCGTGTTGTGATAGATGCCGGATGCGCGTTTCTCGAACAGCGAGGCGATCAGGACCACCCCGTGTTTCCTGGCGAGCCGGCAGAAGGCCTCCGTGCTGGGGCCGGGAATTTTCTCGGCCAGCGCAAAATTTTCATGGTCTTCGCTCTGGCAAAAATACCGCGAACGAAACAATTCCTGCGTGCAGATAATTTGGGCGCCCAGCCGGGCGGCGCGTTCGGCCAGCGCCAGCGTCCGCTTCAGGTTCGCTCCGGGGTTTGGGCTGCAGGCGGTTTGAAGGAGTCCCAATTTTACAATCTGGGAGGCGCCGCGTTTCATGCGCTCAGGGGTTGTGATCTTTCAACCGCGCGGTTTCTTCGAGCACAATGGTCTTGAACTGCGGGTCCACGGGCAGCTCCTTGGGCGGTTCCTGGCCAAAAAGTTCGCGGATAAACTTGCCGAGCGTCTCGTTGGTCGGGCCATAGCCCGCCCCGTAAATGTAATACTCCAGCTCATACATCAGGTCGCTGGCGTTGGCGTAACGGCGGTTGGGATCGTGCGCCAGGCAGTGGTGGAGAATGTCGTTCAGCTTGTCATCAATGCGCGGGTCAAGCGCGCGAAAGTCGGGTATGGGCTGGTTGAGAATGCGGCTGCGCGATTCCTCGGCCGTGGCGCCCTTGAAAATGTTCCGGCCCAGCAGCAGGTGCGCCAGCACCACGCCCACCGAAAAAATATCCGACCGTTTGTCCGTGATTTGAAAATCCGCCTGTTCCGGACTCATATAGTCCGGCTTGCCGGCGACGACCTCGCCTTCCTGGTCGGTGAGGAAACCCTTGGCCTTGGCGATGCCGAAATCCGTCAACTTTACGTCGCCCTCGAAGGCGATCATGATGTTTTTAAAGCTCACGTCACGGTGGACGATGCCCATGGGCTTGCCGTTTTTGTCGGTCTTGGCGTGGGCGTAGGCCAGGCCGCGCGCCACGCGGCTGGTGATGAACACGGCCAGTTCCTTCGGCAGCGTGCTGCGTTTGTCGGCCAGTTGGTGCGTGAACTGTTCCAAATTCACGCCCCGGATGAGTTCCATGGCGATAAACGCCACACCGTTGGCCTCCCCCAGTTGATAGGTCTGCACAATGTTCGTGTGAATCAAGTCGGCGACCAGCTTGGCTTCGCCGACAAAATTCTCGATGAACATTTTCTGGCTCGCGAAATTGGGCCGGATGATCTTGATGGCCACGCGTTTTACAAATTCGCGCGCCCCCCGCTGCTCGGCTTCGTACACGATCCCCATGCCGCCCTCAAAAATTTTGCGGACGATTTCGTAGCGGAATTCGTTCTGGATGGTGAAGAGCGCCACGCGCGCATGGTCGGAAATTGCCCCGCGATGTCAAGCCTTGCGAAGGCCTGGCAGCAAAAAAAACCTCATTTTTTTTGATTTTTTCGCTTGCTTGCCAGGCGCATTGGATTTTTACTCGCATCAAGTCTGGTGACATTTTCGGACTAAATTAACAACAACAACAAACAACCAAGTCAAAAAATATGGCAAAAGCACTCTCTAAAGCCCAAATCGCCGCCCTCGTCGCCGAGAAGGCCCAAATCACCAAAAAACAGGCGGTTGAAATTCTCGACCACGTGGCCGCGCTTGCTTACAAGCACGCCAAGGACACTTTCACGCTGCCCGGCATTGGCAAACTCGTTTTGAAGAACCGCGCCGCCCGCATCGGCCGCAACCCCAAGACCGGTGAACAGATTCAGATCAAAGCCAAGCGCGTCGTGAAGTTCCGCGTCGCCAAGGCGGCCAAGGACGCGATCCTCGGCACCAAATAATTTCAACGGCTCCCAGTAAAGAGCGCTCCTTCCCGGGGCGCTCTTTTTTATTCCCCGATCAATTCAATATCCGCGTAGTCGCCCGTCAGTTTCAGACCCAGGCTGTCGCCGTCGGTCATCACCCCCACCCCGACCACCTTGGGCATCGGTTTGTCGGGAAACACCTGTTTCCAGTCCGCCGTTACGTCGCGTTCTTCGGCCAGCCAGTGGCCGGCCTTCCCGTTGCCGGATTCCAGCACAAAAATCTGGGCCCGGCTGGATTTGGGATGTTCCAGCACCGTGCCCGGCGGCTCCACATTCGCCCACAAGTAATTCAGCGTGCGCGGCGGCCCAATGAACGTGTCGAACGCCAGGAACACCCGCGCCGCGTGGTCGAACTTTTGGAGGTCGCGCTCCGAGCCGTTGGTGGCCACCCCGTCAATCCGCCAGCGCCAGCGCAGCTTCAATTTTTGCGGCGGCGCAAGGTCCAGCTTCAGGCTCAAGGCCGAACACGATTTGTCCGCCACGCCATGCAGGTAAAAATTGGTGCCGTTACGGCAGACCTGATAGGCGGTCGGCGTCTTGAAAAAAGCGACATTTTGCCAGCCGTTGGAAAGGCCATGCGAAAAATTCTCGGCGAAAAGAATTTTATCCGCCGACGCCCGTTCCAGTGTCAGCGACAAAAACAAAGCGGCCATGAATATCCGGCTCATTATCGCGCAAAATAGACTCTTCGGTGGAAAAATAGAAGGCCAATCCCGGGCGGAGCGCCGGTTTCCGGCCTGGGGTCGTTGAAAATTGGCCCCGTTCGCCCCCGTTCGGAGACCGGCTTTCCCGTTCGCTGCCCCCGGCCAGCACACGGTATCGGGGTGTTTTCTTGCTTGAGTTTCGGGCGGCGGCTTGCGAATGAACAGCAGCAACAAGCGAGTCCATGCTCAAATTTTTTATCCATCGCCCGAAGTGGATTGTGGCGGCTGTCGGCATTCTCATTTTTTGGCTGACGCAAACCCAGTGGCTCACCGATTCGTATCTCTGGCAAAAGGCCGAGGGCATCTTGATTGACCGCCGCTACGATTTGCGGGGATATGACCTGCCCAATTCAAACATCAAGCTCATCGGACTCAATTCAACCTCGTTTCAACTCGACACCATCTCGCCCGAAGAAATCGCCGCCTCGCCAACGCTCCAAAAAATGGAGCAGCCCTGGCCATGGGACCGCTCCGTCTATGCTGCGATTCTGGAAAAGCTCATGGGTGCCGGCGCTAAAGTGGTGATGTTCGACTTTGTTTTTGCCAGCGAGACCGACGGCGATGACGTTTTTGCAAAAGCGCTGGAAAAATATAAAAATCGCGTGGTGATTGGCGAAATGTTTGCCGACGAACAAGGAGTGGTGACCAGCGCCGCGGGCAGCGTCAGCAAAAAACTTGTCACCCCAAACCCGAGGCTGCTTTCGCCTGAAACCGAAAACATTTCAGGTTTGGTGACATTATGGCCGGACGAAGTGGACCAGGTCGTGCGCCGTGGCCGTTACCAAACCTCCGTTGACCGGGAAACTTCCGAAAGTCCGAACATCGATCCCCGAATTGCGAAGACCCTGAAAAAAGGGATCGCTGAAGGGAAGATTCCCGACAACTTGATTCAGATCACCGCTCTGGCTGCGGAAAAATTCCAGGGTAAAATCAAAACCCCTTCCCCCGATCCAAAGACTTTCATCAATTACCAGGGCCCCGCCGGCACCTATCGCGCCTGGCCGGTTGAAAACATGTTTGTGGAGGCGTTGTGGAAAAAACCTCCCTTTAAAGGCGGCCTGGCCGTGTCGAACAAAATCGTCATCGTCGGCCCGATGGCGGAAATTTTTCACGATGATCACTCCACGCCGTTTGGTGACACGCCCGGCCCGGAAATTCAAGCGCAGATGCTGGCCGCCTTGTTGCAGGGCCAGTGGCTGGCGGAAACCAGCGCGGCGACAAACTTTTGGCTTACCTTTGGCGCCGTTGCCCTCGGGTTGCTCATTTGCCTCGGCATTCCGCAAGCGCTGCTGAAAGGTCTCCTGCTCATCGCCGCCACGGTCGCCTTTATGGTTGGCAGCCAGCTTGCATTCACGTATGGCCACCAGGTGGTGGCCATGATGCCGCCGTTGTTTTGTCTAATTTCCACCACTTCGTTCGGGATTATTTTTGAATATACCCTGGAACAATTCGAACGGCGGCGGTACCGCAACGTCCTCGACCGCTACGTTTCCAAGAACGTCGCCCGGACAATTCTTGATGACCGCCGCTCGTTCGTCGAGGCCCTCAAGGGCCGCAAGCAGCCGGTGACGGTTTTGTTCTCGGACATTCGCGGTTTCACGACCATGACGGAAAGTTCGGACGCGGACAAGCTCGTCGCGCAGCTTAACGAGTATTTCCGCGACATGGTCGGCAGCGTGCTGCAAAACAACGGCACGCTCCAAAAATTCATCGGCGATGCCATCATGGCCGTCTGGGGCGACACCTACAGCAAGGGCAACGCCCAGGACGCGCTGGGGGCCGTGACCACGGCGTTGCAAATGCGCGCCGCGCTGGCCAAATTGAACGCCGACTGGAAGGGAAACTCCGACCGCTCAAAATTTTCCATCGGCATCGGCGTAAACCACGGCGAAGTCATTGTGGGCAACATCGGCCATCCCCAGCGCATGGAATTCACCGTCCTGGGCGACGGCGTGAACCTCGCCGCCCGGCTGGAAAGCGCCACCAAACAATTTCACACGGACATTCTTATTGGCGAGCAGGTGGAAAAATTGACCCGCGAACATTTCGTTTATCGCACCGTGGATCTCATGACGGTGAAGGGCAAAACGAAGCCAGTCGAGGTTTTTGCCCTGTTGAGCGACCGCTCCGTCCCGCCGCCCGCCTGGCTGGAGACGTATCATGTCGCCGTCAAAATGTATCGCCGCCGGGAATTCCAGGAGGCCGCCGGCCGTTTCAAGTTCACCCAGGAGCAGATCAGCGGCGGCGATTTCCTGTGCGAAATGTACCTGTCGCGCTGCGCAGCCTATCAGTTGAGCCCGCCACCGGAAAATTGGGACGGCTCGTTCACCCTCGCGGAGAAATAGCCCGTATTTGCGGCCAATGTCAAATCGTGGTATAATTAAATAATGTTTGACCCAGCAGCGCGCTTAATTTATTAATCGCGCGTTGGAAAGGCGAAGTTTACCCGTGAAGTTTAACCCGTAGGAATGTTATGAAGAAGCTGGCTTTTTTCCCGATGTGTCTCGGTTGTGTTTTCGCCGTGGCCACCAGTCAGGCGATTGACCTGAAGCAGTCGAAGCTCACGCAGGTCGTGAACGACGTGCAAATTATTTCCGCCGCCGACCAGCAGCAAAAAGCCGCGGCGGTAAACGACATTTTTTCCATGCCCGACGTCCTGCGCACCGGCGCGGCTTCGCGGGCGGAACTGGTCGCCCAGGACGAAACCGTCACCCGCGTGGGCGCCAACACCATTTTCTCGTTTGACCCGGCGAATCGCGCGATTGACTTGAAGCAGGGCAGCCTGCTGTTTCATTCGCCGCACGGAAAAGGCGGCGGCACCATCCACACCGGTTCGGCCACGGCCTCCGTGCTGGGCACCACGTTGATCGTGGTCACCACACCCAACGGCGGATTGAAAGTCATCGCCCTCGAAGGCAGAGTCGAAGTCGGATTTACGAACGGTTTGCGGCAGAAGCTGGATCCTGGCCAGATGACTTTTGTCCTGCCCGGCGCCAACCAGCTTGCGCCGGTCATCATCTTCCGGCTGGACGAACTGACCCAAAACAGCCTGCTGGTTAAAGGCTTCTCCCAGACGCTCCAATCGCTCCCGCTCATCGAAAATCAAATTGATAAACAACTCAAGCAAATCTCGTCCGGCAAGTTCAGCGATACCGGTTTGCTTGCCGGGGATAACGCCACCGGGGATTCGGTTGAGGTGCTGGACTTGAACACCATTCCGCACGGACAACACCCAAAGACGGTATCGCCACCCATCATCACCCCCACTCCGCCACCGCTGGTGCCCGATCTCGCCGGAGCGGAAGCGTCTGACGCCACCATCAACCAGTCTTCGCTGACTGACGTCACCATCCCGACGCCGCCAGATCACATTTACACCATTTCACCGTTCCCGATTGCCGACAACCCCTATCTGAATGGCCGGACGTTCTCCGGCTTTGTCGCCCAAAACATTTATGTAAACACGCTCGTTCCCAGCCTGAACCCGCTCGTCGTGGACCTGAGTCCTTATGCCGGCATGGGCACGTTTGACATGCTTGCGGTAAACGATTTTTCCATTGAAGGTTCAGTCACGTTCAAGGGGCTTGCCCCTGGCGACAGCCTTGCCTTGATCGCCGGCAATCAATTTAATCTGACGCCCGGCATCACCATCGGCGCCGAGGTTAAGGATTTCATGTTTTCCTCCCCGGCCACCTTGTTATTTGACAATGTGAGCCTTTACAACTTGTATCAGGACATCACCCTCAGTTCAGCCGCCGATGTTTCCTTTCAGGATAATTCACTCGTCAGTGCCGGCGCCAAACTCATCGTCAATGCGGGCGGCGACATTTCCGCCGCCAATTCTCATTTGATCGGTAACAGCGCCCTGTTCACGTCATTGAACGGAAACATCTTATTCGACGCCGCCACGTTGGACGCCGCGAGCCATGCCATTTTCATCGCGCCCACTTCCATCAGCCTCAACAACTCCACGATTAACTCGGATTTCGTGACGCTGAACGGCACGGCCAATGCCACCATCTCCCTCAACAACACCACGATCAACGCCTCGAGCGCACTGGTGGCCGTCAGCACCGGCGATCTCGATGTCAGCGGCACCACCCAAGTCGGTCCCGAGGCCCGTTCCCTGCAGGTTAACGCCAGCAGCGTCTCCGCGCTGAATGCTAACCCTAATTCCGGCTCCGTGACTCTGGTCTCAAGCGCGGGTTCGGTAAATGTCACGGGCACGTCCATCACGGCGCATTATCTGACCCTCAACTCCGGTGATGGTATTTTGCTGGACTGCAACGGACAGACGCTGACCGCAGCGGGCAGCGGCGCCACGGCCAATTTCACCGCCCCAAATTTGATCACGGTCAACAACACGGATTTCACACCGTTTGCCACGGTCAACATGGCGGCCAATACGATTGTTCTCGCCTACGACACTTTCTCCACCAGTGGGATATACAATTTCAAAACCTCCAACGGATCGGTTGCTATTAATGCTTCAAATCCTGGCGGCCTGGCTTTGGACTACTGCCTGATGGGAACCACGCCTATTACCAGCTCTGGTCAGGTCAACCTTTCGAGTGGACCAGGCAATGCTCCGGGACTTTATTCTTACAAGTAAGAAAGAAGCATTGACATGGGCTGATTCTCAGTAAGGATTCTCCTGCATGACATCCAAACGCACGATTGCAACGCTCGCTCTCGTACCTTCTGGCATTTTGACCCTGCATGCGCAGCCCGCCGCCATCCAGCAACTTCAGAACGATCAGATTACGCGGCAGTTTCAGACGCCGTCGCCAGCCCTCTCTATCGGCACCAACGCGCCGGAATTGTATCCCGGCGAAAATATGGACGTCGGGCCGCAACACATTCTGCGGCTGAACCCGCGGCCCACTTATTTTGACGTGCTGTTGGACAGCCAGGTTTTCTTCAGCGACAACGCCAACTACGCGCAGCAGCCCTACGCCGTCTCCAGTTGGATTTTTGTCAACACGGTGCAGGCCGCCTACACGCCGCCGGTCATTCAGCTTGGGCCGGGCAAGGCCGCCGCCGCCATCGGCCTGGCTAGCCAGTGGTATAACTACGGCGACAACCGGCTGGAAAACCTTGATTTCAACGCGGAAACCCTGTTCGTCAGCGGCAAATACACCCTCGGCAAATGGCAGCTTGGCGCGGGCGTAAATCTCACGCGCCTCGTCAACCAGGAAAATTACGACGAAACCTACCGCGAATTCATGCCCAACCTCGGCGTGCAGCGCGTTATTCCGCTCAACGACCGGATGTTTTTTGCCCTCGGTGATCTCGTGGATTATCACCTCACGGAAGTTCCCAGCGTGCTCGGCAGCCGCACTGACATCAACGACCGCTTTGACAACATCGCCAGCCTCACCTTCACCTGGCAGGCCACGCATCATCTGCTCATCCAGCCGTATTACCGGTTTCAATATTCCTACTACCAGCACAACAGCCTGGCGACCACCGACCGCGATGATTATTTGCAAAGTTTGGGACTGACGGCGGCGTATTACTTCAACTCCAAATTCAGCGTGCGCGCCTTTTACAATTACAACCGGAAACAATCCAGCGACCAGTTCGCGCCGCCCTATCTCGAAATGAACGGCGGCATTGGCCTGACACTGGACCTCAAATTCTGAGACGGAGCGGAGTGCCGGGCGCTGCTCCGGCCCGCCGTCGTTGGAGCGCCGGTTTTCGACCCGGCTCGTTTCATCAAAATGGGAATTCCCGGATCATTCAGCCTTTGACTTGGACTGAATACCGGCGCTGCGGGCCAGTTCCCGCTTGATCCGCACCACGCGTTCGACCTGCCCCTTGGCCGGAAAACGCTCGTAAAATCCTTCATTGCGAAATTCCCGCGCCTGCTCACCCCACGGCGCCAGCCGCTGGGTCCAGCGAGCCTGCCGGTCGGCCTCCGGTTCGGCATCCTGGGCCGAGAGATCGGCGCAAACCCGGAGCATCGCCTTGAGCGTCACCGGCTTGGTGACCATGTAATCCGGATTGCCCCAGGCCTCCTCCCACACGGCGGCCGACGATTTCAAAAAGTCGCGCACCATGGCGTAATACCGCGCCGCCAGCCGTTTGTCGGGGCCCTCCTTTTCGATTTGTGCCCAGGCCCGTTTTACCCAGCGGTGGATTTCGTTAAACAACTCCGCCTGCAAAATCCACTTCTCCTGTTTGCTCCGGCCGCCGAGCCGGTTGATCCGGTAGCGCAACGGGCTGTCGGCTTCGCGATACAGCATTTCGGCAATATGCGCCGCAAACCGCCGGTCCGGTTCCGCCCAGGAAACCCGCTCATACAAATCCACCAAATGACTCTTGTTGATGCGCGTGGTCGTGGAATTGATGATCACAAACATCTCCGTGGCAAAATCCTCGCTGCGGCCGTCAAAAATCACACAGGGCACGCTGATGCTTTTGGCCTCGTCCGGGTGCGTGCGCTGGTAAAATTGCAGGGCCGCCAGCCGGTGCTGGCCGTCAATAATGAGATATTTTTCTTCCGGCTCCTGCAACCGGCCCACACCGCTGCCGTCGCTCCAGGCCTCGAACCGCAGCTTTTGCGGCGTGAACAGCAGCACCGTGCCGGGAATCGGCGGCTGCGAAATGGCGGTCTCGTAAAAATTGCGGATGGAGCGGACCTTGGCGCGGGACAGCTCGCGCTGAAACGCCTTGTCGCTGCGTTCGATCTTCGCGATAAACTGGGCGACGTCGTCCTCCGCCTGAATTTGTTCCGGCACAATCACCCCGCCCTCCTCATCAAAAAAGCGGCTGATGAAACGCACGCGGGCCAGCAGTTGTTCCGCGGGACAGGAGGCAAAGTAAAACAGGGAATCTTTTTGGCGAATTTGTGTGGCAATCATGGCAATATCATTGTTGTCTAACTCCTGCGGCCACACTACCGCGCCTGCCCGTCAAATACAAGAGTGGCGCAAAAAATCTTGTTCACCGGCGCGATTGCTTCAGCCGGTGGCAAAACACCGCCGGGGTTTCCGCGTAGAGCCGCGCGCCCCGCTTCCGCGCGGCGGCGCGCAATTTCTTGTGGCGCGCCTGCACCAACTGGTTCAGCGCCTTCGTTTCCCCGGGCTGCTCCGCGCTGTGTTTCATCACGAATTCGTGCAGCATAAACAAATCATGGTCATCGCCCAGCTCCTGGGCCAGCAGTTCCAGATTGTCCGCCAAAGCCCGCGTGGCGGCCGGGCAAACCGGCTGCAGCAGGCAGATATAAAACCAGAGATCTTTGACCTGCCGGCGCCACTCGTGGAAGTTTTCCGGCGCGGGATGCTGGCCGGTGAGCCGGTACGATTCACGCCCATGGTGGTAGCTTTGTTTCAAGCCCGGCTCTATCGCCGCCCAGCCGGTCAGCTTGATTTTCAAGTCCCCCACGCGCCGGCTGGTTTTCCGCAACTGCCGCTCCGCCAGCGCCACCGAGTCGTTTTTCCGAAACCGGCGCGCTTCCTGACGCGTATTTTTTTTCAGCGCGCTGGCAATGCCGGGGAACTGCCGTGCCGCCCGCCCCGTGAGTTTCTCAAACGCCTTGAGCATCACCCGCGCGTCGCGCGTCGCGGCCAGACAATCCGCCGCCGCCCGCAGCGCTTTCACGCCTTTGCGGTAGGTGCTCCCGCGGATTTCGCCGCGCACCAGCCGGAAGAGCGCCCGCACCTTTTTGATTTCCTTCCGCGCGCCGTGAACCGCCGCCGGACGTCCCGGCTTCTGCAAACAATCCAGCGCGGCGTCCACGCGCTCATGGCACACGCGCCGCAGGGCCTTCGCCGGTGATTCTGACTTTTTGAAACGAAACCGCATGGCAAATGGAAATGTATCATGCTTTTGGAAATTAACGCCAATTCAAATTGCACCTCAAAAAATTATGTTAATTCACGTCTTTTCATGGTAAAAAAACACATGCGCACGTTTGCTTCCGAATTCAAAGTCCGCGCTTCCGTCAAAACCGGCGATCTGCCCCACCGGCAGTTTATTCGCACGGCCTTGCGCGGCTATGAAGCCGCCCGTGACCGGCGCAAGGGCGCCTTCCAAAGCTGGGAATCCGCGCGCCAGGCCGCCGCTGAAACCAAGTGGCAGGCCATCAATCAGCTCGATAAACATCTCGTTGCCCTGACCAGCAAGCTCGAAGCGCGCGGAACCAAGGTCCACTGGGCCAGCACCGCCGCGCAGGCCAGGGAAATCATCACGCAAATCCTCCACGACAAAAAAGCCCGTTCGGTCATCAAGTCCAAGTCCATGACCAGCGAAGAAATTCATTTGAACGACGCGCTGGAGCACGCCGGCTTTACCGTCGTGGAATCGGACCTTGGCGAATTTATCGTCCAGCTTCGGCGCGAAACGCCCTATCACATCGTTTTCCCCTCCATGCACCTGCAGCGGGGCGAAATCCAGAAATTGTTCCAGCAAGAACTCGGCGATGCCCCCTCGGACAATCCCGAAGCGCTGACCATGGTTGCCCGCCGGGTCATGCGCCAGAAATATATTCAAGCCGACGTCGGCTTCACTGGCGCAAATTTTGCCATCGCCGAAACCGGCATGATTTCCATCACCGAAAACGAGGGCAACTCGCGCCTGACCGCCGCCCTGCCCAAGACCATGGTCACCCTCATGGGCATTGAGAAAGTGCTGCCGCGCTTCGCCGACCTCGCGCTGTTCCTGCCCATGCTGGCCACCGCCGGCGCCGGCCAGCCCATGACCTGCTACAACACCATCTATTCCGGCCCGCGCCAGCCCGGCGAGGCTGATGGACCGGAGGAATGGCATCTCATCCTGCTCGACAACCGCCGCACCGAACTCCTGGCCGACCCCGAACAACGCGACGCGCTCCATTGCATCCGCTGTGGCGCGTGCCTGAACGTCTGCCCCATCTTCCGCAACATCGGCGGCCACACCTACGGCACCACTTACAGCGGCCCCGTCGGTTCGGTCATCACGCCGCACCTGCGCGGCCTGCAAGAGTGGAAACACCTTTCCAATGCCTCGTCACTCTGCGGCGCCTGCACCGAGGCCTGTCCGGTAAAAATTGATTTGCACCATCACCTCCTGCAAAACCGCCGCAACGCCTCCGCCACCAAGCCCGCCTTTTTCGAGCGCCTCGCGTACAAGACCTTTGGCGTTGTGGCCAACGAACCCAAATTTTGGTGGCTGGCCAAAAAAGCCGGCTGGCTCACCCAACCGCTGCAGGCACTGGTTAAAGGCTCCGCGCTTGATCCCGCCAGAGCCTGGACCAAAACCCGCGATTTGCCGCCCATGCCCCGGGAGACCTTCAAAGACTGGTGGCGGAACCGAAAATGAGGCCCTTTTAACATGAGCGAACGCGAAAATATCCTTGGCCGCATCCGCGAGGCGTTGCAGGTGAAAGCTCCCCTGCCCGGCTCGCACGGCCATATCTCCGAACATCTTCCCGCCGAATCGCCCGTAGCCCGCGCCCGCGAATGGCTGCCGTCGGTCGGCAAGACCACCGAAGAACAAATCAGTCTGTTTGCCAAAAACTGCGCCGACCTGAAGGCGGATTTCCAACTGCTCGCCAGCCGGGACGAATTGAAAGCCGTGCTCGCCAAAATCCGAGATGCGGAAAAATGGCAGCGCGTCGCCAGCCACGACGGCGAGTTGAGCCATTTCGCCTGCCAGGCGCTTGGCCTGCCGGTATTGCTCACAGACAAAGGCTACGACATTCTGGCCCTGGAGAAATGCGACGTCGGCGTCACCGAATGCGACGCTCTCGTCGCTCAAACCGGCGGCGTGGTCGTGACCAGCCGCAGCACTGGCGGACGCGCCTTGTCCGTGCTGCCGCCCCATCATGTCGTCGTCGCCCGCCGCGAGCAACTGGTGGCCGATTTGCCCGCCGCCTTCGCCTTGTTGCAGGAACGATACGCGCCGGATTTTCCCAGCATGATTTCGTTCATCACCGGCCCCAGCCGGACCGGCGACATCGAACGCATCATGGTCCTCGGCGCGCACGGCCCCAAGAAGCTGACCATTCTCTGCGTTTAGATGCAGCCATGCAGGGGGAATCGGCGGTGGTTTGCCGATGGAGATTTCTCCGGTAATACTTGCCCGAATTGATGAATGCGGCGCGACCAGATTGTTTTGACGTGGCCGTGATTGGCGCGGGACCTGCCGGCTCTTCTGCCGCCCTGGCTCTGGCGCGGACCGGCCACTCCGTTATCCTGTTGGAAAAAGCCGCTCTGCCGCGTTACAAAACCTGCGGCGGAGGAGTCCTGGCCCGCGCTTTCAAACTTCTGCCGCCGAATGCCGAAAGCGTCGTCGAGCGCAGCTTCCATTCCGTGGCGCTCCATTTTTCCGACGCCGACATGAGTTTCATCGCCACCCGCCCGCAACCGGTGGTTTATATGACCATGCGCGCGGATTTGGACTGCCTGCTCGCGCGGGCGGCCCAAAAGCTGGGCGTCCAACTGGTCGAATCCTGCGCGGTCAAACGTGTGAACGTGCAAAATGACCGGGTTGAAATCATTACCGGCCGCGAAAATTATCGCGCCAAATTTGTCGTGGCCGCTGACGGCGTTCACAGCGCCATCGCCAAAGCCGCCGGCTGGCCGGAACTGCCCGCTCTCGCACCGGCGCTGGAACACGAGCTTTATTTGCCCGCGGAAGATTTTGCGCGCTTCAGCCAGACGCCGCGATTTGATTTCAACACGATTGAAGCCGGTTACGCCTGGGTCTTTCCCAAACGAACGCATCTTTCGGTGGGCATTCTGTGTACGCGCCGGATTTGCCCGGACCTGCAAACGCAGCTCGCGGATTATTTACAACGGCTCGGCATCACCCGCATCCAAAAAACCGAGCGGCACGGTTATCTCATACCCCTGGCCCCACGCCCCGGACCGCTGGCGCGCGGACGCATACTGCTCGTCGGCGATGCCGCCGGTTTGGTGGACCCGGTCACGGCCGAAGGCATCACGCACGCGATTGTGAGCGGACAACTGGCCGCCGCCGCGCTTACCGAAGGCGGTTTGGATGCCGCCAAGGTGGGTCACCTCTATCAATCGCTGCTGGAGAAAAACATTCTTGGCGAACTGCGGGCGGGCCGGTTTCTGGCGAACATCCTTTATCACCATCCCCGCATCCGCAATGGCGTGTTCCGGCTGAACGGCCAACGGCTCTGTGAATTTGTCACAGACGTGGCCACGGGCGAGAGCAGCTACCGCGACGCCGTAAAACGACCCTCGAGCTATTTCAAGCTGCTCGGTTTGTGACGATGACGGTTGGTGGCTAAATAACTTTAACTATTTCTGTAGCCGCAAAAAGGCACAAAAGGCGCAAGAAAAGATTTCTTTTGAGCCTTTTACATTTTGGTGGCTATGTTTTTAGCTGATATGTCCGAGGGCCAAAGGCCCGCAATATAATAGCCTGGGCTGAAGCGAGTCCGACGAGCGCAGGCCCAGGTAACCGTTCGCAATAATCTCCCAAGGCCTGAAGGGCCGTCCCATTTCTGAAAGTGGTGGCAACAGCGTGACCATTGCCACCACTCAGCCTTGTGGCGTTTCCCGCGGGACCACGTCCAATTCCAATCGGAACGTGTGGCGCACAATCGCCAGAGCCGACTGGACGCCAATTTCCGAACCGACCAAGAGCCGCTGCAAATCATCCAGGCTGGTTATTGCATGGTTTTTGAAACCGACCAGCAAATCGCCTTCGCGCAAGCCTGCCCGGGCTGCCGGGCTGTCCGCTTCCACGTTCAAAACCAGCACGCCCTGCGAGTTTTTCAGGCCGAGATGCCGCGCAATCCGCGGATGCACCGGCGCCGTCTGGCCGTGAATGCCCAGCCAGGCCCGCCGGATGCGGCCTTCCTTGATCAGCCACGCCGCCACGAATTCCACCGTGTTGCTCGCAATCGCAAAACAAATTCCCTGCGCCGACGGAATGATCGCCGTGTTCACGCCGATGACCTCGCCGCGCAAATTGAGCAGCGGGCCGCCGGAATTGCCGGGATTCAGCGCCGCGTCGGTCTGCACAATGTTTTCCATCATGCGCCCGGATTGGGCGCGCATGGTGCGGCCCAGGGCGCTGATCACCCCCGCCGTCACGGTCTGTTGAAAACCCAGCGGACTGCCAATGGCCACGGCAATCTGCCCCACGCGCAGCCGGTTGGAATTGCCAAATTGAACATGCTCCAAATCCGGGGCATTGATGCGGATCACCGCCACATCCGAATCCGGGTCGTCGCCGGAAAGGGTTGCCGGATAACTGCGCCCATCCGCCAGCGATACCCGTATCTCCGCGGCGTCATGGACCACGTGGCTGTTGGTGACAATGTAACCGTCAGGCGTGATGATAAAACCCGACCCGCTGCCTTCCCCGTGGTGGTTGCGGCTGGCGCGCGAATTATGCGGAGTGTGCCACACGCGGATGTTCACCACCGAATCGCGCGCGTTGTCCACCACACCGCTGACCGTTTGCGAATACCCGTCCAGCAGCACCGCGTCATCGGGCGGCAATACCATCTGATTCGGCGACGCAATGGAATCCGCCCGGTCCAAAACCGGTTGCAACGCCGTCAGCCGCCGCCCCTGAAATTCGTTCAGAATTTTCATAGCGCGCCAATCTACACCCATTTTGAATTTTGCCAAATGGAGCCTTGGCTTTGAAAAGCCACTAATTTTTTGGCTTGAGCAGGCTTGATCAGACTTGATTCACCTTGATTTGAGTTGATTTGCAATGGGTTACGTCAGGCGACTTGGCCATGCAAATCGCAACCGCTTCCGAGGTAAGGAGGCTGACGGCCAGACCGGGTCACGTTTGAGCGATGGGCAATGAGCGGCTTTTTGCCAGCAATCACGCAAGCAGTTTGGCACAGTTTTGGAAAAGAGGATACGTAGCCGCTAACAGAATTTTTCAACGTGCTGCCCCGTCTACGTCCGACTTCCGTCTGCGCTGCGCTATGCCATGCCGAGTCGGCACGCCAAGAATGCTGAAACAACCCAAATGCCGCAGTTGGAATTTTCTGTTGCCCTTCTGCCTATTATTCGAAACATTACGCCAAGCAAATGAAAACAATCGAAGCTGTCTGCAAATACGCCGCCCAACACGGCCAACTGTGATATGCGTGTCCTGCAATCGGTAGCGCCAACGCCGGAACAATTGAAAATCATTTCAAAAACAACTGCCGGCATTGAGGTGGTGCGTGGTGCGGCGGGCAGTGGAAAGACAACCACAGCTATTTTGAGGTTACGCGGGCTTTCGGGAATTTTTCTTAACCGGAGAAAAAGCACTAGCTCCAAAGAACCAGTTAAGACTCTCATTCTCACCTTTAACCGCACGCTCCGCGGGTATGTACAACAGTTGGCACAAGAGCAAGCAGCAGTCGGCCAGCAAATTGAACTCGAAGTTGATACTTTTGGACATTGGGCCTATCGGCTGCTTGGTCAACCAAAGTTGGCAAAAGACAGTGAAAGGCACGCCAAAATTAGAACCCTTGGCAATCATGTACCACTCGATCCCAGCTTCCTTTGTGATGAAGTCGATTACGTCTCCGGTTTGTACTTGCCAGACGCGCGCCAAGAATATCTCACAGCAAAGCGCGAGGGACGCGGGGCTGTGCCCCGCGTTGACAGAGATGTCCGCAAACTGATTTTGGACGACGTTATGGCTCCCTATAACGCTTGGAAAAAGGAGATTGGCCTTTGCGATTGGAGTGATTTAGAAGTTGAACTAGCTTCAACTCTTCATGGAAAACCTTACGATATTGTAATCGTTGATGAGACTCAGGATTTTTCCGCGAACCAAATACGGGCTCTCCTGAATCATGCAGCTAAAGAAAGCGCAATCACTTTCATTCTTGATGCCGCTCAACGCATTTATGCACGCGGCTTCACTTGGTCGGGGGTTGGCATAAAACTTAATGCGAACAATTCGCACAGGCTGGAACTCAATTATCGTAATACGGCTGAAATCGCTGCGTTTGCCGCCCCCATTATCGAAGGAATTACGAGCGGCGATGTAGACGCCACAATTCCCAATCTAAAGGGATGCACAAAACATGGGCCACTTCCAGTTGTGCTAATCGGAAGGTTCAGCGCGCAACTCAGCTATATTACCGATTTCATCCGAAGTAAGGTTGATTTGTCCAAAGAGAGCGTGGCCTTCCTCCATCCAAAAGGCGGGGGATGGTTCGATACAACGAGAGCATCACTTGTCCGTGCAGGACTCAGCTTTGTAGAGATTACTCGAAATCGGGATTGGCCCGCAGGAGAGGAAAATATTGCACTCAGCACCATTCACTCGGCCAAAGGATTGGAGTTTGATCATGTGGTGGTTCTGGGATTGAATGCTGACCTCCTTCCGCATGGCAATGAATCTGGCGACGATAGCTGGAATAAATTGCGCCGGCTTTTGGCAATGGCGGTGACCAGGGCGCGATCTACAGTTCACCTCGGCTACAAGGAGTCCGAACGTTCGGATTTGATGGACGTATTCAAAGCGGGGACATTCAAGGAGATCAAGCTGTGAGTATTGATGAAATAATCACACGGCGAAACATCTCGGAAGTCGTCCATTTCACGACGCATTCGGGACTGACTGGAATTCTTCACCAGCGAGAAGTCAAAGCGCGATCGTTGTTAAAGGCAGACCAAACATTGGAGTTCATCCTAAAGTTAAACACAGCAAAGGTTTTTGACGCCCCGTGGAAAGGGCATGTGAATCTTTCGATTACTCGAATAAACAAAGCTCTTTTTGGTTACTCTGAAAACTGGCATCCCGATGAAAGCTGGCGAATTCTCGCATTCGCCCCATCAATCATGTGTCATGAAGGAGTGAATTTCGTTACGACGAATAATGCGTATGGACAACATTTGAAACGAGGCGTTGGAGCACAATCGTTGGATGCGCTGTTTGCCGATGAGGTCCTCGGAATTTACGGAAGACCAATCCGAAGGGTCTGCGGTATGCCAGATTCATGGACGACTGACATTCAGGCTGAGGTGCTTTATCCGAGTCCGCTAGCAACGGAGTTCCTCAGGACAATTTATGTACGCACCGATCAGGACGCGGACGATGTAGCTGGGGTGCTTGCTGCGTTGCGGCATCCAGCAGTGCCGATTAAAATTGATTCCACATTATTTTCAAGAACTTAGATATGTGTGCAGATTACCATGAAAGGGTTGTTTGTTCAGCGTTGTGGAGCGCATACGGAGACGCTTTGGGCTTTATCACCGAACTGCGAGACAACAGAAGGGGCATTTTTGCAAGGATTGGCAGCGATCGGGTAACGCAAACGGTTTCGTGGAAGAGACGAGTCGGTGGGCGATTTGGAGTCGAGGCGTCTCTGCCTGCTGGTTGTTATTCCGACGATACCCAACTTCGACTCGCGACCTGCCGTTCAATTCGGCCTGATGCCTCATTTAACGTGGAAGCATTTGCAAAAATGGAGCTTCCGGTTTGGATGAGTTACGCGCTTGGTGCGGGCCGAGGAAGCAAGGCCGCCGCACTATCTTTGTCTCGTGACGGAATGACTTGGTTTAGCAATTTCTACGATTCGGAAGGCTTGTCATATTTCGCAGGCGGTGGAAATGGTGCGGCGATGCGGATTCAGCCACATGTTTGGGCCTCTGGTGAGCGCGTGCAGAACGAGCGGGTGATTATTCAGATTTTGCGGAACTCAATTTGCACTCACGGACACATTCGTGGAATTGCAGGCGCTATATTTCACGGTATGTGTCTTAGACATGCTCGTCTACATTCTGCCATTCCTGGTTCTGAAGATTGGAGGGAGTTCGTAAATGGCTTGTCTCTGCTCGCTCGCATCGTAGAAAGTGATGCGGACCTTAAAACTTTTTGGCTGCCTGTATGGGAAAAACACTCCGGCATTAAATTTCATGAAGCATGTTTATCAGTCCAAAGCGAAATGTTTGACGACATAGCTTTACTCCGTACCATTGATGATGGTAAGAATAAAGAAGAAATCTATCATTTGGCTCTCGAGCGACTTGGAGGATACTCAGAGAATCAACGGGGATCAGGGACTAAAACAGCACTTCTGGCTTCGTTCCTCGCCCAACTTTTTCAAAAAGATGGGCCAGAGGATGCTCTTGTCTGCGCGGCGAATGCTCTCTCCAGTGATACGGACACTATTGCAACGATGGCAGGCGCTATAATGGGATACACCGTCAGCCAATTACCCACTCATGAAATTACAGACAAAAACTACATCGTTAAGCAGGCGGAACGCATGGCTTCCATAGGCATTGGGAATCCGACAGAACAAACTCACTACCCAAACTTACTGAATTGGAGACCACCTAAAACTCAGCAAGATTCTGTAGTTCAAGATGATGATGGTCTCGAGCTATTAGTATTGGGCCGAGTTGTGGAAGAAGGCCAAAAGTTTGAAGGAAAGCAAACTGACCCCAGTTTCTGGCAATGGCTTAGTTTAGAATCTGGACAAACCATTCTCGCGAAAAGGCGAAGAAAGCCCTATAAAATTGGTAACAGTCAAAAACTTTTTGTCCCTATGAAATCATTACCGACAACTGGCTCGACTTCTAGCTCTCAAGTTTCACTTCCGTTTGTGTCTACCAAAACAGCACAACGCCCTGAAGATATTTTACCCAACATCGATGATCTAACGAAAAACGCCATAAATTCGCAATTTAATCCTAAATTAATTGGCGAACATATCTTGCTACTTTCCGCCATGCCCGATGCGATTGAGAAGGTGGTTGCATATTCGGCAATAATTGCTAAGGCTCGTCTTGCTCGAACAAAGCGTGGTTGGTAGCGGGACATAGGCAATCGGCAACCGGCAATCGTAAATTTTAGACCGGCAGCCGGTCTTTCTTCCGATACGCCACGCCTTGAAATTGCGCCACCAGGTCGCCCTGGTCGTCTTTTATGTCCACCAGGTAGAGGCCGATTTTAAAATTCTTGGAAGCCTCGCGCGCCTCGGCCCAGAGCGTGCCGGTGGTGGCGGCTTTCATGAAAACAATGCTCACGTCCAGCGCCACAGCCATCGTGCCGTGCGAGTTGCACGCCACGGCAAAGGCAAAATCCGCCAGCGTGAAAATCGCGCCGCCGTGAACCGTCTTCAGCCCGTTCAAATGAAGCGGTTGCAGCGTCATTTTGGCGGTGGCGTGACCGGGGCCGGCGGTCAGCAGTTCGATGTTTGAATGCGCGGCAAACTGGTCTTGCTTGAAAATGCGCTTGAGATCTTCTTCGCTTAAATTCATTTCCCGTCAGCTTGTTTCAGCAGGTCCACACTGGCAATGACATTCACCCTGGACTGCTGCAAAATTTTTATCGCGTTGTCCGGGTCGTCAAAACGGAAGACGAGGATGGCCTTGTTCTCGCGTTTCTCGGTGAAGGCATACATGAACTCCACGTTGACGCCAGCTTTTTCGATCACGTCCAGAATTTTTGACAAGCCGCCGGGCTGATCGGGAACTTCCACCGCCACCATGTCGGTGACGCGGACGACAAATCCGTTTTTCTCCAGCAGTTTTTTGGCCTTTTCCCAGTCGCGCAAAATAAGGCGCAGGATGCCGAACTGATTCGCCTCGGCAATGGAGAGGGTGAGGATGCTGAACTTCGCCTTGGCCAGCAATTTGATTGGCCGGCTCAAGGCGCCGGGCTGGTTTTCCAGAAAAAGGGAGAGTTGTTTCAGTTTCATATCACGATTCGGCTTGGATTCACATCTTCTGGTTCGCCATGCAAAGCTCCAGAGGGCTGGAGCACTCCAAGACGCTCCGCGCAACTCCCACGCAATCGCCAGCGCGAAGCGTCTTGGAGTGCGGCGGCCCTCCGCCGCTTTTCCCCGCCTGCCACATTGTGCCGATGGAAAACAGGGAGAGTTGTTTCAGTTTCATATCAAGATTCGGCTTGGGTTCACATCTTCTGGTTCGCCATGCAAAGCTCCAGAGGGCTGGAGCACTCCAAGACGCTCCGCGCAACTCCCGCGCAATCGCCAGCGCGAAGCGTCTTGGAGTGCGGCGGCCCTCCGCCGCTTTTCCCCGCACGCCAGCTTGTGCCGATGGAAAACAGGGAGAGTTGTTTCAGTTTCATAATTACATCTTCCGCCGGTCAATGACCCGCCTGGCCTTGCCTTCGCTGCGCTGGATGGTCTGCGGCTGAACCAGCCGGACATCGAAGCGCAAGCCGGTCAATGTCTCCACGCTCTGGCTGAGGCGGCGCTGCACCTGTTCCAGCGCGCCCACGGTATCGCCGAAAACGTCGCGCGTCACTTCGACCTGCACCTCGGCTTCGTCCAGACCCTTTTCCCGCGTCAGGATAATCTGATAATGCGGCAGCGTGCCCTCCACTTTCAACAGCGCGGTCTCGATCTGCGACGGATAAACATTCACGCCGCGGATGATGAACATGTCGTCGCTGCGGCGGCCAATGCGTTTGATGCGGCGCAGCGTGCGGCCGCATTCGCATTGCTCGTTCGTCAGCGCGGTGATGTCGCGCGTGCGGTAGCGGATCATGGGCATGGCCTGCTTGCCCAGCGTCGTCAGCACCAGTTC
>Ga0181520_10003174_pt1 | contig 29179 bp, 23 predicted proteins | sample PEATcosm2014_Bin_29_FD_132451 | JGI IMG/M metagenome (GOLD analysis project Ga0181520, IMG submission 132451) | Peatland microbial communities from MTU Mesocosm Facility, Houghton, MI, USA - PEATcosm2014_Bin02_30_metaG | ecosystem: Environmental > Terrestrial > Soil > Wetlands > Peat | place...
ATGACGCGCTTGTCCATGCCGGGCTGGTTGTTCTGCGGATTCTGGAACTCGCTCAAGGTAGTATGCCGATCTGCGCGGCCGCGGCCGCCAGTTAATATTTCACAGTCCTGACCTTGCGCGTCCGGCCTTGCGCCAGTACGCGCGCCTTGGTTCTAATGCGTGTGGCCTTCCGCGACACTCCCAGTGCGGCGGAAGCTAAAATGTTCGGGAACCAGATCCAACCCGCGCCCGCCCAGGGGATGACAGCGCAACAAGCGCCACAGCCCGAGCAGCATTCCACCCAGCGCGCCATGCCTTGTAATCGCTTCCGCCACATACTCCGAGCACGTCGGCGTAAAGCGGCAGGAGACCCGCAACTGCGGCGACATCCAGCGCTTATAGGCCCGCAGCAGTAGCAGAATGAGTTTTCCCATTTCTAACGCGCTCCCTGCTTTGCATTCCTCACGGCCGAGTCGTAATTCTGCCGGATTACGCGAAATGCCCGCTCAATCTCCAAAGAGATCTGTGAGAACTCTGCAAGCAGCAGACTTTTCTTCGGATTGATCACCACATCCACCGTGCCGCTCATCCCCTCAAGCATTCGAAGAGAGTGCCGGACCGCTTCCCGCGTGCGTCTGCGCATACGGTTGCGCTCTACCGATCCACCTAGTGCCTTGGAGACGGTAAATCCGATGCGAACACCATCACCCCGGGCACGCAACGCCTTAGGTGCTCCGGCCTTATTCGACTCGGGAGCAGCTCCAGCCTGTGTCCGCAAATAAAATACGGTCATGTTCCCGGAAAAGTGGCGCCGCCCCTGCTGATACACCCGTTGAAAGTCCGAGTGTTTCAGAAGGTGCGCGGTTTTCGGGAAACTCCCTCTCGGTGTGTCGCTCACGCTGCCATCCACGGCGTTCGCGTTTCTGATTCTTGCGCTCTCTGAGCGTTCCGCTCTCAGCATCGCCATCGTTCAACTCGCCTGCTCCGCCGGAATGGCCGCTTCTGCGTTGGTGAGTGGGCCAGGAACGGGCGTGGTCCAGTGTTGGTTAATCGCGGTAACTGGGGCTAACTGAGACGCGCTTGCGCCCCTTTGCGCGTCGGCGCGACAATACGGCCTGGCCGCTTTTGGTCTTCATGCGCTGCCGGAATCCGTGCACTTTGGCACGGTGGCGGCGATTGGGTTGGAATGTCCGTTTAGGCATTTGACTTAACTGCTCCTGCTTCCAGAAATATCGATAAGCAAAGGCCAAGTATAAATGAAGGAAGCCACTTCGGCCAAACTCCCGCCGATCTCTGTCCATCATTGCTCGGACATATCCCCACTTTTCTCCTTCAACTCTGCACCTTCTCTGTTGCATTGGCCTATTTCTTCCTTGACGAAGTGCTATCAAAAGGCGCAAAAGTGAGAACACTCCGTCGCAAGAAATGTTTGGAGCAGCGTTTTTGAGGGCTTGTATTCGTGCTAGTATCCGTTTGCAGTTGCTGTTTTTCTGGAACTAGCCCAGCCACGAGCAAGAGTGGCAGTTCAGGCTCCGTATCCCTCAGCTTCACGGGTATGTTCGTTGTGCCTGGGTTGTTGAGTCTGTTCAGCGACGACATTTAAAAATCCGTCCAGCCAAGCCCCAGCAGGGCCCTCACCTTAGCATTTCCACAATGTGTAAGGCAGGGAAGCTCGCGGGCTTGGTTTTTAGGACAATGGTCGACTCATGTCAGTTTTGGTAACGTCATCTCCGAATCCCTGGATGCAGATCCTGGATGCGCTCGAAAAGAAAGTCAACCGCCACTCGTACGATACGTGGTTCAAGCCCACACGCTTCAGCCACGACGCGGATGGCAAGCTCTTTGTCGCTGTCCCCTCGCCTGAGTTCTGCACCATTGGGGAGCGGTACAATGACCTGATTCTCGAGGCCATCGAGAATCTTGGGCTCACCTACGACGACGTCGAATTCGTCACTACGCCGCCTGAGCCTGAACCGGCGCCCGCACCTCCAGTGCTTCGCCACAATGGCGGGCTGAACGGTTCCAACTCGCGTCCACCGGCCCAATCGCGATTTGACTTCGATGGCGCAGCGCAGTTGAACCCTCGCTACACCTTCAATGGTTTTGTCATCGGCAGCGGAAACCAGTTCGCTCACGCCGCTGCCCTGGCCGTCGCCACTGCACCTGGCAAGGCGTACAATCCGCTCTTTCTTTACGGCGGTGTGGGTATGGGAAAGACTCACCTGATGCAGGCCATTGGCCACGAGGTGAAGCTTCGCCAGCCTGACAGATCCATCGTCTATCTCTCCACTGAGAAGTTCACCAATGAAATGATCAACTCCATCAAGCACGACAAGATGGTCAGTTTTCGCGATCGTTTTCGCGGTGTAGATGTGCTGCTGATCGACGACATCCAATTCCTGGCCGGTAAGGAGCGCACGCAGGAGGAGTTTTTCCACACCTTTAATGCGCTGCATGACACTAACCGTCAAATCGTAATCGCCAGTGATCGTCCTCCCAAGGATCTGGCTGAGATCGAGGATCGGCTTCGCTCGCGCTTTGAATGGGGATTAATCGCCGATATTCAGCCGCCCGATCTAGAGACTAAAATTGCGATTCTGCAGAAGAAAGCGGAAAGTGAGCACGTCGTTCTGCCTGATGACGTCTCCCAATTTATCGCCAGCAACATTCGCAGCAACGTGCGTGAGCTTGAAGGCGCGCTGATCCGCCTCGTCGCCTATGGCTCGTTGACCGGTGCGGAAATTAACCTTGCAACGGCACAGCAGGTCCTCAAGAACATCATTGACCAGCAGAGCCGCAAGGTAACCATCGAAGCGATCCAGAAGGCGGTAAGTGAGCAGTTCGGCCTGCGCCTGCCTGAGATCAAGGCTAAGAACAACTCACGCCAGATCGTCTTTCCGCGCCAGATTGCCATGTATCTCTGCAAGCACCTCACGGAGGCATCGCTGCCCGAGATCGGCCGGCAGTTTGGCGGAAAGCATCACACCACCGTCCTGCACTCGATTGAGAAGATCAATATCCAGCGCAAGGACGACAAAGATTTGAACAGGATGCTCAACAAACTCACGGAGCAGTTGAGCAATTAACTCCAAGCCGGGGGCTCGTTTTCGTGGGCTCCCGACTTTTGTGTTTTCACTTCGTCAGGCTTCATTTTGCGGGCTAGTCTGAAGCGTCTTCAAAACCTTCGCTAACAATGGTCTGCGATTCTCTACATCACTACTTCGCGAGTTAAATGCATTTGTCATAGCGGTTTACGGAAGACGCGCAATTGTCTCAGCATGAGACCAGCTCTGTGGAATCCCTGTGAAAGCTGTGCACAACCCGACTCGCGAGCGCTTCGCAACTCCCCTTGGCGATGGCTCTATTTCCTGAAAATATTTTTTTCCTAGCCCCTCCTCGCTCTAAGTGCCGAACAGTGATAGATTTTCCTTGGATTTTTCACTTTTCCGAAGTCGCTACTATTTAGGCTGGTTTCTGTTAGCTTTAGTTTGATATAAGTGCAAGTTGTACCCAGCGAAGGGTTTTGGGGAGATATATGCCAGAGACAGCGATCGCTCAAGGAACCGCTATGGAGATCACGGTCAGCAAGTCTGACCTTTTGAAAGAACTCACTGCGACCCAGGGCGTGGTCGAGCGCAAGACGACCATCCCCATCCTGTCCAATTTTCTTTTTGAAGCTGCCGATGGCGAATTGACCATCACTGCCACCGACCTCGATCTCAGTCTGCGTACTAGTTGTGGCGCTACGGTCAGGAAAGACGGTGCCTGTACGATTCCTGCCCGCAAGCTTTACGACTATGTGAAGCTGTTGGGCGAAGGGGATGTCAGCATCAAGTTGCTGGAGAATCACTGGGTCAATATCCGCGCTGGCCGCTCCATCACCAAGATGGTGGGCATGGCCCGTTCGAATTTTCCAAGCGTGCCAGTATTCCCTACCAGCAGCGTGGTAAAGATTCCCGCGCATACTTTCCGCACCCTGATTGCAAAGACTGTCTTTGCAATCTCCAATGAGGAGTCGCGCTACACCCTCAATGGAGCGCTCCTGGTCTTGAAGCCCGAATCCATTACCATGGTCGCCACCGACGGACACCGTCTAGCCCACATCGTCAAGGAAGGTCTCTCCTTCGACATTACAGGCGAGCTGAAGACCCTGATTCCACGCAAGGCAATGGTAGAGTTGCTCTCGCTGCTTGGCGCGCCTGAGATCGAATTTGTAGAATTTGCCAAGGATGAATCCACACTGTTCTTTCGCCTCGGCTCCCGTCTGCTTACCTCGCGCCAGTTGACTGGCCAGTTCCCCAATTACGAGGCTGTGCTCCCCAAGGAGCACAACAAGAGCGTTACCGTGCGCACCACGGATCTCCAGGCAGCCATCCAGCGCGTTGCGCAATTCGCCGACGAACGTTCCGGCGCCATAAAAATGCGTTTTGAGAAGAACGAGCTTCGCGTGTCTTCCTCGTCCACCGAGACTGGTGAATCGGAGGACTCAATTGAGACCGACTACAGTGGTGAAGCTCTCGCCATTGGTTTCAATTCGCAGTACCTGCTCGAATTCCTAAAGGCAGCCGACAGCGACAATGTCCACATCGAGTTCAAGGACTCCCAATCGGCTGGCCAGCTTCGTCCCGCGGGCGTTGAGGATTACAAGTATCGCTACGTCGTCATGCCGATGCGTATCTGACCTGCTTCTGAACTTCGGACTTGCGGACTCCGATAGAGTCGGCTAGAGTAGAGCGATGAACTTCCTGATGTCCATGACCGCGTGTTGCGCTAGCATGTGTTGCTGCATGCGCGCCGGTTCTGGCATGGGGAGTTAACGACAGCTTCTAAGTAAGCAAGTTTTGTCGAACCCACTGCCGGAATGCAGTGGGTTTTGCTTTATACGCTGAAACTGAGGGGTGGCAAAGTACGGATGGCGAAGTGGCTAACGCGGCGGCCTGCAAAGCCGTTATTCATGGGTTCAAATCCCATTCCGTGCTCCAGAATTGATCCGGAAGGTTCCCGGAGTTGAGTGAAACGATGCCGAACGTTACGACAAAGACGATTGAACAAGCCGCGACGAACACCACCGCCAAGCGCATGGACATGTGTATGTGTCCCCTTGTCCCAGGCGTGGGCGGAGTAGCCGGAACGTAACGAGCAACAGCACCGGCAGTATCCAAGGCTCACGCAAAGCGCGTGGGCCTTTTCTTTCACCGGAAAAAGGAGCAGTGAAATGCAGCACCGCACGATCCCGCAAGCCAAGGAGTTGACGCACATCTATGTCCGCGACGCGCAGAAGGGCTTCCTACGCCCGTGCTGGGCTTCCAGACGAGAGATCCAATGCGGCGTGTGTATGAGTGGCGTGGTGCAGGCGGAGATCGGGTCAAGGTGCCCGATCTGCTCCAGCACGGTCGAACAGATATTGGAATCTGTCCGCGGAGGTGTGCCAGATATGCCGCGTCGGCGCGGTCAGCGTGTGCGGAAGAAACCAGCCTGAGTTTCCGCAGGATTTTTCTGTGGGTAGCTCCTTGGCAACAATTTGGTAGAAGGGCAAACGAATGAATCAGCAGTTGTTAAGAAAGAAGATTGTTCGAGAGGCAAAAAAGCTAGGTGCAGACCTGATCGGCTTTGCTCCTGTCTCGCGATGGGCCGAGTATAACGAGCTTCCTGAGCAGTACTGGCCGCAGGCGATTTGGAAACCCGCCGAGACAGTAATCGCGCTTGGCGTGCCGATGCTCTTGCCCATCGTGGAGAGCACGCCATCCATCAACCACACGGTCCTTTATGACACGACGAACACGCTACTCGATCAGATAGCGTACCGGCTTGCCGTTTTCCTTAACAACCTCGGTCATGCCTCCATCTTCCTGCCCCGCGATGGCTACGGTAGCCTCGAGATTCTTCTCAAGAAGATGCCCGCCTGCTTCAGTCAGGTCTATGCGGGCAAGTACGCTGGGCTGGGCACAATCGGATACAGCCACAATCTGCTGAACCAGAAGTACGGCCCTCGCGCCCGTTACGTATCCGTGCTTACCGCCGCCGCACTCGAGGGCGACCCAGTTATAGAGAAGGACCTGTGCAAGGGCTGTCGCATCTGTGAGCGTCTCTGTCCAACCCAGGCAATGAGAGCCGAGCCCGGTTCGAAAGTTGCAAAACTCGATTGCATCAAATGCACACAGTTCCATCAGGAACTTCTCGCTGAGAAACGATGGCCGTGCGGCGTCTGTTCCAAGGTCTGCTTCGTTGGCGAGGACCGCAAGCTCTATGGCAAGACAAACGTCCGTTCCTACCTCAACGAACGCGAGGCGATTGAAAAGGATCCCTCGCACCCTGACTACAAACATCTGGTTCACCTGCGGCAGCATGGCTCCGATGGTGAGCGGAACTACTGACTTACTGATCTGAAAGGATATCAAAATGAAAGCCAGCTCCCGATCACTCGTCATAACTGTCGTACTGATCGCAACGCTACTCGCACTAGCAGCCTGCAATAAGTCCGCCGCAGGTAAACCGCAAGTCGTTCGCGTAGACTTCGCCTACTACAACCCCCTCAGCCTAGTGCTCAAGGAGAAGCGCTTCCTCGAGGACGACCTGGCCAGGGACGGCGTGCGTGTGGAATGGACGCAGAGTCAGGGCAGCAATAAGTCTTTGGAACTGCTGAACAGCAAGAGCATCGACTTCGGTTCCACGGCTGGAGCTGCTGCATTGATTGGAAAGTCGAATGGCAATCCCATCAAGACGATCTACGTCTACTCCCGGCCAGAATGGACGGCACTGGTTACGCTAAAGGACAGTCCGATTCATGAAGTGCAAGACCTCAAAGGCAAGAAGATTGCCGTCACACGCGGCACCGATCCTCACGTCTTCCTGCTGCGCTCTTTGTATCAGGTGGGATTGACGGAAAAAGATGTGGAGATCGTTCCTCTGCAGCACGCCGATGGACGAAACGCACTAGAACGTGGAGACGTGGACGCGTGGGCCGGACTTGACCCGTTGATGGCGCAGAGCGAAGTCGAGAAAGGATCAAGGCTCTTTCATCGCGACGTTTCGCTGAACAGCTACGGAGTGCTCAACGTTCGTGAAGAGTTCGGTCGCAGCTATCCACAGTATGTTCAACGCGTACTCTCTGCGTATGAGAAAGCCCGCCTGTGGGCCATTCAGAATCCAGCGGAGTTCCATGCTCTTTATGTGCGCACGGCCAAAATCAATGACGCTGTAGTCACAAAGGTCCTGGAACGTACAGACCTGAGCAACTCCGTTATAGGAGACGATCAGAAGAAGGTCATCACGGCTAGTGGTGATGTGCTGAAGAAGAGCGGCGTCATCTCCGGCACAACCGACGTTTCCGCAGTGGTCAATGACCTGATCGACCCGCAGTACATCCGCCAGATAGTGGCGAGCAAATAGGGAGTATGAGCACATCAGGACAAAACACCTCAGCGCTCCGTTTCGCAGACTCGCAGCGGCAAGTGGCTTCGCGGCCGAGCTCCCCTTCGACACGCTTCCACCTTCCCACCCGCCTTCTGGGAGCCATTGTGCCAGCGGGCGGAGTTGTTTTCTGGGAGGTGCTCTCTCGCGTCGGAGTCTTTCCGGCCAATGCCCTTCCGGCGCCGACTGTCATCGCCCAAACCATCTTCGATCTCGCTCGTAGCGGAGAGCTTTGGCGTCACACCGGAATCACGTTGTGGCGCATCTTCGTTGGTTTTCTTCTGGGCGCTACCGTCGGAACTCTCATTGGCGGCTTGACGGGGCATGTTACCCTGGCTCGCAAACTGTTGGACCCGTTGCTTCAGTCCCTCCGCAACATTCCATCCATGGCGTGGGTTCCGCTCTTCCTGTTGTGGCTGGGCATTCAGGAATCATCAAAAATTGGACTCATCGCTCTTGGCGCGTTCTTTCCTGTTTACCTGAACCTGTCGAGCGGCATGAGCCACGTTGATCCCAAGCTGATTGAAGTTGGAAAGGTCTATCGCCTGAATGGGTTCCATCTCATCCGGCGCGTGATCCTTCCAGCGGTTCTGCCGGAGTACTTCGTCGGTTTGCGTAGCGGGCTGGGCTTGGCCTGGATGTTCGTCGTTGCCGCCGAGCTCATGGGTGCCAGCCGCGGTCTCGGCTTCCTGATGATTGACGGGCAAATGACTGGCCGCGCCTCCGTCATTTTGGCCAGCGTTATTCTCTTTGCCGTTCTGGGCAAGGGCACCGATCTGATCCTCGAAATTGTTGGACGAAGATTGCTGCGTTACAAGACTCAATAAGCCCAGCTTCAAAACAAGGAGAACATCGTGAGTGGTATCGCAACACACAACAACGCGCTTCAAGTCCGGTCCGTTAGCAAGACCTTCGGCTCCAACGGCTCCAGCCTTGACGTGTTGCGAGATATCAATCTCGACATCTCGGATGGTGAGTTCATTTGCGTCGTGGGTGGAAGTGGTTGCGGCAAAACGACTCTATTGAGAATCATCGCTGGCCTCGAGCGCAACTACTGCGGCAGCGTGTTCCTCGGCGATGCCCCCATCCAGGGCCCAGGTCTCGACCGCGGACTGGTATTCCAGGAACATCGCCTGCTTCCATGGCTCACAGTTGAGCAGAACATAGCCTTCGGCATCAGCGACCTTCCCGCGGCTGAGAAGGCAGAGCATATTAGGCACTACGTCGAGTTGGTCGGCCTCAAGGATTTCGAGCACAGCTATCCTCATCAGCTCTCCGGCGGTATGGCGCAACGGGTGGCAATCGCTCGCGCTCTTGCCGGCTATCCGCGGCTTCTTCTCCTCGACGAGCCCTTCGGTGCGTTGGATGCGCTCACGAGGATTCGCATGCAGCAGGAGCTACTGCGTATCTGGAGCGTGCAGCGCACAACAATGATCCTTGTGACACACGACATAGATGAAGCCATTTACCTGGCAGATCGCATCGTAATCATGTCTCCCCGCCCTGGGACGATCAAAAGGGTCATTGACGTTGATCTCCTCCGGCCCAGAGATCGAACCAGCTATGTTGGCGCTCAGCTAAGACGGAGTATTTACCGCGAGTTCTTTGCCAATGAAGAAATCCCCGAAGATTACGAAATCTAGCCTTTCAAGCGACCGAGAAGAGATCATGCAAACAGAATCCTCAGTGCAGAAGATCAATGGCTGGCAGGATGGACTATCCAACAACATTCTGGAAACGATCGGCCACACTCCGCTCGTCCGCCTGCACGGCTCCGTGGCTCATCTTGCCGCCAGCGTCTGTGTCAAGGTTGAATCGCTCAATCCGGGTGGAAGCACTAAGGACCGCGTCGCACTGAACATGATTCTGGAAGCCGAACGCAATGGCCTGCTGCATCCCGGTGGCACCATCATCGAAGCTACGGCAGGAAACACCGGAGTCGGGCTTGCCATGGTCGGTGCCGTGCGCGGATACCGCTGCATCTTCGTTCTCCCCGACAAAATGAGCCAGGACAAGATTCGTCTGCTGAGGGCTTACGGAGCCGAGGTGGTCATCACCCCTACCAACGTTCCGCCCGATTCGCCGGAGAGCTACAACGGCGTTGCAAATCGGTTAGCCCGTGAGATCGTCGGTGCATGGAGAGCTGGACAGTTCACGAATCTTGCAAATCCGCAGGCCCATTACGAGCAGACCGGCCCCGAGATATGGAAGCAAACCGAGGGCAAGGTCACTGTCTTCGTCGCTGCAGCCGGAACGGGCGGAACCATCAGCGGCATCGGACGATATTTAAAGGAGCAGAATCCTCGTGTCCGTGTGATCGGTGCCGACATCGAAGGCTCGATTCTCAGCGGTGGCATTACCGGATCGTGGAAGGTTGAGGGCATTGGTGAAGATTTCGTCCCGAGCACTTTGAACGCACAGGTCATCGACGAGTGGATTCGCGTCTCCGACGCCGACTCATTCATCGCTGCTCGCCGTATTGCACGTCAGGAAGGCATCCTGCTCGGCGGTTCAAGCGGTACATGCTTGGCAGCCGCATTCCGATACGCGCAGCGCTGCACTCGTGATGATCTGGTGGTGGCGTTGTGTCCTGATACCGGCAGAAACTACATGTCCAAGATGTACGACGAGACTTGGATGGCGCAGAACGGCTTTGTTGAGACCCCGCCCGATCAGCGGAGTGCCCGCGACCTGCTCATCGTCCTTGGCCGCGAGGGAAAAATCATGTGCCTGCTGCCGGATGACACACTTCAGCATGCCGCAGACACCTTCCGCGAGCGCGGAATCTCACAGATGCCTGTGCTCGAAGAGGGCAAGATGGTTGGAGCGGTTCAGGAAATCACCATTGTTCACGCCCTGCATCGAGGAGCGGATGCGCGCAATACTCACGTCCGCGAAGTAATGGCCCGCGCCATGCCCGAGGTTGACATAAACGTCTCACTGGAAGAAGTGTATCGCCTATTGCTCTCAGGCAACCCAGCCGTCGCCGTCTCCAATGAGGGCCGCCTCGCGGGCCTAATCACGCGCTCCGACCTGATGGGCTATTACGAGAAAGACAACTCAGCTAAGTTGTAGAATGGGAGCTGTACGGTTCAGGAAAGCTGAAGCGCACCACCATCCTGTACGCCATTCCGGCCGCATGACGGGCCACCTGTGATCGCAATTTACGCTGTCCTTTACCACCTCCGTCTATGCCCCGCGAGAATACTCCAAGAATTGTCGCTAAATCTATTTTTTTCAATTATTTACAGACGTCACCAAATCTCATTCTGTGCTAAAATGAAATAGGGCCGCAGCAGTCTCAGGTGGCGACGATTTGAACCGGTAATTCATTGCAACTGCAATCATCGCGCACGCCGAGCCCAGTAAATGGGACTCTATATTCGGGTACCCTGTTTTCGCTGTCCCTGCTGCCCCAGGCAAGCTTGTTTGCTGCCCGTGGCCTAACCAATTCCTGGAAATAACAATGTCCTCAAAGCCAACTGCCGAAGCCGAGAAAGAAACGACGTTCCCCGTGGAAGAACTGAACAAGAAGACTGCAACCACAGCCGAATCCGGTTACACCGCTGACTCCATCAAGGTTCTCGGCGGAATGGAAGCCGTCCGAAAACGCCCCGCCATGTACATCGGTTCCACCGGTGAAATGGGACTGCATCATCTCGTCTATGAGGTGGTAGACAACTCGGTCGATGAAGCGCTCGCTGGGTACGCCACCAAGATCGACGTCATCGTTCATCTCGACAACTCCGTCTCGGTCAGCGATGACGGACGTGGGATTCCTGTGGATGAAATGGACGTAGATGGTGAGCGGCTGCCTGCGGCTCAGGTTGTGATGACCGTGCTGCACGCAGGAGGCAAGTTCGACAGCTCGACCTACAAGGTTTCCGGTGGCCTGCACGGCGTAGGCGTAAGCTGCGTCAACGCCCTCTCCGAACAACTCGATCTGGAGATCTGCCGCGATGGCGCGGTTTGGGAGCAGGAGTATTCCGAGGGCGTCCCCACCTCCAAGCTCATCAAGACAGGCACCACGAAGCGCCGCGGGACCAAGGTTCATTTCGTCCCTGACCGCACGATCTTCACCGTCACCGAGTACAACTATGACACCCTGGCCAACCGTCTGCGCGAACTCGCCTTTCTCAACAAGGGATTGGTGATCACTCTCACCGACGAGCGCACTACTGACCAGAAGACCGGCGAGGCCAAGCATGCCGAATTCAAGTTTAGCGGCGGCATTGCCGAGTTCATCAAGCATCTGAACAAGGGTAAGAACGTCCTCCACGAAAAACCGATTTACATGGAGTCGGCGGAGAAGGACGGGCTGGTCGTCGAAGTCGGTGTGCAATACAACGACGCTTACAGCGAGACTGTATTCAGCTTCGCCAACAACATCAACACCGTCGATGGCGGCACACACCTACAGGGCTTCCGCTCCGCCCTCACCCGCACCATAAACGCCGCCGGCCAATCGCTTGGCCTGTTCAAGGACCTGAAAGAGAATCTCTCCGGTGACGATGTGCGTGAAGGACTGGTCGCGGTAGTCAGCGTCAAACTTCCGCAGCCGCAGTTTGAAGGTCAGACCAAGGGCAAGCTCAACTCCGATATCGCCGGCCCTGTTCAAGCTTTCATCAACGAGCGCCTTGGCGCATTCTTTGAGCAGAATCCTCAGGTCGCCCGCAAGATCATCAACAAGGCTATCGACGCCGCGCGTGCTCGCGAGGCGGCTCGCAAGGCCCGTGATCTTACCCGTCGCAAAGGCGTGCTCGACAGTGGCGGGCTTCCCGGCAAACTGGCAGATTGCTCCGAGCGTAATCCCGAACGCTGCGAAGTCTATTTGGTCGAGGGTGAGTCCGCCGGCGGGACCGCCAAGCAGGGCCGCGACCGCCGCTTCCAGGCTATCCTTCCCCTCAAGGGAAAGATTCTCAACGTCGAAAAGGCGCGTTATGACAAGATGCTCGGCCACGAGGAAATCCGCGCCATGATTACCGCCTTCGGCTGCGGCATCGGCAAGGATGATTTCGATCCCTCGAAGCTGCGCTACAGCAAAATCATCCTGATGACGGATGCCGATGTTGACGGCTCCCACATTCGCACTCTCCTGCTTACCTTCTTCTTCCGCCACATGCAGGATCTCATCAAGCGCGGAAACATCTTTATCGCGCAGCCGCCGCTGTATCGCATCAAGAAGGGCCGATTCGAGCAGTACATCAAGAACGATGCTGAGTTTGTGCAGGTCATGATCAAGCGCGCCTCTGACGGGTTGGTCGTTCGTAATAGTCTGCCCGAGAAGTCAGTCACCGAGCAAAGCCAAGCCGCACTGTACAAGCTTGAAGGCTCAAAGCTCGCCCAGTTCATGACCCGCCTCAACGAATACCTCGGCTATCAGGACAAGGTAGACAAGCGCATTCGCAACCAGCGTGTTACAGAGATGCTTCCCGAATTTGAGCTCTCCAAACGCGAGGACTTCCACGGCTCGCCCGAAGCGGTTCCCACTCGCATTTCGAACATCGAAGCCCGCCTCAAGGGTATTGCCCGTGAAGAACAGTTCATGTCAGTTTCCACCCATTTCGACGAAGAACTCGAGCTCTGGGACGTGCGCTTTGTCAACTCTCAGGGAACGCCGCACGCCATCAGTTGGGGACTCATCTCCAGCCCTGAATACAAGCAGATGATGTCGCGCTACCGGCAGATTGCCGAGTTCATGAAGCCGCCATTTCGCGTGGAGTGGGTCAAGAATATTGAGGCCGCCAAGGATGACGGCGACGATGCCATCTCCAACGCTGAGAAGGCCGATGCTGACAAGATTGAGGGCAAAACCATCAAAGGCGGTACGCCTACTCGCGTCGCAGCCAAGGGAGGATCGCGCGAGCCGGTCGAGAAGAAAACTGTCCGCGAACTCTTCGACTTCGTCCTCGAACAGGGCCGCAAGGACTATCAGATCCAACGTTACAAAGGTCTGGGAGAAATGACCGCGGAGCAGCTATGGGAGACAACCATGGATCCTGAACGGCGTACTCTGCTCTCAGTCAAGCTCGAGGATCTGGCCGAAACCGAGAACATCTTCACAACCCTCATGGGCGAAGACGTCGAATCACGCCGCAAGTTCATTGAAGACAATGCACTCGATGTAAAGAATCTCGACATTTAGCGTGCGGTTTTTGTGTAGGTGTTTAATTGTTGTCCAAACTTCTCCAGAGTGCCCGCAGATCCCTTTGCGGGCACTTCGTTTTCAATATGACATGCTGCCAGGAATGAAGTCTTCTTTCCAGCGCAAAGCGGCTAGCTTGTGACCCGGCTTGCCAAAAATGGCGAAGCATTGCTGGCAATTCAGCTCGCGGACTTGGTCGCACGTGCTCGTACTGTTGCGCAGGTGTGTTCATTGCCTTGAGCGTCACGCCCCAACCGCTTGAGCTTGTCGTTGGCCCCTGCGCACATACAGGCCCTATTGCTGAGACTGGAGCAAGAGTTACTAATTGACGACATAAGTATTCATATACTAATATTGCCATATACAGATGCCAGAAATGTCCCAATTTACGTCCGAGTTTTTCAAAGCGCTGGCTCACCCGCAGCGGATTAGGATTCTCGATTCGTTGCGCTCGGGCGAGGTCGGCGTGAATGAACTTAGCGCACGGCTTGGAGTAGAGCAGAGCACGCTCTCTCAGCAGCTAGCCGTCTTACGCAAGAGCAACATCGTGGTGGGCAGGAAGGATGCCCAGAATGTCTTCTATTCCGTGTCCGACCCGGGGATTATCCGGTTGCTCGACGACGCGCGCCAGATATTTAACAACCAACTGATCAGCATCAGAGACCTTCTTTCGCAGATTCCCCCGGCAGGGCCAAAGTGAGGTCTGTCTTCGCGAGACTCTCGTAAACCTGGCCAGCAAAACTGGCAAGCACGAGCTGGCCCCAATTGCACTCGACATCCTATGATTCAAACTGCATTCAATTTGTTTCTGGTCGCCTTACTGTTCCTTCCAGCAGTCGCTCTGCTCTGCCGGCGCAACCATATAGCGCGCGCGTTGCCTTCTTTGCTCCTCCTGATTTCGCTGCTCATTGGAACGCTTTTGGCGGGATTCAGCTTTTGGCGGGGTTACAGGCTGGATGTCAATCTATCGCAGCTGACACCATTTTCATTTGCTCTGGCCGTAGACCGGCTCAGCGCGTTTTTCCTCCTCATAATCTGCGGGGTAGGAGCGCCGGTTGTTCTGTTCTCCACCTCGTATGTCAGGCGCCATTACAGCGCAACGAAAGTCAACTGGATGTGGGCTCTTCTGCCGCTCTTCTTGCTCTCGATGGTGCTGGTAGTCACCGCCACCACTGCTTTTGCGTTCCTTCTTGGGTGGGAGCTGATGACGCTTTTCTCTGCCGGGCTGGTTCTGATCGATGGCGATTCAGAGCACCGCCGTCACAACATTTTCATTTACCTGATGATGATGCACGCGGGCGCGGCAACCGTGATCGCCAGTTTCTTCCTGTTTCTGCCACACGCTACTAGCCTCGATTTCCAATCCATGCGCGCAGTGGGAGCTGCCTTGCCAAGTGGCGTGCGCACCGCCATTTTCCTTCTCTCATTTGTCGGCTTCGGAACCAAGGCGGGCCTCATTCCATTTCACCTGTGGCTGCCCAAAGCGCATCCCATCGCACCCAGCCCAGTCTCGGCACTCATGTCCGCCGTGATGCTTAAGACGGCGATCTACGGGTTCGTTCGCTTCACGTTTGACTTCCTTGGAGGAGGTCCGGCGTGGTGGGGATATCTGGTCCTGCTGGCGGGCGCCGCAACCGGGTTGCTCGGTATTCTCTATGCCCTCGAAGAAAACGATGTGAAGGTGCTGCTTGCCTATAGCAGCGTCGAGAACATCGGGATCATTTATCTGGGACTGGGTGCTGCTTTAGTGTTTATGGCCAATGGAGCGCTGGCATGGGCCGCGCTGGCCCTGGCTGCCGCTCTTTTGCATGCGCTCAATCACTCGCTTTTCAAAAGCATTCTATTTCTCGGAGCTGGTGCCGTTTCCGACGCCGCGCACACCCTCGATCTGGAACAGATGGGCGGGCTCTTGAATCGCATGCAGGTAACCGGAACGGCCGTTCTGATTGCTTGCTGCTCGATAATCGGACTGCCGCTATTCAACGGCTTCGTTGGCGAGTGGCTGATGTTCCGCAGCTTCCTCGCAGGGGCTGAACTCTCCAGCATTTCGGCCGCCGTCCTACTGCCGCTGATGGCAGGAGTGCTGGCGTTGATTGGCGGACTCTCTGTCAGTTGCTTCGCCAAACTCTACGGCGTTGCTTTTCTTGGACGGGCACGTAGCCAAGAGGCGGGAGATGCGCGCGAGGTTGCGATGCCCATGCAGGTTGCGATGACTCTGCTGGCCGCGGCTTGCGTCGCTATTGGCGTGTTGCCTGGATTCGTGTTGCGTCCTCTGACGGCGGTTACGCAGGAACTGTTGCGCGGCCCGGCGTTGCCTGAAACCGGACTTTCCGTTTTGCGCACTCTGCCGCTGCTCGCGGCCGGCGTTGTTGCCCTGTTGTTGACGGCTGCCGCTTTGCGATTACGGTCTTCGAAGCGAATCACTCGTACCTGGGCTTGCGGACTTCCTGAGTTAGACAGCCGCATGCAATATACCTCCACTGCCTTCTCAAAGCCGCTACGCAAAGTCTTCGCTAGAGTTTACAAACCAGAACGGTCGGTCGAGGTTGTGTGTGCGAATCCGCCATACTTTCCGGAATCCATCACGTATCGCTCAGTTCGGACCACTTCGTTTGAAAAGTCGCTTTACCGTCCAGTCGTGGACACAGTTGTCGCGATGGCCACCCGGCTGCGCCGACTCCAGACGGGCAATGTTCAGATCTACCTGCTTTATATCTTTCTGGCGCTCGTTGCGCTGCTCGTATTCATGAGGTTTGCATGAAGACTGCAATCGATGTGATTGAGGCGTTGCTGCTGGTCGCCATGGCACCTCTTATACGCGGCGTGATTGCGTGCGTCAAAGCACGAATACAAAACCGCCGTGGTGCCAGTGTGTTCCGTCCTTATGCTGATCTGCTGAAACTCTTTCGCAAACAGGATCTAGTTCCGGATACTGCCTCGTGGCTCTTTCGTCTCGCACCGGTCGTATTATTCGCGGTCACGGTAGCGGCGGCGGCGCTCGTTCCGGTGTTACATCCATCCGCGTTGCTAGGAGTGAGTGGCGACTTTATCGTCCTAGTCTATCTGCTGACCGTTGGAAGATTCTTCGTAATGCTCGGAGCAATGGACGGTGGCAGTTCGTTCGGCGGCATGGGGGCGAGCCGGGAAGCACTGGTTTCCACTCTGGCGGAAGCTCCCCTATTGCTGGGGCTGACCTCGGTCGCAGTCCTTGCCCATTCCATCAGCCTGTCTGCCATTGTGGAGTTCTCGGTGCTCCGGAATCCGTTTCAGTTGTCAGCGGTTCATGTGTTCGCCTTTGTAGCTCTCGCCATGGTCGCAATTGCGGAGACTGGACGCATTCCAGTAGACAATCCCACGACGCACCTGGAACTCACGATGATCCACGAGGCGATGGTGTTGGAATACTCCGGAGCCAGCCTGGCGCTGATCGAATGGGCCCAGGCCGTAAAGCTGACGGTCATCATGGCACTACTGGTTGGAGTGTTCGCGCCCTGGGGGATGGCCACGAGCGCATCGCTTCTTGGCCTAGCCGTTGCTCTCCCGGCTTTCCTAATCAAACTTGTGATCCTTGCGATTGCCATTGCGGCAATTGAAAGCAGCATAGCGAAACTTCGCATGTATCTGGTTCCCGATTTTCTGGGTGTGGCTGCTGCTCTGGCCATTCTCGCGGTGGTATTCACCGCGCTGACGAGGTGAGGCAATGGGCATGATTGAACTTGCAGTGGCGAAGGCATTGGCTTCTTCCGCTGTATTCCTGTTCGTCACGGTGCTGATGATGGCCTCAGCCAAGCGAATCTCCGCGTGCATTATTCTCTTCGGCGCGCAGTCGGCCGTGATGGCCGCGCAAGTTCTGGCAATCGCCTACGCACGGCATTCAATCGAGGCATATGCGGTGGCCACACTGGTGATAGCGGTGAAGGTTGTCGCAATTCCGTTTGCACTGTTTCGCATCGTGAAGGAACTCAAGGCGCCACAGGACGTCACCGCATCGACCACGGCGACACAGTCCGTTTTCATTATGGCCGGGCTGATTCTTCTTTCCTTCTTCGCGGTGGCACCCTACGCGAAGACATTGCGGGTGGATGAAGACATGCTCGCCGCTGCCATCGCATTGCTGCTGACGGGGGCATTCCTCATGGTCAGCCGAAAGAAAGCACTGATGCAGGTGATTGGGCTCCTCGTGCTCGAAAATGGAATATTTTTGGCAGCTTTAACGACCACATTTGGCATGCCGCTAGTGATTGAGATCGGCATTTTCTTTGACCTGCTCATGGGAGTGTTTTTGATGGGTCTGTTTGTCTTCCGCATTCGCGATACGTTCGATCATCTGGACGTTTCAAAGCTGCGGCGGTTGAGGGGCTGATCCATGTCCTTGCTGGTGCTCCTCCTGATTCCGTCGCTTGGTGCCATGCTCGTGTTAGGTTGCAAACAACCGCGACACGCTACGAGAGCAGCTCTGCTCATCGGGGCTTTAGAAGTGACGGCCATAGTTCATGCGGTGTGGAGAATCCGATCAGCCGGAATTCTGCAGACCGGACGCTATCTCCGTGCAGATGGCCTCACGGCATTCTTCCTCATCAACATTGGCTTCATCTTCGGACTGGTGCTGGTGTACTCGGTCGGGTACTTGCACCATATTCCTGCCGGACGCTTTTCCTCGCCGAGATGGTTCTACAGCTTGTTTTTTCTTTTCCTATTTACCATGATCGCGGTCTACCTCTCGGCGAATCTTGGCATGCTCTGGATTTGCGTGGAAGCCACTACCCTTGCGTCGGCACTGCTGGTAGGCTTCTACAACACGGAAGGCGCGGTAGAAGCTGGCTGGAAGTACCTAATTGTCTGCACGGTAGGAATCGCTTTCGCACTCTTTGGGACTATTGCCCTGTACCTTGCGGCGGTGAAGAGCGGCGTGAGTCCGCAATCCGCCCTGGATTGGGATGCGCTGATGACGGCCGCACCCACTTTCGGCCCGGTTAGAGATCTGGTGAAGCTATCGTTTGTTTTCGTTGCCGTGGGCTATGGCACCAAGATCGGCTTCGTACCCATGCACAGCTGGCTGCCCGATGCTCACGCGGAAGCGCCTTCGCCGGTTAGCGCGCTGCTTTCTGCCGTGCTTCTGAACTGCGCCATGTATGCTTTGCTTCGCTTCGATGCGATCACCTCGCGCGCCATCGGAAGCGGCTTCAGCCACACGCTGCTCCTTATCTTCGGAGGGCTCTCAGTGACCGTTGCAGCTCTCCTGATGATTGTGCAGAAGGACCTCAAACGCCTGCTCGCATACAGTAGCATCGAGCATATGGGCATCGTCGCCATTGGCGTGGGACTCGGCGGCACACTTGGACTTTTCGCGGCCCTGCTGCACGCGTTCAATCACTCGGTGGCCAAAACGCTAATGTTCTTTGTTGCGGGCGACGTTCGTGAGAGCTTTGGAACACTGCGCATGAAAGGCATTCACGGCATGGCGCGCTCCTTACCCTGGACCAGCGCCAGCCTTGTGTTGGGCAGCCTTGCGATCGTTGGTATGCCTCCGTTTGGATTATTTATCAGCGAATTTATGATCTTGACCACGGCGTTCAATAGCTCTCGATACGGCATCGCAATTCTGGTGTTGGTGTCGCTCTCTGTCGTATTTGGCGCTTTGTTGCATCACTTCCAACACATGCTCGGCGGCAAGCCAGGAAACGCCCCGACCAAACTGAAACTCCTGCCTTCCGAGTTTGCCGTGATGGGCATTTGCTCGGTATTTCTGATCGTATTCGGTATGCGAATTCCGGGCGTATTCGCCAATCTGGTGCAGAGGGCGCTGGCGGTACTGCAATGACAATGAACACGACCCATCGATCGACGGAAGGCTGCGTAGAGGACGTCCGACGGCTTCTGGGAAGTAACAACGCACGACTGGTCTCGATCTTCGGCAGCGTGGAAGAGAACGGGGAAAACCGCGCTCACTACATCGTGGATGTAAATCGCGAGTATCACCGCGTCAGTTTGCCAGTGCGTGGTGCAATCCCGTCGGTTGTGCCCGCTGCGCTGGCGGCGAACTGGTACGAACGCGAGTTGCACGAACGGTTCGGAGTCGAGATTCACGGCCATCCCGATCTGCGCCCGCTCGTCCATCATCCTCGCGACTACCGCTTTCAGGAAGTAAAGGGTGTGGGAGTTTGCGAAGTGCCGGTTGGCCCCGTTCATGCGGGAATCATCGAACCCGGCCACTTCCGATTCAGCGTGGTCGGCGACACCGTGCTCCACCTAGAATTGCGGCATTTTTTCACTCACAAGGGAACAGAGAAGCTCTTTGAGGGTGCTCCCATCATGAGCGGTCCTGTGCTTGCCGAGTGTGTCTCCGGCGACAACTGCTTTGCCCATGCGGTTGCCTACTGTCAATCAGTGGAGAACGCATTCGATATTTCCGTACCGCCGCGCGGACGTGCGCTTCGGCTGATTGGACTCGAACTGGAGCGCTTGATGGCTCACATTGGCGATGTTGGTGCACTTTGCGGGGACGTCGGATGCGCCGTCCCTGCGGCGTACACGGCACGCATCAAGGAGGCATTGCTGCAGGCGTCGGTCCGCTTCTTGGGAACGCGTTTCTGGCGCGGCGTGGCAGTTCCTGGCGGGGTTCGGCGCGACGTCTCCACGGAGAACGCAATGGAACTCGGCAAGGCGGTTTCCCAGGCCGCAGCCGATTTCGCCGAGATCGCCCAGATTATTCTCGACATGCCATCCTTGCAGAACAGGTTTGAAAAGACAGGAGTTGTCTCTCGCAACATTGCACGGGATCTGGCGGCCGTCGGCCCGGTCGCGCGCGCGAGCGGCATCAAACTCGACGTGAGGCGCGATCATCCGTACGGCTTCTATCGCAAAATCTCGGTTGAGGTGCCCACCTTGCGTCATGGAGATGTGCTTGCCCGAGCCCAGATCCGCATCGAGGAAGCCCGCGTGTCCGCACGGCTTATACAGGATACGATCAACGAATTGGCCTCCGGTATCGTCTCAGTTCCCGTGCCGTCCGGCGGCAGCGCCGAAGGCTTCTCGGCCGTGGAATCGCCGCGCGGTGAACTGCTGTACTGGATCAGAATTCGCGATGGCAATGTGGTTCGTTGTCACATCAAGTCGCCTTCGTTTCAAAACTGGCCGGTTCTGCCGTTTGCCATGCCCGGAAATATCATCGCCGATTTTCCGCTTATCAATAAGAGCTTCAATCTGTCCTACTCCGGATGTGACCGATGATCTTTGATCTTGTAAAACGCAGCTTGAGGAGTCCGAACGTTCTCCTCTCCGCAGAGGATCTGGTTACCGCCAATTCGCGTGGCAGCCGTATGCCCACCGTAGAGCCGGCGCGGCTCACCAAGGCAATTGCCATGCGAGCTGTGGCCGTGTGTTCTAGCTCCGCGCTGGAGATAGAAGACGCTGCCGGACATTTGTTTCTCACACTGAACTATGGTGACTGCATTGGATGCGGACACTGCATTGAGGTGGGTGAACGGGCATTTCTTGCCGCAGAGAAACTGTCGTGCTGTGGGGGCAGCAAACAGACACTCGTGCGCCAGTGGGACGTCGAGAGCGGCACCGAACTTTTGTCCAGCGAAAAAGAAATGGATGCAGCGGCAAAAAAGATTCGTGCGCTTGTGGGCAGGGCTCTGAACATCCGGCAGGTTGACGGCGGATCATGCAATGGCTGCGAGGCCGAGATTGCCGCACTCACCAACCCCTATTACGATCTGGAGCGCTTCGGCATCCACTTCGTCGCCTCGCCAAAGCATGCGGACATGCTGCTTGTCACCGGCCCCATCACTCGCAACATGGAGCAAGCCGTCAAGAACACATACGAGGCCACGCCCTTCCCAAAGCTTGTTGTAGCCGTAGGCGCCTGCGGATGCAGTGGCGGAATCTTTGCTGGAAGTGATGCAGTAGTCGGCGGCGTTGGCTCCGTAATACCAGTTGATGCCTTTATCCCGGGGTGTCCGCCAACGCCTGCTATGCTGCTGACAGGTATCCTGCGAGTGTTGCTGCGCGAGATTCCTTGCGGTGGAGCGAACGCTTCGACGATGGGGCATTGCGTAACGGCGGAACGGCGCCATTCTGAGCAGGATTAAGATTGCTGCAGTATTTTTGACGCCTCCATTCTTCCTCTTTCTTTTCTGCTTACCGGCCCACCGACCCTCTCGGCGGGCTTAACTTTGCGTACCAAGGGTATTTGACTCCCTATAGATGCAGCAAGTCCTCTATTCAACTTGGTGGAACTGAAGGGCCGGGCGGCAATGCCGCACATGTTGCTCCGGCAACTTCTTGGATGGGCGGATTGCAGCCACTCGCTAATGTTAGGAGCTTCTGGAAGTCACCGTCGTGCCGGAGAAGCCAAAATAGCATTCGAGTGCTTACTGCGGCTTTCTTCGGGCAAGTTTGAGACCCGCAGTTGCGCATATCAAAAGAATAATGAATTTTCGGCAACGAAGTGCCGATATAGCGACCACGCATGTGTCCCTAAGTGGCCGCGCATCGTCGAGCTGGTTCGATGAACCCGCCGCGCAGAGGATAGGTCAACTAACTGGAGACGACCAATGACGTCGTTCGGAATCGGAAAGAAACTATTTGGCGGGTTCGGCGGACTGCTAGCCATCCTGGCTATATTCGCAGCTTTTATGTTGACTGTCTTTAATCGGCTAGATACCAATGTCGATAATGCAGTGAACAAGAGCGCAAAAAGGCTTGTGCTTGCCGATGCGATGAACACCTCCACCGCGGAAATGTATGCAGCACAAGGAGGGTTGTTTCAGTGGACTCTGCTAAAGAATTCCGCGTTGGCAGACAAGGCGCGGAACGACTTCAAGAAGTCCCTTGCTGTTACCCAGGCTTCGCTGAATGAGTTCACTCCCCTCATTGTGTCGGAAGAAGGGAAAACGTCATGCAAGCAGATGCAAGCGGACATTACCGAGTGGGACAAGCAGTTTGATGTAATAAGCGGCATGTTGGCCGGCGAGCCCCCCAAGGACTTCAGTGACATCAGCGCCTTGGCGACCGGCGTAAACCCGGAGGAAGCTGCCCGTGTTGCGAATGAGAAGACGCTTCCGCTTTATCTTGAAACGGCGGAGCTCGCGCGCAAATTACAGAAAAAGCAGCTTATTTTTCTCGATGATGGCAGAAAGAACGTTGCGGAGCAGCTTTCCCAGAGCCGCTGGGTTACATTCCTGCTGATCGCTCTAGCGACCGGCATCGGCGTGTCCGTCTTCGTACTCGTGCGCGGCATTTGCAAAACCCTGATTTTGCTTGCGCGAAACCTCTCGGCTGGCTCTGATCAGGTTGCAAGCGCTGCCTCCCAGGTCTCCGGGTCCGCGCAATCATTGGCGCAAGGAGCGTCCGAGCAAGCGGCATCGCTGGAAGAGACTTCTGCGTCCACGGAAGAGATCAGCGCAATGACCAGTCAGAACAGCGAATCCGCGCTCAAAGCAGCGCACTTGGTCAGCCAATCGAGCGAGCAGTTATCGGGCACAAAGCAACGCTTGGGTGAAATGGTGACCGCCATGGAAGAGATCTCCAAGGCATCCAGTGAAACCGCGAAGATCATCAAGGTGATCGACGAAATAGCATTCCAAACGAACATTCTAGCCCTGAACGCTGCCGTCGAGGCGGCCCGCGCCGGGACGGCTGGCATGGGTTTCGCGGTTGTGGCCGAAGAGGTTCGCAATCTGGCTCAGCGATGCGCACAGGCCGCCAAAGACACCCAAGCCCTGATCGATACGGCGGTGACAACGTCCTCCCGCGGGTCGGAAAAGGTTCACGACGTCGAGCAGGCAATATCCAAGGCAACAGAGCAGGCGTTGGAAATGAAGGCACTGGTCGATGAAGTCAACGTTGGCAGCCAGGAACAGAAGAAGGGATTGGACCAGATCGCTAGAGCAATCAGCCAGATGGAGCAGGTCACGCAAAAAACTGCTGCAGGCGCGGAAGAAAGTGCGTCTGCGGGCCAGGAACTCAACGCCCAGGCAGATACCTTGCGTGGCTCGGTGGAGGAACTCACGCGGCTCGTGGAGGGATCAGGAGCTGTCAACGAGCCGACACTTGCGAAGCTGAAAACGGAAGCTCGCCATTTTGTGCCATTTTCGAATCAAGCACATTCGAAGCGTCAATCAGAGTCGCGTCTATCTCCGGCAAGCAAGGACAACTGGCTGACCGATGCGGAATCCGAAGAAATGTTTGTTAGTCAAAATTAGCGAGTGCTCGAAATCAATTACGAATCAGGAGGCAGTTAGGATGAAGCAGTTACTCAAATCTACTATCGCAACCTTGGTTACGCTGACCGTAATCATGGGAGCAGCATACGCCCAGCGCGGTACCCCCGCAGAAGCAAAACAGATGGTTGAGAGTGCGGTTGCCCACATCAAAGATGTCGGCCCAGCCAAGGCATTCGCGGATTTCAATGCCCCTACAGGGAAATGGCATAACAAAGACATTTATCTCTTCTGCTACAAGTTTGACGGCGCGTGCGTCTGCAATGGCGCTGCCCCGGGGCTCATCGGCAAAAACCTGATCGATATGAAGTATCCCGATGGAGAACGGCATATCAAGAAAATGGCCGAGATCGCCAGCACGAAGGGAAGCGGATGGGATGAGTATCCTTGGCCACATCCGGAGACCAAGAAGCTCGAAACCAAGCAGGCCTTCGTCGCGAAGATTCCCGGTTATGATGGGTTCGTCGCCGCAGGAATCTACAAGTAGACACTTGTTGCGCCCGCCGTGCGAGTTTCTCTCAAGCATATCCGAGCGTGTCGCGTAGCGGTCCGCGTTTGCAGCTCCGTTTGACCAGTCTGGTCTCTTGCGGGTGCAGTGCTAACATTGGTGGCCTGGTAGAGTTCAAAAATCCAGGCCATCTTTAATATTTGTGCCGGTATTACGTTGTCGAGTTCCGATCAATCGTCTCCAGAGCCGAATCTCATCACGAGATTTGTAATTGAGCGGCGTCCGCTGCCTTCGCCAGTCCTCGTCCCTTATATGCGGTCAAGAACAATTCTTTCAATTCGCTCATCAGCGGCATACGAGGATTTGAGAGCCACGAGGGATCGTTGAATGAAAGCTGTACCAAGTCGGGAATTGCCAACTCGAAATCTTCCTTCGAAATCCCCATTGCGGCAATTGAGCGTGGCACCTGCAAGCGGTCGAGCAATTGTTCTACCGCTACGATAAGGTTATGCACCTTGTCCTCGACGGTATCTCCGCCCAAGCCCAACAAGTCCGCTATCATTGCGTATTTCTTGTGTGCGATGTACCCCTGCTGGTTGGGAGAAGGCATGAACTTAGCAGGTACGGACGCATTATATGCAATTACGTGCGGCAACATCAGGGCATTAGCGCGGCCATGCGCAACACCGAAGCGTGCGCCGAAGGCATGTGCCAAGGCGTGATTCAGGCCCACTGAAGCGTTGGAAAATGCGATTGCCGCAATGCAGGCTGCGTTATGCATCATGTTGCGCGCCTCCTCATCGTCAGGATGTTCATATGCGATGGGGAGATACTTATAGGCGAGCCGAATCGCCTGCATGGCGTTGGAATCCGTGTAGGGCGAGGCGTAATTGGATACTCCCGCTTCAAGCGCGTGAGTCAGACAATCAATGCCTGTATCCGCGGTAAGCCCTTTCGGCATGGACATAACGAATTGCGGATCCAGAATCGCCACGTCAGGACTCAAGGAGTAGTCAGCCAGCGTCACTTTGCGTCCGTGGGCTCTGTCAAATAAAACCGCAAACGGTGTTACCTCGCTCCCTGTTCCACTGGTTGTCGGAATTGCGACGAGGCGTGCACGGTTTGTCTTTTCGGTAGGGAATTGGACTACGCGCTTACGTAAGTCCAAGAAGGGTGAGCCCAATTCTTCGAAGTCAGCTACCGGCGATTCGTACTTGAGTTTCATCATCTTTGCCGCATCAATGACGGAGCCGCCGCCCAAGGCAATGATCTGATCAGCCTTGTAGAAGTTGATCGCTTCCACACCTTCCATGACGGTTTTCAGTTCGGGTTCCGTGTCAGGAATTACGATCACATGAACGCGAGTCTGCGGTGAAATGTAGCGCCGGACGGTATCGACGTGGCCGATCTGTTCAAGAGGCGGATTTGTAACGATGATGGTTGAGTGCGACGGGAACTGACCCAAAGTTTGCACTGCGTTCGGATTGAAATAGATTTGGTTAGGAATGCGAAACCACATTTGTGGTGGCGTCCTCCGCGCAAGGCGTTTGATATTCAGGTAGTGGTACACATTTACGTTGTCCATCGTGCTGTTCCCGCCGCCGGTGCCACATCCAAAGGAGAAGGTCGGCACCATGTCGTTGTAGACGCCTCCCAGCGCCCCGATTGAGCCAGGAGCGTTCACGATGATTCGCCCTGCGTTGATGACCTCCCCGAACTTTTGAATAATTTCATCATTGCGCGAGAAGATGACTGCCGTGTGTCCAAGTCCACCGGCGTGATTCACGGCGACGCAAACTTTGAGCGCTTCATCGACGGATTTCGCGCGATAAACTGCGAGCACGGGAAAGAGTTTCTCGACTGAGAGCGGATGTTCGCGGCCGACACCATGAATTGGCGCAACCAGAAGTTTAGTGTTTGGCTGCACGGATAGACCGACCATTCTGGCAATGTCACCGGCCTTTTGGCCGACCGCCATGGGCTGCATGAATCCCGTGGCGGGATCGATGACCGTGCGTCCCAATATCTCCGTCTCCTGCTCATTGCAGATGTGTGCGCCCAGATCAGCAAACTTCTTTATCACGGTGTCATAAATTTCATCGTCGATCACAACTGTTTGTTCAGAGGCGCAAATGGTCCCGTTGTCAAAGGTCTTCGAGGTGATGATGTCCACTACGGCCATGTTCAAATCTGCTGATCTTTCCAGATAAACCGGAGTATTACCCGCTCCTACGCCCAAGGCTGGTTTGCCCGAGCTATAGGCCGCCTTGACAGCACTTGGTCCACCCGTGGCATCGATCAGGGAAACGTCTTTGTGATGCATTAAATAGGCGTTGTCCTGAAGCGTATGAGATTCCAAGCATGAAAAAATACCTTCGGGTGCCCCATGCTTTACGGCAGCTTCACACATGATCCGCACGGCTTCGTGACAACAGCGCCAGGCACTCGGATGAGGACTGAAAATAACTGTGTTTCGAGTCTTGATGGCCATGATGCATTTGAAGAGGGCGGTAGAGGTAGGGTTCGTAACTGGAAGGAGCGAGAAGATGACCCCAATCGGCTCGGCCAGTTCGACTAGTCTGCGTTCCGGGAACTCGCGAATGACGCCCACCGTGCGTTTGTCTTTTACATAGTTGTAGACAAACTCGGTGGCTACCATGTTCTTGATGACCTTGTCTTCAAGAACGCCAAGCCGGGTCTCTTCAATCGCCATCTGGGCCAGACGTTGAGCATTTTTCATGCCAGCCAGAACCATCAGCTTGACGATGCGATCGACATCTTCTTGGCTGAATTGCCGAAATGCAACAGCGGCAGTTTTCGCTTGACTGATTAATCCTTCCAGGTACGCAATCCGCTCTTGGCTGAGGATTGCAGCGTCTTCCGCTACAGCTTTGTTCTCCATTCCAGCCCCCATCATTCGAAGGTTCCGACTGAGGTTACCTCGACGGCAGATCAATTCGATTCATCGAAACCCCAATGCAATAATTTTCGTCCTCGATCTTAGGCATTGCGAGAGCTTAGACCTGTTCCGCTTAGCTGTGGTTGGACCCCATTGCGGCATGCACGATAGCCCTGAAAAGCCGGAGAACAGGCAGCCATCTCATAGTTAACCCAACAGGGCCTGAGGCTCCTCGAGGGCAACGGCAGGAGTATGCATTGGGGAAAATGATCTCGCCGTGCGCTACGTCACTCCGCTGTGTGAGTACTCACTAAGATGTTGTTGATTCTTTGGGTGGTTCATCTCCTCTGACTAAGTCTCCATGTGTAACCAGTTCGGCTCCAGCAACTCTCCGCCTGCGAGACGCACGGGCAAATGATCGCGGGTTTGAGCAGCTGCTACAAAGGAACTTGCGATACATGGAAATTATGCGCTGCGCATTTGCGTACAAACGAGGAGTGTTTAGATGAAATGACGCATTAAACCCATGGGCCGGAACACTGTGATTCCAAGGGAACGACGAACAACTAGCGAGTCATTCCTTCGGAGCTTTTGTAACTATTCTGCGAGAAGCGCGTCTCATGATCAGCCGGATCGGAGGTACATCTCTCTATGCTTGCGCGTTTGCTGCGTGGTGCTGTGATTCTGGGATTCACGATTTCTCTTGCCGCTTGTATGGCAAGCGGCGCTCCCCAAACGCCTATTCCTCCCCCGAAGGCTGACCTACTCCTATCTTCGGCCCAAGGCAAACAAATGGCGGTGTTTGCCGGAGGCTGTTTTTGGGGAACTCAGGCGGTCTTTGAAAGGATCAAAGGCGTGGTCAAGACCACGGCGGGATATGCCGGAGGCTCCCCCGCGACTGCGACCTATGACCAAGTGACAACGGAAACGACCGGTCATGCGGAATCCGTTGAGGTGGTCTACGATCCCTCAAAAATCACCTATGGTCAATTGCTTCGAGTCTTCTTTTCCGTCGCCCATGATCCAACGCAGCTCAACCGTCAGGGTCCGGACGTAGGTACCTCGTATCGTTCCGCCATCTTCTATCTCAACGACGACCAGAGGCGCATTGCAACCGTCTACATTGCGCAACTCGAACGTGCGAAGGTTTTTCCGGGGCGGATTGTCACTCAGGTGACGCCGCTGAAGGGTTTTTACCGCGCCGAGGACTACCACCAGGATTACGCACTTCATAACCCAGACAATCCCTACATTCAGGTCTGCGACCGCCCAAAGATCGACATGCTGAAAAAGCAGTTTCCAGAACTTTTTGTGGATTACAAGACAGAGCACTGAGCGTTCGTTTGTTCCGATATCGCGGTTCTCGCGCACCAATACTGAATATTCATCGCCCGAGTGCTACCTCGGTTGTCCGTGCTTCGGCGATTGCTAGACAATCCTCCCGTGTAAACTAAGGTCGAGCAAACGCTCGCAGTGCGTCATAACATTCAACACTAGGACTGAAACATGATCCTTGCGCACGAAGAACTTATCCGGGAGTTTCATGGGTTTGCCCGTACCGCGCACACAGTTACGTCTGTCATGGAGTTTATTTCCCAGCGCCTGCACGAAGAGATGACGCGCTACAACTGGGTGGGCTTTTATGTCATCGACCCGGCGGGCCCGGGCATCCTGCTAGTCGGACCTTTTGTCGGCAGCTTTACGCCGAATGCTCGCATTCCCCTTGATACTGGACTCTGCGGTGCCGCAGCCCGCTCCGGACAAACCGTGGTCGTGCACGACGTCTCTTCAGATCCCCGCTATCTTCCGGGATCGTCCATTGTGAAATCTGAAATCGTTGTTCCGATCTTCGTGAACAAGAAGCTCGCAGCAGAGTTCGATATCGAGAGCTATTTTGCCGGCACGTTCACAGAACATGAGCAGGAGTTTGACGAGGCTTGTGCCGCGATAGTCGGAGAGTACCTGGAGAGAGGCTAGCCTCTGACGAGGTTCGAAGCAGGATTACTACAGGGTTTTGAATTTTGGTGGGCCTGCAGGGATTTGAACCCCGAACCAAAGGATTATGAGTC